>ERZ772867.146-NODE-146-length-101882-cov-6.683502_pt1 | contig 101882 bp, 103 predicted proteins | sample MGYA00511341_ERZ772867 | MGnify/ENA primary metagenome ERZ772867 (study PRJEB29015, sample SAMEA2737707) | human gut metagenome | biome: human gut; feature: human-associated habitat; material: faeces | place: China | collected 2012 ... | reverse complement strand
GCACGCGCATAAAAATTGATCCCCGGCCGGAATTCCGGCCGGGGATCGGTTTGGTTGTGCTTACTTATCCAGATAATTCTTCAGCAACTCCTGCAGCAGCTCGTCTCTGTCGAGACGGCATATCAGCGTGCGTGCGTTGTTGTAGTTGGTGATATAGGTCGGATCCTCCGAAAGAATATACCCCACTATCTGGTTGATCGGATTGTAGCCCTTTACCATGAGGGAGTTATACACGGATGACAGGATCTCTCTCATCTCGGCTTTGCTGTCCAGCGCTGTGAACTTTCTTGTTACATCCTCCATGATGTCCCTCCTCTTCACTTATTTATTGGCTACATTATAGCATATTAGTTTGTCAAGTAAAGTCGAAAAAACTAAACAAAAGGTTAATTTTTCTTAAGGTGGTATAATTTTACCGAATGCTGGCACCGAATTTCCGCTCAAGCGCGGCGAGAACCTTCTTCACGGTTTCCTCGGCATGGTCGTCGGTGAGAGTCTGGTCGTCGGCGCGCATGGTCAGCGAGAAGGCGACGGACTTCTTGCCCTCGGCGATGTGGTGGCCGGTGTACACGTCGAAGATACGGCAGCCCTTGAGGTACTGGCCGCCCTCGGCCATGATGTGATCCACCATGTCGCCCACAGGAATCTCAGCGCCGCAGACGACGGCGATGTCGCGCGTGACCGCAGGGAAGCGCGGCAGCGGCTTATACACGGGGATACCGCCGCGCAGGGAGTGCAGCGCGTCAAAGCTCAGCTCCGCGCAGTACATCTCCGCGTCCACGCCGTAATTGGCGGCGACGGCGGGGTGGATCTGACCGAGTATGCCGATGTAGGTCTCGCCGCACCAGACCTTGGCGCAGCGGCCGGGGTGGTAGGACTGGTTCTCACGCTCAGCGGCGAAGTGCAGCTTGTCAATACCGAGGCCGCTGCACAGCTCCTCGACCCAGCCCTTGATGCGGAAGAAGTTCATCTCAGGGCCGTATGCGCCCATGGAGACTATCTTCGGCTCGTCGGCCAGACCGTCGGCGCGCTTGAGGTAGATGCGGCCTATCTCGTAGAGCGCGGCGGACTTGTTGCGGTAGTTGTAGTTGCGGGTCAGAATCTCCAGCATGGAGGGAAGAATGGTCGTGCGCATTATCGAGGTGTCCTCGCCAAGGGGGTTGAGGATGCGCAGACTGTCGCGCAGCGGGGAATCCGCCGGCATACGGATCTTGTCATAGTAGCTGGGGCTGATGAACGAGTAGGTGATTATCTCGTCCAGACCCATTGCGCGGCACAGCTCGCCGACGCGGCGCTCGCTCTGCTGCACGGGGGTGAAGCCGCCGCAGGTGCTTATTGCGCCGGTGAAGCGGGTGGGGATGTTATTGTAGCCGTAGAAACGGGCGACCTCCTCGGCAATGTCGGAGTAGTGCTCAACGTCGCCGCGCCAAGACGGAACGTGGATGACGTCGCCGTCAAGCGTGAAGCCGAGGTCGAGCAGAATTTTCTTCATGCTGTCCTTGTCGATATCGGTGCCGAGCAGGGAGTTTATCTTGTCCGGCTCAAGCAGAACGGTCTTTTCCTCGATGGGCTTCGGCACTACGTCGATGACGCCATCGACGACCTCGCCGCAGCCGAGCAGCTCTATAAGCTCGCAGGCGCGGTTCACGGCGCGCAGCGTGCCCTGCGGGTCAAGCCCCTTCTCAAAGCGGGCGGATGCGTCGGTGCGCATGCCGAGTGCGGTAGCGGTGCGGCGCACGGAGGTGCCGTTGAAGTTCGCGCTCTCGAAGAGAACCATCGCCGTGTCGCCGACGATCTCGCTGTTCTCACCGCCCATGACGCCCGCGACCGCGACGGGCTTGTCGGTGTCGCAGATGCAGAGCATGGAGGGGGTCAGCTTGCGCTCGGTGCCGTCCAGCGTGCGGATGCTCTCGCCCTCGCGCGCGGTGCGGACGTGTATCTCATTGTTGCCGACGCAGGCAAAGTCAAACGCATGCATCGGTTGGCCGTACTCGAGCATGACGTAGTTTGTGATATCAACGATGTTGTTTATCGGGCGCATGCCGGCGTTGCGGATACGCTCACGCATCCAGCGCGGGGACGGCGCGATCTTGACGTTCTTGACCATGCGCGCGGTGTAGCGCGGGCAGAGCGCGGCGTCCTCGACGATGATCTTCGCCATTTCGTTGATATTGCTGCCGGCTTTCGCTTCGACGACCGGCTCGTGCAGCTTCAGCTCCTTGCCGAAGGTCACGGCGGCCTCGCGCGCGAGACCGATGACGCACAGACAGTCGGGGCGGTTCGGGGTTATCTCAAATTCGACTACATGGTCGTCACGGCCGAGGATAACGGCCATATCGTCGCCGGGCTTGCAGTCCTCGTTGAGAATGAGGATACCGTCGGAAATGCAGTGCGGGAACTCCTCCTGCTTCGCGCGGAGATCATCCAGCGAAAGTATTGCATTTTTCTTGGTGTCATAGGCCACAAGATCGCCCGCGTGGACGTTCTGGCAGTCGGTCACGGGATCGGCCGCGGCTTCGCCGAGGTCGAGCGCGACCTGCCACAGGCCGTAGCCCTTGTTCTGCACGTCGAGCGCCTTTGCCGCGACGACGCTGCCGAATATTTTGTCACCGGCCTTGATGTCGGCGGGGATGGAGGGCTTTGCGGGATCGATCGGATGGTAGTCGCCGAGGATGGCGGCGGGCTTTATCTCCGCGTAGGGGAAATCGTGCAGGTCGCAGTCAAGCTCCTTGAGCGAGCAGAGCATACCGGCGGACTCCACGCCGCGCAGCTTGCCCTTCGTTATCTTCACGCCGCCGGGCAGCAGGGAATTGTGCAGCGCCGCGGGGACGAGGTCGCCGCAGTGGACGTTCCATGCGCCGGTGCATATCTGCACCGGTTCCGCCTCGCCGATGTCTATCTGCGTGACGAGCATGTGGTCGGAGTTGGGGTGCTTCTCGATGGAGAGAATGCGGCCGACCTTGACGTTCTTTATTGTCTCGCTCAGGTTCTCGGTCACTTCGACCTTGGAGCCGGAGACGGTCATGGCCTCGGCGAAGCGCTTGTCGTCATATTCATCAAAGCTCAGGTCGACGAATTCATTGAGCCATTTTCTTGAAAGATTCATGTTGTTCTCCCTTCAATATATCAGAACTGTTCGAGGAAGCGCACGTCGTTCTCAAATATCAGGCGCAGGTCGGTGATCTTGTATTCGCCCATTGCCAGACGCTCAAGACCCATGCCGAAGGCCCAGCCGGAGTACACGTCCGGGTCAATGCCGCAGCCTGCGAGAACCTTGGGGTGCACCATGCCGGCGCCGAGGACTTCGATCCAGCCCTCGCCCTTGCAGGTGGGGCAGCCCTTGCCGCCGCACTTGTGGCACTGGATGTCCAGCTCGCAGCTCGGCTCGGTGAAGGGGAAGTGATGCGGGCGGAAGCGGGTGACGGTGCCCTTGCCGTATATCTTTTCGACGACGAGGTTCAGCGTGGCCTTGAGGTCTGCCATTGTGACGCCCTTGTCGATGACCATGCCCTCAATCTGGTGGAACATCGGGGAGTGCGTTGCATCAACCTCGTCCTTGCGGTAGACGCGGCCGGGGGCGACGATGCGGATGGGCAGGGGGCGGGTCTCCATCGCGTGTATCTGCATCGGAGAGGTCTGGGTGCGCAGCAGGATGCTGCTGTCGTCCTTGAAATAGAAGGTGTCCGTCCATTCGCGGGAAGGGTGGCCTTCGTCGATGTTGAGCTTGGTGAAGTTATATTCCGCCTTCTCGACCTCGGGGCCGTCGAGAATTTCAAAGCCCATGCCGATGAAGATGTCCTTGATCTGGTCTAGGACGTTGTACATCGGGTGCTTGTGCCCCAGCGTACTGGTCTCGCCCGGCAGCGTGACGTCAACGGTCTCGCGCTCAAGCTTCAGCTCCATGAGCTTGGAGCCAAGCTCGGCCTTGCGCTGCTCGATGGCGGCCTCAATGTCGCCGCGCAGTTGGTTTGCCAGCTGACCCATGACGGGGCGCTCCTCGGCGGAAAGCTTGCCCATCTGGCGAAGGATGCCGGTGAGCTCGCCCTTCTTGCCCAGATACTTGACGCGCAGGCTCTCCAGAAGCTCGATGTCGTCGGCTTCGAGAATGGCCTTGATGGAACTGTCTCTAAGTCCCTGCATTAACTCTTTCATCACGATTCTCCTTGAAAAATACTTGAAATAACTTTGGAAAGCAAAAAAATAAGCCCCCGTCCCGAATAGGGACGAAAGCATAGCCTCCGCGGTACCACCCACGTTCGGCGCACTGCGCCGCACTCAAGGAGCAGTAACGCGCTCCACACGCCGGGGATTGGCCGGTGCTCCCGGGCGAACCAAGCGCCTGCACCGCAGGAGGCTTACAGCCGATGACCTCCATTCTCTGCCCGGAACGTACAGCGCTATTTTCCCGTTCATAGCCTTACAAGAATACCACAGAAAAACCGGATTATCAAGAGGAAAAACCAAGTTTTTGAATGTGTCATGCTTTTTCGCGGCAAAAGCCGCGGCCTTTGTTTATAATAAATTAAAATATAAACGGCTATAATCTATTGCAAACTGCAAATAAGCTGTGTATAATATAAACACTTAAAAATTTTTAAATATTATACGCCAAGTGCGAATACGGAGATAAGAATGAACGTAATATATATTGCAATAGTTGTAGTCGCCGGATATCTTCTCGGCTCACTGAGCATATCCATCCTGCTGTCGAAGAATCTGCTGGGGCGCGACGTACGCAGACACGGCAGCGGCAACGCCGGGGCGACAAATATGGCGCGCGTATTCGGAATGTGCGCAGGACTTCTTACGCTCGCGGGAGATATGCTCAAGGCCGCGGCGGCGATGCTGATCGGCTTCTGGCTGCTTGGCGACACGGGGATGGCACTTGGTGGCGTCGCGTGCCTGCTTGGGCACTGCTTCCCGGCGCTGCACGGCTTCAAGGGCGGCAAGGGCGTATCGTCGGGCGCAATGGTCGCGCTGATGATAGACTGGCGCGTATTCCTGTGCGTTGTTGCCGCATTTCTGATCGGGGCGTTCCTTACGAAAAAGGTCTCGTTCGGCAGCATATGCGGGGCGCTGACGATATTCATAAGCGCGGCGGCGCTCGGTGTATCGACTCCGCGGCTGATACTGGCGGCGACCGGAATGCTGATTGTCATCGCGCGGCATCGCGATAACATCGTGCGGCTCATAAACGGCACGGAGCCGGATTTCAAGCCCGCAAAGCGGCCGGGGACGAAACGCAAAGAAGAGTGTTGAAAAGAACAGAAAATGGTGATATAGTAAAACAGATTCTCGGCGAAAGCCGGAAGTGTTCCCGTATAAAAACAGAGGGAATTAAGCTTTTGTGAAAGGAATTGAACCTATGGATAACGAGCTTCGGCATGATATAGACAAATATGTGGAATCAAACCGCGGTGCGATACTGCGCGATATAGCACGCCTTGTGGCGATAAACAGTGTCGAGGGCGAGGCGGAGCCCAACGCCCCCTTCGGCCGCGGCCCGCGCGAGGCACTTGACAAGGGACTTGAGATCGCCCGCGAGCTGGGGCTCGACGCGGTAGACTGCGAGGGCAAAATCGGCTATGCCTGCCTCGGCGGAGACAGCGATCGCTACCTCGCTACGATAACTCACCTCGATGTGGTGCCTGTCGGCGAAGGCTGGACTCAGGATCCGTTCACCATGCGCGAGCGCGAGGGGTACATAATCGGCCGCGGCGTCATGGACGACAAGGGGCCGAGCGTCCTCTGCCTCTACGCGCTGAAGTATCTCAAGGACAAGGGAATAGCCCTGCGCTATCCTGTCCGCGCGCTGCTCGGCGCAAACGAAGAGACCGGCATGAAGGACGTCGAGTATTATCTGGCAAATTACCCCGCTCCGCTGTTCTGCTTCAGTCCGGACGCGAACTTCCCGCTGTGCAACGGCGAAAAGGGCATTTACCACGGCCGCATGATCTCCAAGCTGCCGATGGTGAACGTTGTAGACATCAAGGGCGGCTTCGCGGCGAACGCCGTGCCCGACAAGGCCGAGGCGTGGGTCAAGGCCGAAGCGCTTGAATCCGCCGGGCGCGTTGAGGCTGTGAAAGAGGGCGAGCTTTGGCACCTCACGGCCACCGGTGTCGGCGGCCATGCATCTCTGCCGGAGGGAACCGTCAACGCGATCGGAGTGCTCGTGGACTACATTCTGGATAACGGCATTGCAGCCGCCGAGGAGAAGAGCTTCTACGAGCTGGTGAGCCTGCTGAATAACGACTGGACGGGCGCCGCGCTGAACGTTGCGGCGGATGACGGCCTGTTCGAGCCGCTGACCATCGTGGGCGGCGTTATAGGCATCGAGGACGGCCATGTGTTCCAGACAATAGACAGCCGCTACCCGACCAATATGAGCGGGTCGAAGATTGCCCGCGCCATCCAGCGCGCGGCGGGAGACGCGGCGGAGATAACGATAGAGCGCGACGCGGAGCCGTTCTACATGGCTCTGGATAATCCGTCGGTGCAGGTGTGCATCAACGCCTACAACGACGTGACGGGCGAGAACGCCAAGCCTTATACCATCGGCGGCGGCACTTACGCGCGCGACTTCCCGAATGCGGTGTCCTTCGGGCCGGAGCATCCGGAGCGCCCGCAGCCCGAATTCGCAGGGCCTATCCACGGCGTTGACGAGGCCGCAAGCATAGACTTCCTCATGGAGGCGCTGAAGGTCTATATCCTCGCGCTGATCGAGCTGGAGAAGCTGGATTTCTGATCCTTTGCATAGCGATTTTTACAGGCGGGAGATATTTATCTCCTGCCTGTTTTATACCATGGGCAATCGGCGCGATTTGCCCGTCTACCTTTTACACATTTTTAACTTTTCATATTTAATGTGTTGTATAATCGGTGTATAATCATAATCATAGATACAAGTTCAGGAGGCAGAATTATGGCTAAACGCGCGCTTATCGTAGAGGACGACAGCAACATCGCAGAACTGCTGCGGCTTTATCTCGGCAAGGATGGGTTTGAGGTGATGATCGCTCCTGACGGCGGCAAGGCCGAATCAATGTTTGACCTGTTCACGCCAGACGTTGTCCTGCTGGACATCATGCTTCCGGTCAAGGACGGCTGGCAGGTCTGCCGTGATATACGGGCAAAGTCCGCCGTGCCGATCATCATGCTCACCGCTAAGGGAGAGACCACGGATAAGATAACCGGTCTTGACATGGGTGCCGACGATTACGTGACCAAACCCTTTGACGTCAAGGAGCTTATCGCCCGCGTCCACGCCGTCATGCGCCGCAGCGACAACGACGGCCCCGCGGAGAAGAAGCTGACCTTCGACAAGCTGATAATAAATCTCGATTCCTACGAGCTGGTGGTGAACGGCGTCAAGGTCGATACGCCGCCGAAAGAGATGGAGCTGCTGTACCACCTCGCGGCGTCCCCCAACCGCGTTTTCACCCGCAACCAGCTCCTCGACGAAGTGTGGGGCTTTGACTATTTCGGCGACTCCCGTACCGTTGACGTACACATAAAGCGCCTGCGCGAAAAGCTTGAAGGCGTCAGCGACAAATGGTGCCTCAAGACCGTCTGGGGCGTAGGCTACAAGTTTGAAGTGACAGAGTAATGAAAAACGTATACCTGCGCAACTTTGTGGCCACGGCGACGCTTGTGTTCATGTGCTTCCTGCTCGTCGCGGTGAGCTTCGTCGGCATCGGCCGCGGCTACATCATAAACGACTACCGCGAGCGCATGGACAATAACGCCTCCGAGGTCGCGAGGACTGCATCCGCCATCGCCGACGGGGATTCGCTCACGAGCTGGAGCCTGAGCATGACGCTTTCCTCCATCTCGCGCACCACCGGCAATCAGGTCTTTATAACCGACGAGACCGGCAAAATCGTCTCCTGCTCCGACCGCGCGCCGATGTGCGAGCATCTCGGCCACCAGATACCTGCCGACGTCATGCAGACCCTCGAGACGACGGGGGAGTACGACCAGATGAGCACGCTCGGCGGCCTGTACGAAAAGAACCGCTACGCTGTGGCGCGGCCGATAAAAACGTCTGGCGACGGGAAAGATATCATCGGCTATGTGTTCATCACGAACGTTGTTGACAACATATTGAAAACCTGGTCGTCCCTGACCGGAATAACCGCGATCGTGACCATCGGCGTTTTCGCCGCGGCGATGATAGTCTCCCTCATGTACTCCAAGCACATGGCAAAGCCGCTGGACGAGATGGCGGCGGCGTCGCGCCGGTTCGCGCGCGGGGACTTCTCGGTGCGCGTGCGCCAGCGTGAGGATCCCACGGATGAGATGGGCGCGCTGATAGATTCGTTCAATAAAATGGCCGATTCGCTGGAAAACGCCGAGGAGCGCCGCAGCGAGTTCATAGCCAATATCTCGCACGAGCTGCGGACGCCGATGACCACGATATCCGGCTTTGCGGAGGGGCTGCTCGACGGTACGATCCCGCCGGAGGACGAGAAAAAATATCTCCGCGCGATAAGCGATGAGACGAAGCGCCTCTCGCGTCTGGTGCGCGATATGCTCGATGTGTCACAGCTCAGAAACCGCGCCGCCGACCCTACGAAAAGGATCGACTTTGACCTGACGGAGCTTACGCTTCAGACGCTGCTGAGCTTCGAGAGCCGCGCGACGAAGAAAAATCTTGACGTTGATCCGCAGCTGCCGGATAATCATATCATGGTGCACGCGGATAAAGACGCCATAACCCAGGTAATATATAACCTGTTGGATAACGCCGTGAAGTTTGCCTCGCCCGGAAGCTGCATCACCGTGCGCATATACAAGGACAACGGCAAGGCCTATGTCTCCGTGCGCGACTACGGCGAGACGATTCCGCCGGACGATCTCCCGTTCATCTTCGACCGTTTCCACAAGTCGGATCGCTCGCGCAGTCTGGATAAGGACGGCGTCGGACTAGGGCTGTATCTGGTGAAATCCATCATCAACAGCCATGATGAGGACATCGCCGTCACGAGCCGCGACGGCATGACGGAGTTCGTGTTCACTCTGGCTCTTGCGAAAAACGAAGTCGGCGAAAAGAAAACAAATCTGTTTTAAGTATAAAAAGAGGTCATTTTTATGGCAAACAATTGGTACAGCAAGGACGACTGGTATTCCCCGCTGCAGAGCGTGCCGACCGTGAACGCGGTGACGCCGAAGGAGAAAAAGAAAAATAAAAAGGTGCGGATAATCGGCGGGATATGCCTGCTGCTCGTGCTGCTGGTGGCAACGTCGCTTATCTTCGCGGAGCGCAGCGGCGGTCAGAGCGGCTTCGGCTCCAGTGTTATTCCCTCCGACGGCGAGAGCGGCGACATGCCGGAGAACTGGCAGGACTTTTTCGACCAGTATTACACCAAGACGACTACCGACGTCGCGGAGATAAACATCCCGCGCGCGAAGCTGCCGATAGACTATGAACTGAAGCTTGAGGAAAAGCCGTCCGGCAGTGAACTGACTCTGGGCGAGCTGTACGAAGAGAACTATAAGTCTGTCGTCGGCATCTCGGCATACACGGACGGCCAGAGCGGCTATAACTGGGGCACCGGCTTCGTGCTCACGGCGGACGGCCTGATCGTCACGAATACGCACGTCATAAACGGCGCGGACAGCGCGACTGTCACCCTGTATGACGACACCGTCCTCAACGCAACCTTGGTCGGCGCCGACTCGATAAGCGACATTGCGCTGCTGAAGGTCAAGGGCATCGGGCTCACCCCCGCCGTGATCGGCGACAGCTCAGAGCTTACCGTCGGCGACGCGGTCGCTGCGATAGGCAACCCGCTGGGCGAGCAGTTCCGCATGACGCTGACAAATGGCGTCATCTCCGCGATAAACCGCGGCGTCAGCTATAACGGCCGCAGCATGACCCTGATGCAGACCAACGCCGCAATCAACGAGGGCAACTCCGGCGGCCCGCTGTACAACATGTACGGTCAGGTGATCGGCATCACGAATATGAAGATGATGTCGTCCTATTCAAGCATCGAGGGCATCGGCTTTGCGATTCCGAGTACTACGATGCGCGATATAGTGAACGCGCTTGTCAAGGACGGCGAGGTCAGAGGCCGCCCGTCGATCGGAATAACCGTCGGCGCGATACCCGACAACGCGTCGTCGCATTACGATATCCCAAGCGGACTCTATATCTCCGATGTCACCAAGGGCTCGGACGCCGAGGCCAAGGGCATTAAGGTCGGCGATATCCTGCTTGAGTGCAACGGGGTCGAGGTCAAGACGACGGACGACGTCGCCGAGATAAAGAGCGGCCTGAGCGTGGGCGACAGCATCCACTTCAAGATCTGGCGCGACGGTGAGACCTTCGAGGTCGATGTCGTGCTGATGGACACGAACGATATTTATAACTGACACAAAATAATAACAAAAAAGGCTTTGACAAACACGTCAAAGCCTTTTTTATGCTTATAAAGTTCAGCCTTTGTAGCCTATGCGATCCGCCAGCGCCTGCTCGATGATAACGACGGCGTCGCGGTGCAGCTTCATGAAGGTGACGGGGCACTCCGTCGTGATCTCGTCGGAGAGGAGCAGTTTCTTCGCCGCGTCGTCCTTGCTGCCACTGATTATGAGCAGCAGCTTGCGGGCCTTCATTATCCCGCCCATGCCCATCGTGACGGCGTAGCGGGGCACATCGTCGCGGCTCGCGAAGAAGCGGGCGTTTGCGTCAATCGTGCTCTCGTCGAGCTTCTCGCGGTGCGCGTCCGCGTGGAGGACGGAGCCCGGCTCGTTGAAGCCGAGATGGCCGTCGGGGCCGACGCCGAGCACCTGTACGTCAACGTCGCTGCGCTCGATGACGGCGTTAAACTCAGCGATGCCCGCGTCCACATCACCGATGCCGCCCGCGACATAGGTGTTCGCCTTGTCGATGTTAATATGGTCAAAGAGATTGCTGTTCATGAAATAACGGTAGCTCTGGTCGTGTTCAGGGGCAAGGCCGATGTACTCGTCAAGATTCACGCTGTGTACGCGGGAGAAGTCCAGCCCCTCCTCGGCACAGCGGCGTGCCAGCTCCTTGTACATCCCGACGGGGCTGGAGCCTGTGGCCAGACCAAGGCAGCAGTCGGGCTTGGCGCGGACGATGCCTTCTATAATATCTGCGGCGGCAGAGCACTGCTCGGAATAATCTCTGGCAATGATGACTTTCATGGTAAACCTCCAAATAGTTATAACAAAAAGCCGCATAACGGCGGCCTTTGTTCCGGTAACATGATTATATGTGCTTTCGGGGCAATAGTCAAGGCGAAAGACTTGCAAAATTGTGCCGCTGCTTGGCATTAATGCCAAAAATTAAGAAAATTTCAGACAATATGTTATTGCGTTTTGTGCAGAGTTGTTGTACAATTGTAAATGTAATGTAATACTTTTCCGGAAATACATGGACAGCAGGGGATGATAAAGATGAAGAAAAGACTCTTATGTTTGCTCCTTATGGTAACATTGCTCGTCGGACTGATGCCGGCGGCTTTTGCCGAAGGAAATATCGTCAGCTACACGGTAAAAAGCGGCGACACGATGCTGACGATCTGCGAGGACGCCGGCCTTGACTATTACTCGTGCCGCTGGTGCATAATGAAGATCAACGGCTTCTACAGCGAGAGCCAGCTCGGGATGCTCTATCCGGGGCAGACCATTAAGCTGCCGGCCAGCGTCGAAGTGTCCGCGAAGATAATGAGCGGTGAGCTTAATCCCGACGGCACCGTTCCCGAGGCGAAGCCCGCGGAGACTCCCGCGCCGGCGGAGGATAAGCCCGCGGACAGCGGCTCCGGCGAGGCGAACATCATCAAGCACACCGTCGGCGAGTGGGACACGCTGGTCAAGGTCTGCGGCAGCTACGGGATGAACTTCTATAATGTCAAGTCTGCCATTATGAAGCTCAACGGCTTCACCAGCGAGAAGCAGCTTGATTCGCTGAGACCCGGCCAGATCATAAAGCTTCCGGCCAGCGAGGCTGACGCGAAGAACGTCACCTCGAACGGCTCCGCCTCCGGCGGCACGTCCACCGGCGGTTCAACGTCCGGCGGCAGCACCGATTCCGGCAGCGGCATCAGCTACGTTGTCAAGGCGGGGGACACTTTCATTACGATCTGCGAGGCGCACGGGCTGAACTTCTTCGCCATAAAGAGCCAGCTTATGAAGCTCAACGGCTTCAAGAGCGCAAGCCAGCTCGATTCCCTGCGTGTCGGCCAGACTGTGAAGCTCCCCGGCAGCAGCTCCGCGCCGAGCACTCCCGAAACTCCCGACAAGCCTTCTACGCCCGATAAGCCCTCCACTCCGAGCACCGGCGGCGAGACCACTCCGAGTACACCTGCTCCGTCCACAGATTATAAGACGATAAGCCACACGGTAGGCGAGTGGGACACGCTGGTCAAGGTCTGCGGCAGCTATGGGATGAACTTCTACACCGTGAAGTATGCCATAATGAAGCTCAACGCTTTCACCAGTGAGCGCCAGATGGATATCCTGCGCACGGGACAGGTTATAAAGCTGCCCGCAAGCGAAAATGACGCAAAGCTTATTATGAGCGCATCCGCCGCGTCCACTAAGCCTTCGGGCAGCGGCAGCACCGGCGGCACCTCCACCGGCAGCAGCTCGCAGACGGGCGAGAGCATCGCATACTACATAATCCCCTATACCTTCCAGCCCGGTGACACTGTATATAACATCTGCCTGAGCATGGGCGTGGACTTCGAGAAGAATTCCGACCTCATAATGAAGCTGAACTCCATCAAGGATTACCGCAGCATAAGTAACGGCAAGGTGCTCATGATCCCCAGCCCCAAGGCTCCGGAGAGCGGCAGCTACTACAAGGTAGTCGCGCATAAGCTCGTCTACGGCGAGACGGCGCAGAGCGTCACGGAGAACTATGGCCTTGAGTACAGTAAGGTTCTGAACATGATGAAACTCGTTAACGGCAAGGACAGCTTTGACATGATATATGCCGGAACGGTGCTCTATGTTCCGGTGAGCTGCAAGGCGTAAAATCACATATCACCGGCGCATAGCCGGAAGAACGAAAAAGATAACGGTCACAGATGCTCTCTCAGCTGTGACCGTTTTTGCGCCCTGCGGCGCACGCATATGAGAAAAGGGGGGGGAGGAATCATGGGACTTTCCGTAGCCGTGATACGCCTTTTTAGGCTATCAGGAGAGAACATCCAGAAGAACTGGATGACAATGATACCGGAGGCGGCTGTTGAATATGGACATGTGCTGAACCACTGGAATGATGAAGGCATAGACTGACTGCCGTGAGCGCGGTATGAGCGAGCGCTCCGCGCTTGCCGATATCTGGTTACGCGATGGCAGGTATATGCCGCCGCACAGGAAACATTTGTATCAGGGATATATTATAGAGCCGCCCGCTTGCATCGACCGCAGGCGGGCGGCTATTAATTTATACGGAAGAGGATAGCAGTTAAGGCATAAAAATATCCGGCCTGTCAAACAGGCCGGATATTTGTTTAATTACTGTGTTTCAGAATCAAACTTACTGCTCGTTCTTTTTCTTATTCTTCTTGACGAAGAACACCACGCCGCCTGCGATGATGACTGCGGAAACTGCCATCAGGCCGATCCACAGACCCATGTTTGCATCGTCTCCGGTCTTGGGCTTCGCGTTCGCGGCCTTGACGGTGAGAGTGCCTTCAACATAGGTGATCTCGTAGTTGCTGGTGACGTCGTTGCCGTTTGCGTCAACGATCTTGACGTTGGAGGCCTTGTTCTTGGAGGAGCCTATCTGAGTCTGGCTGCCGGTAACGGTAGCGGAGATCTTGTGACCCTTCGCAAGGGAACCCTTGACCTCGCAGGTGTTGGCGGTAAGAGCCTTGCCGTCGTAGACCTTCTCGGCGCTCTTCGCGGTGACAGTGAGGGGAGCCTTAGTTATCTCAAGGGTGCCGTCCTGCGTGGAGATCTTGTACTTTGCGGTGACGTCCTTGCCGTTTGCGTCCTTCGCAGTGACCTTGACGATCTTGTTCGCCGTGGTGCCGGCGTTGGTGATGCTGCCGGAGTACTCTACTACGAGAGTATCGCCGCTCTCAAGCTCGCCAGAGATAACGTCGTAGGAGTTCGCGGTAAGCTCGGTGCCGTCGTAGACCTTCTTTGCGGAGGTGGCCTTGATGGAGATTTCAATGACCTTCACGCCGGTGACTTCAAGAGTGCCTTCCTTGATGGTGACATTGTAGTATGCGGTGTAATCTCTGCCCTGCTCATCGGAGATCTTCAGGCTGCCTTCCTTGACGGTGTTCTTGGAGGAACCCGGCTCGGTCTGGGTGCCGGAGAGGGCGAGGGTGAGCTTCTGACCGGAGACCAGAGAACCGGAGGTGATGCTGTAATCATCGGCCTTGGTGGTAAGTGCGGTCTTATCATAAGCCTTGCTGGCGGAGCCGGTGGTAACGGTGATATCACGCTTGGTGACGGTCAGCTTGCCGTCCGTGAGCTTGACGTTTCCGTAGTTGCCGCTTACATCTTCGCCGGCGGCATTTTTGATGACGTAGCTGTCGACCTTCGCGGTGCCGTCCTTGCCGGGCACGGTTGCCTCGCCGGAAACCTTGGCCTCGACGGTATCAGTGCCGAGCAGACCAGAGACGGTCACGTCGTTGGAAGCGGTAAGAGCGGAGCCGTCGTAGGGCTTGGTGGCGTCCTTAGCGGTGATGACGACTTCACCGGAGTACTTGCTGACGGTGACTTCTGCGCCGGAGTAGGTGATGTTGTAGTTTGCGGTGACATCGTTGCCGTTTGCGTCAACGATAACTGCGGCGCTCGGAGTGCTGGTGCCGGTGCCGACGTTCACGGGGCCACCGGTGTACTCAACGGACTTGATGGAGTCACCTGTCGCAAGAGAACCGGAGGTAATCTCGTTTTCGGTTGCACTGACGGCGGAACCGGTGTACTCGCTGGTGACGGGCTTCGCGGAGATGGTGATGTTGCGCTTTGCAACGGTCAGAGTGCCGTTGTTGACGGTCAGCTCAAGCTGGGCTGCATCGAGAGCGGTACCATTGCCGTCCGCGACCCATGCGTTGCTCAGGATAATTGCTCTTGTACCGGTCTCAGCGTTGTAGTCGCCAAGGGACAGGGTAGGAGTGGTGAGAGTATAGCCGTCAGGAACATCGGGAGTGTAGGTGAGTTCGGGGACTTCTTCACCGTAAGCCATGCTCTTGTCATCTGCGGTAACGGAGGCCTTGACTACGTACTTCGCGGTAATGGTGGCGTCGGCGTAGAGGGTGATGGTGTCGCCCGCTTCGACTGCCATGGTGGCGCCGTTTGCGTATTTAAGAGTCATACCGACGTAAGTCTCGCTGCCGCTGTATTCCGCATAGTCATTAACAACGGTGTGAGTATAGACGTCGTTCTCAAGGCTGACATTGCCGTCCACGGTGCCGCCGACCTTGCCGTTGAGCCAGCCGTCGTTATACTTGACGGTGGGTTTGGTCTCGGTGTCAATCGCCTTGAGATAGATCATGGCGACGTAGCTGCTGCTCTCGTCGTCTGCGGCAAACAGGCCGGTGTTCAGCTCGTTGTCACTGTTGGCGAGAGTGCCGCGGGCGATGGTGAGCTTTGCGGAATCCTTGCTCGCGGTGGCGTATCCGACGAGGTTGGTGGATTCAGCATCTGCCTTGGAAGCGGCGCGGACATACAGCCCGGAGACGTAGTAGCCTTCCGGAGGAGTTATCGTGTAGTCGCCGTTAAGGAACTCGCCGAGCGTGGACTTGCCGGAGGCATCAGCGCCGGAGAAGCCGGCCTTGACGCCGAAATCGCCGTCCTGCTTTACAGCGCCGTCGTCGCCGTAGACATATACGCTGGTATCCAGCTGTACATTGTCCCACTTGGAGGCAACACGGTCAGCGCTTGCGCTGGCGGGCATCGCGCCTGCAAACTGAACTGCGAACAGGCAGACCAGAACCAGACTGAACAGTACTTTAACTGTCTTCTTCATAAAAAATCACCTCAAAAAGTTTTTGCTGAATTGAAACTGTTACAACTTTGCTACATCGCTTTGAAGAACACTGAAAGGTTACAAAATGATGTAACTATTTTTAACCATACTGTAACTTACTACGATTGCATTATATCTAAATTATATTAGAATTGCAAGGGGTATTTACATAATATTTCTTAAGGAACGGACTTCTTATGTTTTTTAAGAATTAAAATGTGAAATTTACATTTTGTAACTTCACTGTATAACTTTGTCAATTTACGGGAGTGAGCTTGCCCTGAATTACAAAGCGCGCGTTGTAGAATTCGTAGGTGCAGGTCGAAAGGGTGATAACGCGGTCGTCTACCGAGACGTCAACGTTCGTCGAGACGAGAGACTGCACGCGCCAGTCGTCAAGATTGCGGGCGAAATCCGCCTCGGATTCGAAGAACATCTTGTAGGTGTCGGATTCGGCGTCGGTGGTGTAGGCGCTGAATATCTCGATCTTGTAGTTCTGGGTCGGAGTGTTGAGGTACATGACGGGGTGCTCGTTGTAATATTCCTGATCCTTATAATTGCGTATCGAGGCGAGCATCGAGCCGTCGTTCATGTTGTGCCCGTAGAGAACGGTGTTCTTGCCGGAAAAGTCGCCGTAGCAGGTGCAGTCGAGGAAGAGCGAGCCGGAAGCGTTATACTGCCCGTCGATGAACCGGTGCAGATAATAGAAGTTGTCCTCCGCCTGCACAACGGGGTAGTTAATAACGGTGTTCTCCGAATACAGCCAGCCGACAACATCCTGACACTGGTTGAGCAGTGCGTCAAAATCGACGTCAACGGGCGAGCTTTCGGTTATCTGATTGCCGTCGCTGTTGTCCTTGTCTTTATTCTTGTCGCTTTTCGGCGAAACGTAATCGCTGCTTATCTTGTTATATGTATCCTCTGCAACCTTGTATTCATGCAGCGTTGATATCAGTTTATATCCGCTGTACACGAATATCGAGAGGAATATAACGCAGAGAACAATAAGCGCTATTTTTACAGGCTTCTTCAAATGGTCAGACCTCCTGTCTGTTAAGGGTAGATATAGTATACGACAAATTCACGGAAAATGGAAGAGGTGCGGCGATACTTTACAGTCTAATAATATCTTAAAACTTTTTAAGAATCTCTCTTCCCATTCAATTATACCATACTGCCTCTAAAATACAAAAAGCTCAGGGGGAGAACCCTGAGCTTTTTTGTATAGGTGAAAGAGGACAAAATGAAAAAGTTTCTTGCGAGTATTAAGATACAGGAAAGATGTTTCGTAGATAAGCAGAAAGTTGTTTCAAAATTGTAAAATCAGAAAATATTTTTTCGGAAATACGCTCGTAATTGAGCTGTGGCTATATTATAATAGAAAAAACGTTTGAAAAAGTGCCCGCGCAACCGCCGGTTGACAGATTTGACGGTGCGCTTTCTTGTCCGCAACAGCGAAATTTATTATACTCGGCTCGTAAAAAACAGGGGAGCTTCCCCGATGGAGGTAGCAATATGATTCTGGCAGACAAGATAATCGACCTGCGCAAGAAAGCGGGATGGTCGCAGGAGGAGCTGGCGCAGCAGCTTGGCGTTTCGCGGCAATCGGTCTCAAAATGGGAGGGTGCGCAGTCCATACCCGATATTGATAAGATATTGCAGCTGAGCCGCATTTTCGGCGTTAGCACGGATTACCTGCTCAAGGATGAGATAGAGCTTCCGGCGGAGGAACCTGCGGCGGCGGACAGCACGCCGGCGCTGCGCCGCGTGAGCATGGAGGAGGCATCACGGTATCTCGCGCTGAGCCGCGAGACCGCGCCGAAGCTGGCGCTTGCGACATTCCTCTGCGTAATCTCGCCCGTGTGTCTGATATTTCTGGCCGGGTTGAGCAGCGGCGGGTTCGTCCCGATCACGGAAACGGCTGCGGCGGGCATCGGCCTGTGCGTACTGATGATACTTGTGGCGATTGGGGTCACATTATTTATAACCAGCGCCGCGAAGGTGAAGGACTTCGAGTTCATCGGGAATGAGCCGTTCGAGACCGAGTACGGTGTGAGCGGCATGGTGCGCGAGCGGGAGCGGGAATTCCGCGAGAAGAATTCCCGCCTGACCGTTGTCGGCACTGTGCTGTGCATCCTTTCCGTGCTGCCGCTGTTCGCGGTGCTCAGCGTGCTGCCCGCGGCGGATGACGTCGTCTATATCGCCGCAGTCTGTGTGCTGTTGTTCATGGTGGGGCTTGGCTGCATAGCCTTCGTGTATTCGGGAACATATCACGGCGCGATGGAAAAGCTGCTGGAGGAGGGCGATTACAGCCGTGACAATAAGGACCGCAGAAAGGTCGTCGGCACGATCAGCGCCGTGTATTGGCTCATAGTGACGGCAGTGTTCCTCGTGATGATGTTCAGCCCCAGTTCGCCGATGCTGCCGAACGAGACATGGATCATATGGGCGGTCGGCGGAGTGCTGTACGCGGCGGTGATGGCCGTCGTGCGCCTCCTCACCGGTCGGAAATAAGAAGCAGAATATAAAAACCCCTGCAGCCGCTGAAGAGCGCGGATGCAGGGGTGCTTTATTATAATAAGTAGAACTGTGCAGCGTCTCAATCCAGATGCAGCTTGCGGCGGAGATTTACGGTCTCGGCGGCGCAGACGTCGCGGAAGGTGGTGACGAGCTTTGACACGTACGGCTTATTCTTCCACGCGATGCTTATCGTGAACGGCTCGCCCATCGGCACAGCGGTCAGGCGCCTGCGCTTCTCCTCCGGCAGTGTCGTGGCCAGCACGTCGGGGCTGAAGCACGCGCCCATGCCGTCGGCGCACAGCTCCAGCAGCGTCTGGATATTGCCGCAGCGGAATATGATCGGCGGCTGGATGTTCGCCTTTTCAAGCAGCGTCTGGCTCATTCGCCCGATGATATCCGCCGGCTGACCCAGCAGGAAAGGACAGTCGGCCAGCAGACGCAGATCGCGCGTATGCACAAAGGCATCCAGCTTGAACGGGTTTATCAGTCCCCCGCACAGATACAGCATCGTCTGCGCATGGTAGAGCTCCTTGTAGCTCAGCTCCGGAACGTCGCTCATCACGCGGCCGATGACAACATCCAGCTCATCTTCGATGAGCATGTTCACCATCTCTTCGTTGCTGCGCTCCTTGACGCGCACCTGCACCTTCGGATACAGCTTGTTGAACGCGGGGATGATGCGCGGCAGCAGCACGCGGCCTCGCGTATACGCAATGCCGAGACGCAGCAGGCCGCCCTGACCGGAATTGATGTCGCGGAACTCGTCCTCCATCGAGGCGCTGAGCCGCTGATAGCTCTGACAGTAGCGGTAAAAAACACGCCCCTCGTAGGTCAGCTCGAATTTCGGGCGGCGCTGAAACAGCTGACATTTCAGCTCTTTTTCGAGCGCGGCCATGTGCGCGCTGAGCGTCTGCTGCGTTATGTGCAGTTCCTCGGCGGCGCGGGTGATGCTTTTTTGATCGGCGACAACTATATAATATTTCATCGGGAGCAGATTCACGGCACTTCCTCCTCACAGTAATTATACTGTATACTACCACAAGTTTCGACAGTTTGCAATCTGGTTAAGTGCGACTTATATTTTTTTAAACCAAAGTCAAATACAATGAGTAAAAATCGAAACAGGAGGTATAGCTAATGTTCAAGTATAAGACCGCGTATTTCTGCGCAAACGCAAAATTGTCCACGCAGGTCGCAACGCCCGTCGTAAACGGCTGCCTGACGCTGGGGCTGCTGATCGATCTTGCATCGGAACGGATTGAAGATGTGTCCGTTTCGCTGAATTCTGATTTAGCGAGATGCATAGTCAAGGAATATTTCGTCGGAAAGCGTGTTGTTAAAGATTCGGCACAGATAATCGAAGAGATAAATATGCGCCATCGCGGCAACGCCGTAAAGGCAATAATCAAGGCATACACCGATATTCAGCAGAATTACATCAGTTATGCCCATACATATTCCGACGGTAGAACCTGCTCGGAACCTGACTGAAAGCGGAAAAAATGCAGTATCGGCGGCGTATGAACCGGCTGTTAAAAAAAAGATATGGCCAGAATTCACAACAATTTTTTGTTGATTTAGCGATATTTACAGTAAAAACAAAAGGTGATATATAATTTATATAACCTGAACAAAGTGAATATCCGGTTGATTTGATGTCTGCCGCTTATCCCAAAAGCGGGGCTCGACATAGAATGCCAACTGCACTTCCGATATGCTGTATTTATTGTTCTGTATGCACAGCGCTTCGGAGGCGTAGTTGGTTTTGTCTTTCCCCGAGGGGTACAAATAAACCGGATGCGCACTTCTTCAATATTCAGGACAAGCACATTTTTAAGGAGAGAGAAAAAGAGATGCAAAAGAAACGTCTGATCACTGCAGCGATCCTGACTATCCTTTGTGCGGCGCTCGCATTTGCACCGATGAACGGCCTTGACCCTGCCGGCAAGGGCGTTCTTCTGGTGTTCCTGTGGGCTATCCTCATGTGGATCGTCAGACCCATCCCCGAATACCTCGTCGGCGTACTCGCCGCCGCCATCCTCGCAATATTCTTCGGCCAGAAGGCAAACGTCGTCTCCGGCTTTGCGACCTCTGGCTGGTGGCTGTGTCTGTGGGCCGGCTTCATCGGCTCCGTCATCAAGTTCTCCGGTCTCGGCGAACGCGTCGCATACTGGATACTTGTCAAGCTCACCAAGAGCGAGCTGAGCGCAAACTACGCGACCAGCCTTGCAAACACCGTTCTGTCCCTGATGATCCCCTCCAACACCGCACGCGGCGCCGTCATGAGCCCCATCTGCGACAACATCTGCGAGGGCATGGGCTACAAGCGCGGAGAACATAAGGGCGACGCCGCCATCATGCTCTCCAACCTCTACACCAACACCACCAACACCTGGCTGTTCTACACCGCAGTCGGCGCAAACGCCATCGGTATGGCACTCGTTGAGGAAATGACCGGACAGTCCATCTCCTGGACGGGCTGGCTCAAGGCCACCTGCATCCCCGCCGGAATCATCGTCCTGCTCATCCCCCTCATCACAAACTTCCTCTTCGGCACCCGCAAGGGCGAGAAGCGCAGCATCGACATCGAGTTTGCAAAGAAGAAGCTCGAAGAGATGGGCCCCCTGACCGTCAAGGAAAAGAAGGCCGCTATCTACTTCGCCCTGACTCTGCTTGCGTTCTGCACCAACGGCATCCACCATGTCGCTCCCGACTACGTCGTTTTTGTCACCATCTTCCTGATGCTCTGCCCCGGCATCGGCGTCTGCTCCTTCAAGGATGTCGGCCCGAACTTTGCCTGGCCTGCATTCATCCAGCTCGGCTTCGCGATGTCCCTGGCCTCCTGCGTCAATAAGACCGGCGGCTTCCAGTGGCTCGTTGATGCCATGTTTACCACCAACCCTGCTTTCTCCGCAATGGATCCCACTCTGTTCATCACGATCTGGCTCGCGTTCGTTGTTGTCAGCCACATCATCTTCGCCGGCATGAACGCTATGGAAGCCGTTCTGGTTCCCGTCAGCATGACTATGGCCGCGGCTCTTGGCTTCGACGTTTACACCATGGGTCTGCTGACCGTTATGGCCATCGCCCCGAGTGCAAACTTCCTGCCCTTCAACAGCGCTCCGAACCTCATCTACGCTTCCACCGACAGATTCTCCACGGCTCAGCAGCTCAAGGGCGCAATAGTCATAGCGGTGCTCGTCATCATCGGCTTTGTGTTCCTCGTGAACGTCTGGTTCCCCGTGATCGGTATTCTTTGATAAGCACTGAACGCAGGGAGGGATCGATATAAAAAAGAAGATATGTCTGTTACTGGGTCCCGCTCTCTTCCTGCTCGCATTTATTCCTTACGCCGGGCTGGATCTCAAGATCCGCCTTGCGCTGGGAACGGTGCTCTGGATGGGAGTATGGTGGGTTACCCTTCCGGTACCGGCAGCAATAACCGCATTCCTGCCCGTAGCGATAAATGCCATTTTCTCACTCACCGATATGCAGAGCGTAATAAGCTGCTATTCGGCGGAGCTGGTTTTCCTTCTGGCGGGTTCTGATATCATAAGCATGGCATGGGAGGCCACAGGCGTTGACCAGCGCATAGCGGCGCGCTCGCTCGCCCTTGTCGGCACCTCTGTCAAGCAGCAGATCCTTGTCTGGTTCATCATCGCAACGCTGCTCTCGTCCGTCCTGCCAAATACGGTCGTGGCGGCGGTGATGTGCTCCATAGCAATGTCCATGCTCAAGGCGGTAGGAGAGGGCGACGTCAAAAACAGCAAGAGCGCCTCGCTTATCCTGCTTGCCATCGTCTACGGCGCGAATAACGGCGGTATGCTGACCCCGCTCGGCGGAGCGATGAATCTCGTAACGGTGTCCTACATTGAGGGCTTCACCGGCACCGAGTTCCTCTATTCCGACTGGGTGGTGCGTATGCTCCCGTTCACCTTGCTTGCGACCGCGGTCACTGCGCTGTTCCTTGTCGGCGGAGACTGCGGCAAAAAGCATTTTGACTGCTCGAGAGAGCATTTCCGTGAGCTGTGCCGCAGCTTCCCGAAGCTCGACCGCGCGGGCAAAGCGTCGATGGTGATCTTCTTCGCTGCGGCGATACTTGCATTTACGCGTGGGCTTTATCAGCAGTTGCTACCCGCTCTCAAGCCCGGCTACATTTTTCTCATCGGCGGTCTGCTGATGTTCTTCCTCAAGGATGAGCATGGCGAAGCGGTCGTCACCTGGGAGAAGGCCGAGAAAAATCTGATGTGGGGTCTGTTCTTCCTCTTCTCCGGCGGCACGGCGCTCGGCGCGCTCGTCAACGGCAGCGGAGCGGCGGATACCCTCGCAGAGATCATCTCCGGAATCAATTTCCACAGCGAATTCACCCTTATCATAGCGATAGTCACCCTTAACGTTATCCTGTCGGACGTCGTCAACAACACGGCCTGCGCCGCGGTTACGATTCCGATAGTCATCAGCATTGCACAGGGACTCGGCCTGCCCGTGATCCCCTACCTCTGGATAGCCACCGTATCCTACAACCTGTCCTTCACCCTGCCCACCTCCATCCGTTCCATCCCCGTGGGCTACGGACTCGACACACGGTTCATGTTCCGCAAAGGCGTTGTTGTCACCGGATGCATGATCCTGCTTGTCAGCGTGATGGGCTGGCTCTTCGTGCGGTACTGGCCGGCATTCACGGCTCTGTGATCCAATTATAAATACAGCATCAGCTGTGCATATACCGGTCTTAACGGCATCCCCGTAAGGCAGAAAGCGTATGCAGCCGGCGAGTGGGCGTGACCATTTCATCTCCTGTTGCGCCCCTGCCGGCTTTATATTTTATAGAATTGAGGTTTTGACCATGAGAGTTAAAAAGCTTGAAAACAGCGGCCCTAAGCTTATGCAGGGCAACGAAGCATGTGCAGCCGGCGCTCTGGCGGCCGACTGCCGGTTCATGGCCGGTTATCCTATAACCCCGGCCACTGAGATCCCCGAATACCTCTCCAGTAAGATGTTTGAAGCCGGCGGCGTATTCATGCAGATGGAAGACGAGCTCGCATCCATCAATGCCGTCATCGGCGCAAGCTGGGGCGGTGCGCGCGCAATGACCGCCACCTCCGGCCCGGGCTACTCCCTGATGATCGAAGGCATCGGCTACGCTGCCGAGACCGAGACCCCGCTCGTCGTTGTCAACGTCATGCGCGGCGGCCCTGCGACCGGCCAGCCCACCTGCACCTCGCAGGACGCGATCATGCAGACCCGCTACGGCGGACACGGCGACTACGAGATAATCGCCCTCACCCCGTCCTCCGTTCAGGAAGCCTTTGACTTCACCGTCCGCGCCTTCAACCTCGCAGAGAAGTACAGAGTACCCGTGTTCGTGCTGTCCGATGAGACCGTCGGCCACACCCGCGAGAAGCTCGTCATCCCCGAGACCGTTGAGATATTCGACGACAAGTACGAAGGCAAGTGCGACGCCATCTACAGACCCGACGAAAACGGCATCCCCGCAAGAGTCCGCTTCTTTGAGGGACAGCATGTTCTCGTTGACGGCCAGCTCCACGACGAGCGCGGCATCCGTGCCGGTACCGATCCCGCGGTATGTTCCGCAGCCATCCACCACTACTGCGACAAGATACTCCGCAACATTGACGATATCACCTCCGTCGAGGAATTCTTCCTTGAGGACGCCGAGACCGTTCTCGTTGCCTACGGCTCCGTCAGCCGCAGCGCGCTCTCCGCGGTTCGCCGTGCACGCGGCGAAGGCCGCAAGGTCGGCATGCTGAAGCTTAATACCGTATGGCCTGTCCCCGAAAAGCAGATCCGCGCCGCATGCGAAAAGGCAAAGCGCGTCATCGTTCCCGAAATGAACGTCGGCGAATACAAGCGCGAGGTGCAGCGCATAGCGGGTTACGACAAGGTCGAGGGCTTCAACTCCATCGGCGGCGCGTTCCCCGCTCCGAAAGCAATTTACGAAAAGATCGTTGAGGTGAAGTAATATGAACAGTATCGCAGAGAAATACATCCGTAAGGAGACCCTTCCTTTCATATTCTGCCCCGGCTGCGGCCACGGCATAGTCGTCAACGCCTTCCTGCGCGTCCTTGACAAGCTGAACATCGGCGAGAACGAAATGGGTCTTGTCAGCGGCATCGGCTGCTCCTCCTGGGCTCCCGTATATATTGACATGGACTGCCTGCACACCCTGCACGGCCGCGCTCTTGCTCAGGCCGAGGGTCTGAAGGCCGTCAACCCCGACAAGAAGGTTGTTGTCTTCTCCGGCGACGGCGACTGCGCCGGTATCGGCGGCAACCACCTCATCCACGCCGCGAAGCGCAACGTTGACATCACCGTTATCATGATGAGCAACTACATCTACGGCATGACCGGCGGCCAGCGCGCCCCTACCACTCCCTACGGCGCCATCACCAAGACCTCTCCTCTCGGCAACGAGGAGCACCCCTTCGACATGTACAAGCTCGTCACCGGCGCAGGCGCTACCTACTACGCCAGAGCCAGCGTCACTCATCCCATCCAGCTCGAGAAGGCCATAGAAGAGGGCATCAAGCACAAGGGCTTCTCCTTCATCGAGGTTCTCTCCCCCTGCCCGACCACCGCAGGCAGAAACATATTCAGCTTCAAGACTCCGACCGAAATGTACGACTGGTACGAGCAGCAGGTCGCCGTTCTCAAGCCCGGCCAGACCGAGGCTCCCGACGGCAAGATCGGTCTCGGCATTCTCTACGTCGATGACACCAAGGAAGAGCTGTGCGACGTTCAGGCAGAAAAGAAGGAGGAAGCGAAGAAATGAAGATCACAATAGATTCCGCATGGTGCAAGGGCTGCGCCCTCTGCGTCAGAGCCTGCAAGAAGGGCGTGCTTGAGATCGGCCATGAGCGCAGCCGCGGCGGCTACCTCATGCCCTACGCCAAAAACCCCGAAGCCTGCATCGGCTGCCGGATGTGCGAGCGCACCTGTCCGGATGTCTGCATCAGCGTCACCAAGGAATAAGGAGGAGATCAGCTATGCGTAAAGATTTCAGATTCGGCGGCTCCGGCGGACAGGGCGTTATCTCCCTCGCCGTGCTGCTTGCAAACGCCTACGGCGTACAGAATAATTATGAGGTCGCCCAGACCCAGAGCTACGGCCCCGCGGCTCGCGGCGGCGCGTGCAAGGCGGAGCTTGTAGTCTCCGATGAAAGAATTGACTACGTCAAGGCCGACGTGCTCGACTGCTTCGTGGCCTTCAACAAGCCCAGCTTTGATAAGTTCAAGGGCGATATCAACCCCAACACCCGCGTTTTCGTTGACAGCACCTTCGTTCCCGAGGATGATGTCAAGGACTGCGGTGCGAAGGAGATATACATGTTCCCCGCCACCCAGTACGCCGAGGAGAATTTCCGCGTCGTCTGCACCAACATCGTCATGATGGGCTTCTTCGTGGCCAAGAACCCCGAGCTCACCAAGGAAAACGCGCTCGAAGCCATCAAAGAGGTTATGAACCCCAAGGTCGTCGATCTCAACCTGAAGGCCTTTATGTTCGGTTACGAAAAGGGTCTCAACGGCTGAACGGAGTTTGATCAATGGAAAGAGTAGCAGCTTCCCTTAAAAGCAAGATAATGTCCGCCGAAGAGGCCGCGCAGCTCGTCAAGAGCGGCATGTCCATCGGCCTCAGCGGCTTCACCAGCGTCGGCTATCCGAAGGCCGTGCCCAGCGCGCTCGCCGCGTCCGGGCACGCCAAGGATCTGACCATTCTGGTCGGCGCCGCGGTCGGTGACGACTGCGACGGCGCGCTCGTCCGCGCGGGATGCGTGAAAAAGCGCTTCGGCCACCAGACCAACAAGGATCTGCGCACCGCGATCAATAACGGCAGCGTATCCTTCAGCGACATTCACATTTCGCACTTCCCGATGAATCTCAACCAGCAGACCCTTCAGGGCGTTGATGTTGCGATCGTCGAGTGCGTCGCCATCACCGAGGACGGCCTGTACCTCTGCGCCTCCGCGGGCAGCACCGACGCCGCCGTGCACAACGCGCGTTTCGTCATCGCCGAGGTCAACACCTCCGTCCCTATGGGACTTATGGGCATGCACGACATCTTCGAGGTCGGCATCCCGCCCCACGCCCGCATCATAAACATCACCGACCCGCGCGACCGCATTGGCACACCCTACGTGCCCTGCACGCCGGAGAAGATCGCGGCCATTGTAATGACCGATAAGCTTGACCCGCCCCAGAAGTTCAAGCCCGTCACTCCCGCGACGCAGAAGGTCGGCGAAAACGTCGTAAAGTTCCTCAAGGACGAGATCGCCGCCGGACGGCTCCCCGCCGATCCCGGCCCGATACAGTCCGGCGTCGGCTCCGTCGGCAACGCTGTTCTGAGCGTTCTGTCTGCATCCGGCTTCAAGGGACTCACGATGTACACCGAGGTCATGCAGGACGCGGCCTTCTCGCTCATCGACCAGGGCGTTATTGACTTTGTCTCCGCAAGCTCCATCGCGCTTGCCGCCGACAGCCGCGAACGCTTCTTCGAGAATATCGACCAGTACCGCGACAAGATGGTCATCCGCCCGCAGGAGATATCCAACCATCCGGAGGTCATCCGCCGTCTCGGCATCATCGCGCTGAACACGCCCGTCGAGGTCGATATCTACGGCAACGTAAACTCCACGCACCAGATGGGCAGCAAGATGCTCAACGGCATCGGCGGCAGCGGCGACTTCGCCCGCAACGCCCGCATCAGCATCTTCGCCACCGAATCCACCGCAAAAGACGGCTTGATATCCTGCATCGTGCCCATGGTTTCCCACGTTGACCAGACAGAGCACGATGTGGCCGTCATTATAACCGAGCAGGGTATTGCCGACCTGCGCTGGAAGACTCCGAAGGAGCGCGCCGAGCTGCTTATCGAGAACTGCGCTCATCCGGATTACCGCCCGATGCTGCGCGAGTATTACGAGCACGCTCTGGCAACTTCCGCAGGCAAGCACACCCCGCACGATCTCACCAAAGCGCTTTCCTGGCACCAGCGTTATCTTGAAACCGGCACAATGAAAGAATAAAAAATTAAAAAGGAGAGAGAAAACATGAGCGATAATGTTGTACTTTATTGCGAAAACCTTCCTACCGAGGGTATGGAGACCCTCATTGCAGAGCTTTGCCCGCCTGAGCTCGACCTGCGCTTCCTCTACCCTGTCAAGAACGGCAAGAAGGGCGACTTCGAGGATGCGGATTACATTCTCGCCTCCATCCATAAGATCGGCAAGGACGAGATGGACAGAGCAAAGAACCTGAAGCTCATCCATGTCCCCGCAACCGGTTACAACCATGTTGACCTCGAGTATGCAAAGCAGAAGGGCATCCCCGTCTGCAACTCCAACGGCGAGAACGCCACCACCACCGCAGAGTTCACCATCGCACTGATGCTGGCCTGCATGCGCCGCCTCTCCATGATCGACCGCCGCTGCAAGCAGGGCGAGTGGCACAGCTGGACCTGGCGTCACGACTCCTACGAGCTGCGCGACAAGGTCATCGGCGTCGTCGGCGGCGGCAATATCGGCCGCATGGTTCTCCAGCGCCTTCAGGGCTGGGAGTGCAAGGACTTCCTGTACTACGATCCGTACCCGATGCCCAAGGAGCTTGAAGAGAAGCTGCACTGCAGACGCGTTGATCTCGAGACTCTGCTGCGCGAGTCCGACGTCGTCTCCCTGCACTGCCCGCTGACCAAGGATACCCGCGGTCTTATCGGCGAGGAGCAGTTCAACATGATGAAGCCCAACGCCATCATCGTCAATGAGGCGCGCGGCGCTGTCATCGATGACAAGGCTCTGGTCAAGGCTCTCGAAGAGGGCAAGATTTGGGGTGCCGCGATTGACACCTGGGAGAAGGAGCCTCTTGATCCCAACGACCCGCTGGTCAAGATGGAGAAGGTCATCACTACTTCTCACCTCGGCGCTGCAACCCGCGAGACCGTCGTCCGCTGCTTCGGCGTAGGATATGACAATATCATGCGCATGAGACGCGGCGAAGAGCTGCGCAACCGCATCGTCTGATACGGCAATAAAAGTGCGGAGGAATTCCCTCCGCGCTTTCATCTGGAATATTTGGAACGCCAAAGCGTCCGCTGTTTTCAGCGGACGCTTTGGCGTTTATTTCGATTTAGTCAGCAGACACACGGATTCGACATGATTTGTATACGGGAACATGTCCACGGGCTGGATGCGTGATACGCGGTAGCCGCCGGAGACGAGGACGTCGAGGTCGCGGCGTAGGGAGTCCGGCCCGCAGGAGATATAGACGATACGCCTCGGCGCGGCGCGCAGGAGCGAGGACAGGAACTGCGGACTGCTGCCGGAGCGGGGCGGATCCATGAATACGACGTCAGGCCGCTTGCCGCCGGTAGACATCTCTTCCATATACTTTCCCGCGTCGCCGGCTGTGAACCAGCAGTTTTTGATACCGTTGAGTTTGGCGTTGATGATCGCGTCCTTCACCGCGTCGCGGTTCAGCTCGACCCCGAGCACCTGACCGGCCTTGCCGGCGGCGCACAGTCCGATAGTTCCGACGCCGCAGTAGGCGTCCAGTACAAGCTCTTTGCCCGTCAGCCCTGCCATTTCGATGGCGATGGAATAGAGCTTCTCGGTCTGGACGGGGTTTATCTGATAAAACGAGCGCGGGGATATGCGGAAGCAAAGCCCCAGCAGGGAATCTTCGATATACCCGTCGCCGAGGAGCACCTTCTCGCGGGAGCCGAGCACCACGGGGCCGAAACGGTCGTTGATGTTCAGCACAACGGTCGTTATCTCGGGGTGCAGCTCGGTCAGCTTTTTCAAGAACGGCTTCTGAAGCTTGAATATCGGGGACACTGCGACGAGGACGACCATGACCTGACCGCTCTGGAAGCCTCTGCGGACGAGTACATGGCGCAGCCATCCGGTGCCGGTTCGCTCGTCGAAAGCCTGAATTTTGAAGCTGCGCAGCATATTGCGGATATCGACGATGATGCCGTCGGCGATCTTATCCTCTATCATGCATTCATCCACCGGTATTATGCTGTGGCTTCCGGTCTGGTATATACCGGATATGATATGGCGCTGCCGGTCGAGGCCGAAGGCGGCGCACACCTTGTTGCGATAGTGCGTCGGCTCGTCCATGCCGATGATATCGTTCACATGGCAAAACTCGCCCAGAAGGCTCACGAGCTGCCTCTGCTTATGCAGCAGCTGCTCGGAATATGGGAGATTCTGAAGCTGACATCCGCCGCATTTGCGGAAATTCGGGCACGGAGCCATATTTTTATCCGTCACAAAAATGCCCCCTGACAAACAATAGATATCTGAATTCTACCACAAAATATCCCCCGATGCTACATATTTCGCACGAATAATGTGAAAAGCGGTGTGGAAACGTGGAAAACCCCGCCGGGGGGAGCGGCGGGGTTCGTTGGGGGGAGAAGAAAGTATTATTCCAAACCGGCTGTGCCGGGCGGAAACAAATTTAATGGGGTGGGCATTCGCTTCGCCCTTGACTTTATATTAACCATTCGCGGGTCAATATAAAAGTGGCAGAACCCCGCCGGCGCACAATTTTTAGGCGTTGGCGGGGATTTGTGCGAATTTCCGCTGAATGTGTCAATCTGCCTTACTCGGTGCGTTCGTCGCCCCAGAAGAACAGTGCGACGGTGCCGGGACCGGTGTGACTGCCGATGGTGGTGCCGACGTGATTTATCTCGACCTTGCCGTTGAGCTTGGGGAACTTCTCTTCTACGAGATCGGCGACGGCGCGCGCGTCGTCATAGCAGGCGGAGTTGGAGATGTAGCACTTGCCGGAGTAGTCGTGGCCGTCCTGCGCATGCTGTTCCATGCGGCTCACGATCTCTTTTATAACGCGCTTCTTGGTGCGGATCTTGGAGCGGGGGATGAGACGGCCGAGGTTATCCATATTCAGCAGCGGGCAGATCTCAAGCAGGCCGCCGAACACGGCCGCGGTCTTTGAAATTCTGCCGCCGCGGACATAGCTCGTCAGGTCGGTGGAGAAGAACCAGTGGTGGAGCTTGAGCTTGTTTTCCTCAAGCCACTGCACGAGTTCCTCGGCGCTGAGACCCTCGTCGCGCTTAGTGGCGGCGGTGTCCATCAGCAGGCCGTAGCCGGAGGATGCGCCGAGAGAATCGACGATGTAGACATTGCGCTCAGGGAAGCGCTCCTTGACGACGAGCGCGGCGTTGCGGGCGGAGTTGATGGTGCCGGAGATACCGGAGGAGAGGCAGACATGGACGACGTCAAGCCCCTGCTCAAGGAACTTTGAGAAGAACTCAACGTATTCGGAGATGTTGACCTGCGAGGTGCGGGTGTCCGCGCCGTCGGCCATGGCCTTGTAAAAATCCTCAAAGCTCATGCTCTCGCCTAAATCGTCCAAATACTCCTTGCCATTCATGGCATAATGGAAGCAGACATAGTGAATATCGCGGCTCTGGAAATGCTCCTTGGAAAGATCGGCGGTGGAGCAGCAGCTCAAAACATAGTTAGCCATAGTTATACCATCCTAATCGTAAAATTACACTGTAAAATATACTACGTGTTTCTCCAATATTCAAGCTACGCGGCACGGTGCGGGGTCTACCGGATGAAAAAGCGCGTAGAGAGCGGCTGATCCGTTCTCTACGCACAGTAGAAATCCAGTATTATCAATGCTTTAAGAGCCGCTGTCAGACTTCGGCCTGCGGTGATGATGCGGACTTTTGCGGATGTTGCAGCCGAGGTAAACTATGATCTCCGCCGGTATCGCCAGCAGGAAAAGCTGCCACGGACGCTCCACCGGAATGAAGAAATAGACCAGCACGATGAGGCTGAACACAAAGGCTGAGAGAATGTACAGCAGCCGGCGGGCGCCTTTGAACACGCAGTCGAGCACCATATAGGTGAGCAGCGTGACGGAAATGCCGATGAGAAAGATGCGCCATTCGACGATGCCGATTATCCACAGCGTTACGAACACGGTGAGCGCCACGGTCATCACACTGACCAGCGCCAACGCGATAATGGTGTCCACACTGTAGCTCGGCGGCTCCTCTTCGTCCTCGGCCTTCGGCTTTTCCCATGCGTCGTGCGACGAGAGGAGATAGTCCACCGTCACGCCGAAGAGCTCGGCCATCTGAGTGAGGACAAACGCGTCAGGTATCGCCTCGCCGCGCTCCCATTTCGATATGCTCTTATCGGAGTAGTTAAGCCGCTGGCCAAGCTCGGCCTGCGTCATGCCCGCTCCTGTGCGGAGCTTGATTATGTTGCTGGCTGTTATAAGCCGGAGTTCTTCTAGCTGCATCAGGCCCTCTCATTTATGCGGCGGATGACCGCGGCGCAGCGCGCCTCGTCATACAGTACGGGTACGGGATAGGTCGGGTTCGCTTCGGCAAGCGCCCATTCGACCATCTGGGGGATGTCCTTCTCCTCAACGTGCAGCCCCTCGGGGATGCCCATGCGCTTGTTCATGGCGTATATCTCGGCGATGAAGGCCTTGGCCTTCTCTTCGTCGCTGCCGGTTCTGGCAACGCCGGATATCTCCGCAAGATGCGCGAGCTTTTTATAAACGACCTCGCCGTAGTCCTCAAGGACTATCGGGAGAATGACGGCGTTCGCAAGCCCGTGCGGGGTGCCGTATATGCCGCCCATCGTGTGCGCGATGGCGTGAACGTTGCCGACGCCCGCCCGCGTGAACGCGAAGCCCGCTTTGAACGATGCCTTCAGCATCTCCTCGCGCGCTTCCATGTCGCTGCCGTTGTTATATGCGCGCTCAAGATATTTGAAGATCGCGATGACCGCTTCCTCGGCGAGCCGGATGCTCTCGGCGGTGTTGTTCGTCCAGCAGAGATAGGCCTCGACCGCGTGGGTCAGGGCGTCCATACCGGTCGTGGACGTGGTTTTCTGCGGGAGGTCGCGCGTCAACTCCGGATCCATGACCGCGTACAGCGGGACGAGGTTCAGATCCATGATTGCGTATTTGTGATGCGTTGCGGCGTCGGTAATGACGGCGGCGATCGTCGTCTCCGAGCCGGTGCCCGCGGTCGTCGGCACGGCGACGAAGGGCGGCAGCCTGCGGCCGACTTTGAAAAGACCCGCCATGTCGCCTATCTGTTTGTCCGGACGGACGATAAGCGCGGCCGCGGCCTTCGCGGCATCCATCGGCGAGCCGCCGCCGATTGCGAGAAAGCCGTTGCAGTAATTGTCACGGTATGCTTCACGGATCTTGAACACAGTGGTCGTGGAGGGGTTCGCCTCGACCTCGCTGAAGTGGTAATATTCGATACCGGCGGCCTTCAGGCTTTCGAGTATCGCCGGAGCGAGAGACTTGCCGACGTGCCGGCCGGTGACGACCATGACGCGGCTGACGTCATGCTCCTTGAGCAGGGGAGCGATATTCTTCGAGCTGCCCTCGCCGGAGACGAGGATGGGCTTGCGCCAGTAGAGCGCGCGGCTGCCGATGTTCATGCCCATCTGAAAGCTTCTGTACCATGCCTTATCAATAAATCGCATAATTGCCTCCGTTGTATAGATTTTCAGTTATCACCAGAGCCTATGCGGCCCTTTGCGTCGAATCTGCGCTTGTATTTTGCCAATGTGGAGTCAAGAGCGGCTGCGGGGTCTATGCCAAGCTCACGGCTCAGCGCGATGAGGGAAAACAGGCAGTCGCCAAGCTCCTGCTCCGTGTCCGCCGTCATTTTGAAAGCGGATTTGCCGTAATCCGTCGCTTTCAGCAGCTCCTTGCCGAGCTCGCCGACCTCGGACGACAGGCCAATATACCGCTCGGTTATCCCGCAGCGGAGCTTGTACTCGTCGAGAAAGCCGTAAACGGCGCTGTCATCTATCATATCTGAACCTCGCATACGCTTTTTTCTATTTTAATTACTATTTATCACCAAGTCAAGTGTTGAAAAGACTTTTTGCATAATGTATAATCACGTCAGGGAAATCTGTCAAAACAAAATAATTATAGGGGGACGGCAATGAGGGATCTGAAACATCTCATATACTTCGAGCATCTGCTCGACGACGCAGCGAACGAGCTTGTTCTGCGCGCGGCGGAGAGCGGGGCGCACCCGATCGGCTACACATGTTATCATGTGCCGGAGGTGCTGCTGAATCTTGACAACTGCTTTTCCGTGCGTATGCGCGCGCCGCGCACAGGGTCGATGGACATCTCGACCTACTACCTTACAAACTATCTCTGCGGCTACTCGAAGGCGCTGGTGGAGCGCGGCATCGAGGGCGGGTACAGCTTTCTTGACGCCATCGCAGGCGGCGAGACCTGCTCGGAGATGAACCGCGCGCTGGAGCATTTCGAGCTGCTGCGCCTTGTGGACAAGCCGGACTTCTTCGTCTCGTTCATCGACGTGCCGTTCAAGATAACCGAGCACGGGCTTAAGCATTATGAGAACCAGATAATGCGGAAGATACTCGAACCGATGAACGCGAAATTCGGCACCGACATATCCGACACCGCGATACGAGCCGCCGTCGCCGAGCACAACGAGGTCTGCCGCATACTGACCGAGATAGGGAATATGCGCAAGCTGAAGAACCCGCCCGTGACGGGCTATGAATACCATGTGCTCTGTCTGGTGTCCTACTGCTGTCCGAAAAAGCTGATACTGCCGCATCTGCGCGAGACGCTCGAGGAGCTGAAGACCCGCGAGCCGGACGAGAAAAGCCCGTACCGCGCGCGTATCGTCATCGTAGGCTCCGAGATAGACGATCCGGAGTTTATAAAGACCGTTGAGCAGTCCGGCGCGCTCGTCGTCGCCGACCGCTTCTGCTTCGGCGCGCTGCCGGGGCGGCAGGAGATACCGCTGCGCGAGGGCGAACCCGCGCTGCGCCAGATATGCCGCTTCTATCAGCAGTCCAGCCAGTGTCCGCGCTACATGGCGCGCGACAAGGTGCTCGACCGGCGCGAATTTGTCTACCGGCTCGTGAAGGAATATCATGCCGACGGCGTACTGTACGAGGCGCTGAAGTTCTGCGAGTTCTGGGGCTATGAGCGCCCGCTCGCCTCGCATATCCTGACCGAGGAGATGGGCGTGCCGACCGTCTGCGTTGACCGGCAGTATACCGGCAGCGCATCCGGCCAGCTGCGCACGCGCGTTCAGGCGTTTGTGGAGAGCCTTGAGATAAAGAATATAAATATGGCAAAGGAGGGCTTGTAATGCCGCAAAGGAAAACCGGCCTCGGCGATACATATCAGGCCGTGAGCGGCCTGCGCAAGACCCGCGAATGGCGCGGCCTGCGGGACACGTTGTACGATTTCCGCTGGTGGCTCACGACATGGAAGGACATGATAGCCTTCGTGCTGAAAAGCCCGCTTCAGGTCGTGAAAGGGCTGTGGAAATACCGCTGGATGGCGACGTATCTCACCGTTCCGGCCTTCATTGACCGCCAGCTTGAGGGCAACCGCGGCGTGCAGCTCCGCTCCGGCCATCTGCTGTACGACGTGATAATCAAGCATACGACGGATATCATCGGCACAATGTTCGACGCGGACCTGTCCATCGGCGGCAAAAAGTCGCTCTCGGACAGGATAGTCTGCCTTGACGAGCTGGTGCCGACGGAGATAATGTCCGGCTTCCCGAATCTTATCGGGCTTCCGGTGCAGACGATACCGATCTTCCTCGCCTCGATGATAAACCAGCAGCTTCCGCCGGTGTATCTCGACAGCGTGGAGAACTACGGCGTACCCGCCGACGTCTGCCCGCTGCCGTCGGCTGAGGCGGGCGTCGCCATAGAAGGGGACTACCCGATATTCGGCAAATGCTTCATCTCCTGCAACATGCCCTGCGACGGTAGCGTCATGACGAGCGAGTATCAGGACAGATATTTCAAGCTGCCGACCTACGAGCTGGGCGTACCGCTGAGATACAACGACGATGTCGACGCGCAGGACTACGCGGTCGAGGAGATCATGGGCTGCATCGAATTCATCGAGCAGCAGACGGGGGAGAAGTTCGACTGGGACGCATTTTATAAGGGCATGGAGAACTACAACGAGGTCACGCGCTTCCATCTCGACCTGTGGGAGATAAACCGGACGAAGTACCCGCAGGTCACGGGGCCGACGCCGTGGCTGTACAGGATGTACTCCTTCCACCTGCACGGCGGCATGGATGACCGGTTCATAAAGGCCGACAGCAAGGTGCGCCGCATCATGCAGGACGGCTACGCCAGGCGTCTGCCGTGCTCGCGCGAGATGCGCCACAAGGCGCTGGTCTGGTCGTGTCCGGCGAACTACTACACCAATTTCGCCAACTGGCTGGAGCTGTGCTGGGGCATAGTCTGCGTCATGGATATGGAGACGCATATCTCCCAGCAGATCATCGACACCTCGACCCGCCGCCGCGCACTCGAGGGGCTGGCGCTGACCTTCCAGCGCACGACCATGCGCAAGCACACCAAGGGAGGCTATAAGAACGCTGTGGACGAGATGTGGCGCGTCGCGGAGGAATACGGAGTCGACACGATAATCATGTATGACCAGATATCCTGCAAGGGCATGGATGGTCTGCAGGGCATATTCGACGATCAGGCGCGAGAGCGGAAGATAAACTTCATCTGGGTGCAGCAGGATCTGATGGACTGCCGCACAATATCCCGGCGGGATATGCGCCGTCAGGTGAGCGCCTACATGTCGTCGGTGCTGCGCGAGGAGCCGGTCGACCCCACGCTCATCGATTTTGACGATTCCGAGGCATGGTAAGGAAAATATAAAAACTGCGCCGGTGCAAAGCTGCACCGGCGCAGAATTTTTATCTCAGTCGAGGGGATCGTTCAGCCAGTTGCTCACAACGGATTCTTCAAGGCCGAGTCCCTTGGAGAGGAAAACTACCATCTCATTGAAGTTGAGGTTCTTCATATGCTCGTAGTTGGTCTTGCTGGTGGTATCCCCGACGGGACGCCCCTCCATATAACCGCATTCGTAGCACATGTTGAGCGGATATTTGCGATGGGTGTCAAGCACCATCTCGTTTCCGCAGCGCGGACATTTCATGGTTCATACCTCCGTTTATGTATAATATTTATGCGCGAAATACTTATACAATGTTAATCCAGGTAAACACAATATGCAAGAATAATCTACAAAATAACAACATTTTGATGCAAATCCGCGCTGTGGACTGAATATTCGGGGCGCTTATGGAAAAGGCGGTCATATGACCGCCTTTTCGAACTGTCTGACTGCTGACTTCCTATATATCAATCGTCCAGAAGCCCATCATCGCAGATCAGACCGTAACCGCCCTGCTTGCGCTGATAGACAACGGAGATGGCGTCATCCGCGTCCATATTACGGAACACGAAGAACTCATGGCCGAGCAGATTCATCTGCAGAATAGCCTCCTCCGCCGACATAGGCTTGATGGAAAAATGCTTGCTGCGTACGATTTTGAATTCCTCATCGGCATCATCCTCCGCAGGGACAAATGCCGGAGAGCTCTCATGCTCGAGCGCGCCCTCGCGAAGCCGCTTTTCGAGCCGCTTCTTGTTTCTGCGTATCTGGCGCTCAATGGCCGCTACGCCGGAGTCAACCGAGGCGTACATGTCGTTCGTCAGTTCGCTTGCCCGATAGTACAGGCCGTTGTTATGGATCGTGATCTCGGCGAGGAAGCGCCCGCGCTCAATGCTGAAGGTGACATAGGCTTCGGCCTCGGTCTTGAACAGACGGTCGAGCTTGCTGATCTTCTTTGTGGCATAGGCTCTCAGATCCTCGGAGGAATCCATCTTCTTCTCGGTAAAAGTGAACTTCATTAGTGCCAACTCCTTTCGATATCCACTGGTACCTTGAGGGGAAAAGCCCCTCTTTATATGTTTATTATATCACGATGAACGACAGAAAAGAAGTGAATTTTGTGTAAATTGCAATAATCGGCACAATGCATTGTTTAGCGCCGGAAATTTCGGCACGTTGACCAAAAATTTCCGGCGCTGTCTTCATAATATTAATAGGTAGCTGACTCAGCCCTCGCTGCCGATGTGAATCTTCGCGTGGCGGCATATGGCCTCAAAGGTCTGCTGGCTGATGTCGTGCTCGATCTTGCAGGCGTCTGCCTCGGCTGTCTCTTTATCGACGCCGATGTCGATAAGAAACGCCGTCAGCGTCTTGTGCCGGTCAAGCATGCTCGAAGCGACCGCCATACCGGTGTCGGTCAGGGTTATCAGGCCGTCTTTGTCCATCGTGATATGCCCGCTTTCTCTGAGCCGTTTGGTCGCATAGCTTACGCTGGGCTTTGTCACGCCTAAGAACTCGGCCACATCGATGGAACGGACATAGCCATGTTTTTCCTTCATCATCAGCATTGCCTCGAGGTAATCCTCGGAAGCTCTCAATATCTCCATGGCAATCTGCACCATCCTTTGCTGTTTTGTAATATATAGGTTAACACAATTTAACCAAAAATGCAAGGTCGAAAAAAATATTAAAAAAGCTATTGACACACAAGGTTAGTCGTGTTAAACTATGCCACGGTTAAAGGCGCTTAACCTTTTTCTTTCGACTTTGGGTTAGAGGCTGTTAACCGACCACAGAGCTAAGATACGGAGGGATATATATGATGCCGCTTACTCTGACAGACGCCGGTGAGGAGAACATGATCCGAAAAGTCGGCGGCAGTCCTGAAGTAAAAAAACATCTGGAAGATCTCGGCATTGTCGCGGGCGGAACCGTTACGGTCATTTCGACCATCGGCGGCAACGTCATCGTCAAGGTCAAGGAAGCCAGAATCGCCATCAGTAAAGAGATGGCAAGCAAGATCATGGTATAAAAACCAAAAAAGGAGAGAGGACTATGAAGACACTGAAGGAGACCAAGATAGGCGAAACTGTCAAGGTCGTCAAGCTCCACGGCGAGGGTCCTGTCAAACGCAGGATCATGGACATGGGCATTACCAAGGGCGTCGAAGTTTACGTCCGCAAGGTCGCCCCTCTGGGAGACCCCGTTGAGGTCACTGTCCGCGGTTATGAGCTGAGTCTCAGAAAAGCCGACGCGGAAATGATCGAAGTCGAGTAAAATTTTTGGTCGGCAGTTAATTTAGTTTAACTTCAAAGGAGCTTAATGATGGAAAAACAGATCAAAATTGCCCTTGCGGGTAATCCGAACTGCGGTAAAACAACGCTGTTCAATGCGCTGACCGGTTCCAACCAGTTTGTTGGTAACTGGCCCGGCGTCACCGTCGAGAAAAAGGAAGGCAAGCTCAAGAAGCATGACGACGTGATCATCATGGACCTTCCCGGCATCTACTCCCTGTCCCCATACACGCTGGAGGAAGTTGTTGCCCGTAACTACCTGATAAGTGAGCGCCCTGACGCGATACTCAACATCGTTGACGGTACCAACCTTGAGCGTAACCTCTACCTGACCACTCAGCTCACTGAGCTTGGCATCCCCGTGGTCGTTGCGATAAACATGATGGACGTCGTCCGCAAGAACGGCGACCAGATAAACATAAAGGAACTGTCCCGCGAGCTGGGCTGCGAGGTCTATGAGATCTCCGCTCTGAAGGGTGACGGCGTCATGACCGCAGCCGAGGCTGCAATAAAGGCCGCCAAGAACACCAAGACCGTTCCGATGCACACCTTCTCCGGTGTTGTTGAGCATGCTATAGCTCACATCGAGGAAGCCGCAGTTCACAACATGCCCGAGGAGCAGCAGCGCTGGTACGCAATAAAGATCTTCGAGCGTGATGACAAGGTGCTTGAGAAGCTCAGCATCTCCGCCGACGTTATGGCTCACATCGAGGAGGACATCAAGGCCGCCGAGAAGGAGCTGGATGACGACGCAGAGAGCATCATCACCAACGAGCGCTACGTCTACATAGCAAGCATTATCAAGGGCTGCTACAAGAAGAAAAACAAGGGCGGCCTCTCCGCTTCCGATAAGATCGATAAGATTGTCACTAACCGCTGGCTCGGCCTGCCGATATTCGCGGTCGTAATGTTCCTCGTTTACTGGGTCGCAATGGTCGCTGTCGGCGCTCCCGCTACCGACTGGGCAAATGACGGCGTGTTCGGCGACGGCTGGCACCTGTTCGGCATCGGCTCTTCCGAGTACAATGATGTCAACGACGAGTACACCGCGGCTCTCACCGCTGTAGATGCGTTCCTCGGCACTGAGACCGACGTTGAAGCAGACGACTTCGACGGCGACGCTCTCCTCGCTGAGGCAGAAGCGTTCCAGCCCGAGTCCAAGGAAGCTGTCATCGGCGTTGAGGATGAAGAAACCCTCGCGATCAACGACATGACCGCTTACTATGACGCCATCCCTGAGGATGCCGACGAGAATTCCACTGTAGCTATGACCTATGTCGATGCAGTCGCTTACCTCAAGGAGAACGGCTTTGACGCTCCCGACCCCGCTGACTACGGCGTATGGGTCCCCGGTATCCCTGTTCTCATCGGTGACGGCCTTGAGGCTGCAGGCGCAGCTGACTGGCTGAGCGGACTTATCCTTGACGGTATCGTAGCCGGTGTCGGCGCGGTCCTTGGCTTTGTCCCCCAAATGCTCGTTCTGTTCCTGATGCTGGCTTTCCTCGAAGCCTGCGGCTACATGGCTCGTATCGCCTTCGTTCTTGACCGTATCTTCCGCAAGTTCGGCCTTTCCGGTAAGTCCTTCATCCCGATGCTCATCGGTGTCGGCTGCGGCGTTCCCGGTATCATGGCTTCCCGTACCATCGAAAATGAGCGTGACCGCCGTATGACGATCATGACCACCACCTTTATCCCCTGCGGCGCAAAGGTCCCGTTCATCGCAATGATCGCAGGCGCCCTCTTCGGCGGCAGCGCAATTGTCTCCACCTCCGCATACTTCATCGGCATGGCCGCTATCATCATCTCCGGTATCATGCTGAAGAAGACCAAGATGTTCTCCGGCGAGCCTGCTCCCTTCGTTATGGAGCTGCCCGCATACCACTGGCCTACTCTCGGCAACGTCCTCCGCAGCATGTGGGAGCGCGGCTGGAGCTTCATAAAGAAGGCCGGTACCATCATCCTGCTGTCCACCATCTTCGTATGGTTCACCACTTACTTCGGCTGGGTCGAGGGTCAGTTCCAGATGCTCTCTGAGGATCAGATCGACTCCTCCATCCTCGCAACCATCGGCAACGCAATCGCCTGGATCTTCACTCCGCTTGGCTGGGGCAACTGGCAGGCAACTGTCGCTTCCATCACCGGCCTTGTCGCTAAGGAGAACATTGTTGGTACTCTCGGTATCCTCTATGGCGGCGGCGACGGCACTGTTTACCAGAACATCGCCAGCGCGTTCACCGGCATCACCGGCTACTCCTTCCTCGTCTTCAACCTTCTTTGCGCTCCCTGCTTCGCGGCTATCGGCGCAATCAAGCGTGAGATGAACAACCACAAGTGGACTTGGTTTGCAATCGGCTATCAGTGCGGCTTCGCTTACATCATCGCTCTGATGATCAACCAGTTCGGCGGCCTGTTCACCGGCAGCGTCAACGTCATCGGCCTGATCTTCGCGATCGCGGCTCTGGCACTCATCATCTACATGCTCGCTAAGCCCTACAAGGAAGCAACCAAGCTCAGCAGCGTCAAGTAATTTACCTCTAATAATATCGCAATCCCGCTGAAAGGAGAGGTTTTCAATGTTGGCATGGTTATCAGCGAATATTGGCACGATACTCATAACGCTGGTTTTGATAGCCATAGTTGTTGGTATCAGCGTGTATCTCATCAAGCAGAAGAAACAGGGTAAATCCTCCTGCGGAGCAAATTGTGCACACTGCGCAATGCATGGCAGCTGCCATAACCACTCGTAACACAGGTATGGAGGGGCGGGGCGTGCTTCGCCCCTCCAATTTAAAAAGAAACGGAGGTCAGGGATGCCATATCAAGAAAACAGGTTGTCGGCGTCGGCAATCAAGTATCTGCTTGCCATCTCGGGCCTTTGCAAGGACGGCAAGGGTGTGCGCTGCGTTGATGTTTCAACGGAGCTGAACGTTACCAAGCCGAGCGCTCATCACATGATACAGAGCCTGTGCGATGCAGGACTTGCCGAGCGCGAGCGCTATGGCGCTGTGTATCTCACCGATGAGGGCAGAGAAGCGGCGGCGCTTTACAGAACCTGCTATGACGCTTTGTTCATACAGATAAAAAAGGTCGTCAGCGTTGACGATACGGCCTGCCGCAATGCCGCCTGCGCGGCGCTTGAGCAGGTGGCCGATCAGATGCCGCAGCTTGCGGCACAGGAGGGAGCACAAAATGACTGAAACTGTTGTAATGATAGACGGAATGATGTGCGGAATGTGCGAGTCGCATATAAACGATGTCGTGCGTAAGAACTTCGATGTCAAGAAGGTCAGTTCTTCCCACAGCAAGGGACGCTGCGTGATCCTCTCCGAGCAGCCCATAGATGAGAGCGCGCTGCGCTCCGCGATAAACGCGACGGGCTACGAGGTCAAGAACGTCACATCCGGCCCCGCACCTGAGAAGCACGGCCTCTTCGGAAGACGGTAATCAATCCCGTCTCACCCTCAGGGGGGGAGATTAAGATAAACATTGAAAATACACAGCGTCTGGAACGCTGTTATTTATAAAGCATAAGTTAAAGAACTCTAACCAAAAAAACAAGAAAGGAGCGACCAGTGAGCGTTGTAATTTTAGGCGGAAATGAGTGTATGGAGCGCAGATATATGGACCTCTGCAAGGCATATAGCTGTGACGCAAAGGTGTTTACCAAGCCCGGAGGAGGGCTTAAAAATAAACTCGGCCGTCCGGATCTGACGATATTCTTCACCAGCACCATGTCCCACAAGATGGTTCAGGGCGCGTTGAGCGAGCTGAAGGGACACAATACGATAATCGAGCGCTGCCACACCAGTTCTCTCTCCGCACTGCGGGGAATACTGGAAAAGCACACCGGATAAAATAATATCCAATAATAAAAAGGAGGACAGCCATGTCGGAGGAAATGTTTGTGCGCCAGTGCGCGCCCACCCTCGCCGGGGTCAAGACAGGCAGCCTGTTTTCATGTCCGTATGACACAAGGGAGGGAATGACCGAGGACGTCAGAAGGCTCAACCGTGTGCTCGTGCCGAAGGGGCTTCGGCTGCTGCCGCTGCGCTATTCCGAAAAGAGAGTGCTGCTGTACCTGTACAGACCGACGGAGCTGTGGCGCGACCTCAACGACGACAAGGCGGCTGAGATTCTTGACGCCGCAGGATATTCCTGCACCGACTGCGACCGCTGCGTTGTGAAGCTTATTCAGAGGCTGCGCGGCAACAAGGATTTTCCGCACGAGATCGGCCTGTTCCTGAGCTATCCTCCCGAAGACGTGAAAGGATTTATCGACAATAACGCCGCAAACTTCAAGTATTCCGGACTCTGGAAGGTGTACGGCGACGAGAAGCGCGCGAAAGCGATGTTTGAAAAATTCAGAAGATGTACGGACATTTATTGCCGCATGTGGCAGGCTGGAGTCAGCTTGGACAGGCTTGCGGTATCGGCATGATAAAATTAATTTGAAAGGAAGTAAAAACATGAAGAAAACAGCTGTTATTTATTGGAGCGGCACCGGCAACACCGAGGCAATGGCAGAGGCTGTCCTCGCCGGTATGAAGGACGGAGGAGCGGACGCTGTCATGCTCACACCCGATCAGGTTGACGCGGCTTCCGTCGGCAAGTACGACGCAATAGCGTTCGGCTGCCCGGCAATGGGTTCCGAGATGCTGGAAGAGAGCGAGTTCGAGCCGATGTTCTCGTCCGTAAAGGGCAGCCTCGGCGGCAAGAAGGTCGCGCTCTTCGGTTCCTACGGCTGGGGCGACGGCGACTGGATGCGCATCTGGGAAGACGACTGCGGCGATGCCGGCATCACCCTCGCCTGCGAGAGCGTCATCTGCAATGAGGCACCCGACAACGGCGCGCTTGCATCCTGCAAGGCCATGGGTAAGCAGCTCGCTGAGTGAGCGACAAAATGAACGCCGTTAAAATGCTGCTCGGCAAGCTATCGGCGATAGCTCTCGCGCTGGCGGTCATTGCGCTGATTGCCATGCCGCAGTGGATAAACGTGTAACCTAACCAAGACCGTGCCACCGGCACGGTCTTTATTTGCACTCAGATAACATTATGTAAACTATAATATGTAAATCAAATTGCGGCGGATTCTGAATCTTTCCTCTTGACATATAAGTTAGTAAATGCTAACTTATATGTATACAAAGGTTAGAAACAACTAACTTTAGAGGGGATAGAAATATGACGCTCAATGAGCTGAAAATTGGAACTACGTCCGTTATCACCGCCGTAGGCGGCGACGGAGCACTGCGCTGCCGCCTGCTTGACATGGGGATCATTCCGAAAACGCGTGTTACGCTTCAGAAGGTCGCGCCGATGGGCGATCCGATAGAGATCCGCGTGCGCGGCTATGAATTGACGCTGCGCGTGGAAGAAGCGGAGAAGATAGAGGTGGAGGTCGATGCGGGATGATATTTGCGCTTGTCGGCAACCAGAATTGCGGTAAGACTACGCTTTTTAATGCGCTCACCGGCTCCAATCAGCACGTCGGGAATTTTCCCGGTGTAACGGTCGATCAGAAGATCGGCGATATACGCGGGGAGAAGGACTGCTCCGTCGTTGACCTGCCCGGTATATATTCGCTCCGTCCGTATACGCAGGAGGAGATCGTCTCGCGCGACTTTATAATCAACCAGAAGCCGGACGGGATAATCAACATTGTTGATGCGACGAATATTGAGCGTAATCTCTATCTGACGCTCCAACTGCTTGAGCTTCGCGTACCGATGGTGCTGGCGCTAAATATGATGGACGAGGTGCGCGCCAACGGCGGGGCGATCGACGTTCGGAAAATGAGTGCCGCGCTGGGCATCCCAGTGGTGCCTATCGTGGCGGCGAAGGGCGAGGGCGTGTCGGAGCTCGTGGATCAGGCTATGGCGACTGCGCGCGGCAAAGTCATGCCGAAGGTAACAGACTTCTGCGGGGAGGATTCGGCTGTTCACCGCTGCATCCACGCCGTTGTTCATCTTATTGCCGACCATGCGGATCGCATAGGCGTTCCCGCCCGCTTCTGCGCGGCGAAGCTTATCGAGGGCGGGGACGGTCTTGCAGACGAACTGGGGCTTGACCAGAACGAAAAGGAGCTGCTTGAGCACTGCGTCGTGCAGATGGAGAATGAGGCGGGGCTGGACAGAAATGCGGCGCTTGCGGACATGCGCTATACGTTCATTGAGAACGTTGTGGAGCGTTCCGTCATCAAATGCCATGAGAGCAAAGAACATGCGCGCTCCATACGTATAGATAAGGTACTCACTGGGCGCTACACAGCTATACCCGTCTTTCTCGGCATAATGCTGCTGACCTTTTATCTGACCTTCAACGTTATAGGCCAGAGACTGTCGGACTGGCTTGAGCTTGGGATCGACGCACTGACGCGGATCGTTGACGCGGGGCTTACGGCTTACGGCATCAACCCCGTGGTACATAGCCTGATAATCGACGGCATTTTTGCGGGTGTCGGCAGCGTGCTTGTGTTCCTGCCGATAATCGTAACGCTGTTTTTCTTCCTCTCCATCCTGGAGGACACCGGCTATATGGCGCGCGTGGCCTTCGTGATGGATAAGCCGCTGCGAAAGATCGGCCTGTCCGGGCGCAGCATAGTTCCGATGCTCATCGGCTTTGGCTGCTCTGTACCGGCCATTATGGCGACGCGCACAGTCTCGTCCGACCGTGACCGCAAGATGACCATTCTGCTTACGCCGTATATGAGCTGCTCGGCAAAAATATCAATATACGCGTTCTTCACCGCGGCCTTTTTCCCAAAATACCGCGCGCTGGTTATGATATCGCTCTATCTGCTGGGCATCCTTGTCGGCATTGCGGCGGCGCTAATTATGAACAAAACAGTCTTTCGCGGTAAGCCCGTACCATTTGTAATGGAGCTGCCGAATTACCGTATGCCAAGTCTGAAAAGTGTCGCACTGCTGCTGTGGGAAAAGGCGCGCGACTTCCTGCAGCGTGCGTTTACGGTAATCTTCCTTGCAACTATCATAATCTGGTTCCTCCAGAGCTTTGACACACGGCTGAACGTTGTGGCGGACAGCTCGGCAAGCCTGCTGGCGCTCATAGGCCGCTGGATAGCCCCGCTGTTTGCACCGCTGGGCTTTGCGGATTGGCGCTGCGCAACCGCGCTCATTTCCGGTTTGATTGCAAAGGAGTCGGTTGTGAGTACGCTTGAAGTTCTGCTTGGCGGTGCCGCCATATCGTCCATGCTCTCAACGCGCGCGGCCATCGGCTTCCTCGTCTTTACGCTGCTGTATACTCCCTGCGTCGCCGCCATGGCGACGATACGCCGTGAGCTTAACTCGACAGTGAAAACGGCTGGTGTTGTGCTGATGCAGTGCGCGGTGGCGTGGTGCGCGGCGTTCATTGCCTACGCTGCGGCAGGGGGATTCGTGTGATGAGCTGGCCGGATTATGTGCTGCTGGCGCTGGTTGCCATATGCGCCGCGAGGGCGTTTGGAGTCTGGCGGCGCTCGATGAAGAGCGGGAACTGCTGCGGATGCAGCGGAGACTGCACACATTGTACCGCGCGGTGCGGCCGCTGCGAGGACAAAAACAAACCGGAACACCAATAGGTGTTCCGGTTTGTTTTTGCAGACTCATACCTTGACTCCGAAGGCGTTCATTTCGCTGCGAAGCTCGTCCGCGTCACCGTGAAAGACTATGCCCGGCATACCGGTGCGCTCCGCGCTCTCGATGTTCGGAGCGGAGTCATCGATAAACAGGCATTCGCCGGGGATGAGACCGAAGGTCGAATACAGCAGCTCGTATATCTCTGCGCATGGCTTGACGAGCTTGACGTCCGCCGATATCAGCGTCCCGTCAAAATACTCGCTGCCGGGAACGCGCGGCCAGTACTCATGCTGCCGGTAGCTGGCGTTGGAGAGCAGGTATACGCCGTAGCCCGCTTCCTTCAGCTCGCGTACAAGCTCCGCCATGCCGGGGACGGGCAGGATCGGCCTGTCCCAGCGGTCGACCAACAGGTGCGCCTGCTCGTGCAGCCGCTCGGGGAGGCGGCTGCACATGCTCGCGGCGGCTTCCTCCTCGGTCATGGAGCCGCGATCCATCTTCGCCCATTCGAGCGAGAGATAGACGTTGTTCATAAGCGTCCGCCTGTCCGCGGGCTTCACGCCGACGGCGTCAAGGAAATAGTTCCGGTCGAACTTCAGCAGGACATTGCCCATGTCAAAAATGATGTTTTTTATCATCAGACTATCTTCACCTTGCCCTTTGTGGCGCGGAACACGATCACAAGCGAGATTATCGTCGTGAGCGTGAGGATAGTCGCGAGCGCGGCGGCGGTGCCGTCGCTCATGCGGACGACCTCCTGATAGATCGCAACGGCAATGGTCGAGGTCTTGCCGGAGTAGAGCATGATGGAGCTGGACAGCTCGTTGATGCAGGTGATCCAGCTGAGCACTGCGCCGGACATGATGCCCGGCAGCATCATGCGTGCCGTGACGGTGAAGAAGGTCTTCATCGGGGACACGCCGAGGTTAATCGACGCCTCCTCAATAAACGGATCCATCTGGTATAGGAACGCGCTGCCGGAGCGCACCGTGTATGGCAATTTTCTGATGATGTAGGAGATTATCATTATGGCCGCGGTGCCGACAAGGATGATGGGCTTGCGGTTGAACGCGACAATAAGGCCGATACCAAGGACGGAGCCGGGGATAACGTAGGGGAACATGATGAGCGTGTCGATGAGGTTTGCGACCTTGCCCTTCTTGCGCACAAGGATGTACGACACAAGGATGCCGATAATGATGATGAACACGATGGCGATTATCGAGAACACGTAGGTGTTGCGGATGTTGCGGCCGAGGCGGGACATTATCGTACGGTAGTTGTTGAAGTTGATGCCCTTGACCATGCCGGAGAAGCTGCGCTCAACGAAGGACTGGCACACGACGACGATCTGCGGCAGGAACGCCAGTGCGACGACAATGTATATCGGCAGCGAGGCGAAGAAGCGCTTCCAGCCGCGGAGCTTTGTCTCCTGAGGGGGACGGAGCGAGCTCATCATGTAGTTGCGCTTGTCTACGACGAGCTTCTGGAAAGCGAGCATCGTCAGCGAGCAGACGACGATGATGACCGACAGCGCCGAGGCCATGTAGGGGTCTGTCGCACTTTCGGACATGTACTCGTTGTAGACAAGCACCGGCAGCACGGTATAGCCCTCGCCGAGGAGCATCGGGGTGCCGAAGTCGGCAAGGCAGGTCATGAACACCATGATGCAGCCCGCGAGTATCGACGGAAGGATGACCGGCAGAGTGACCGTCCAGATGCGGCGGAGCTTGCTCATGCCGAGGTTCTCGGACGCTTCCTCAAGCGAGGAGTCGATGCTGTTCATCGCACCCGAGGTGTAGAGGTAGATGTACGGGAATAGGTGCAGCGTAAAGACGAAGATTATGCCGCCGCGGCCGTATATCGTCGGCGCGACAAGGCCGATCTTTGCAAGCAGCTTTGCAAGCAGACCGGCGCGGCCAAGCAGGATTATCCACGAGTACGCGCCGATGAACGGGGGACTCATAAGGCTCATTATAATGAAGATGTGCAGGACCTTTTTGCCGGGGATGTTGTAGCGCGTCATAAGATACGCGATGGGAACGCCGACGATGGTGGTTGTAAGGACGGTGGCGAAGCACACGACCATGGAGCGGATGAGGGCCTGATAGTAGTAGGGCTTCGAGAAGAAGCGCTTGAAGTTATAGAGCGTTATGCCGTCGACCTTGTTGGAGAACACGCTCTTCGTGAGTATCGTGTAGAACGGGTACACGATGAACATGCACATGGCGAGGATCACGAATACCTTTGTGAAAAACCAGAAATCCGGTCTCCAGCGGGAACCGAGACGTTTGTTCACAGGCTGAGCACCTCCTCGTTCACGTCGTACAGGCTGATGCGCAGCGGGTCGAAGCTGAGATGCACCTTCTCGCCGTCGGTGTGCACCTCGGCGGTATCCTTGGTGTACTCGTTGACGATGAGGTTCTGCCCGTCGTCAAGCTGCACTTCGTACTCGATGAAGTCGCCGAGGAAGGTGGAGAACAGGATGGTTCCGGGCATACCGTCGGCGGAGAAGAACAGCTGCTCCGGCCGCGCGGATATCTTGCCATTGCCGGAATACTCGCGGCGGACGGGAACCTGAATATTCAGCTCGCCCTTGATGCTGATGTCCGCGACGCCGCCTCCGGGAGCGGAGACCTCGCAGTCGAGGAAGTTGCTGACGCCGATGAAGCCCGCGACGAACGGATTCTGCGGCTTGGCGTATATCTCGTTCGGGGTGCCGATCTGCATGATGTGGCCGTCCTTCATAACGGCGATACGGTCGGAGATGGCGAGTGCCTCCTCCTGATCGTGCGTGACGTATATGGTGGTGATGCCGAGGCGGCGCTGGAGCTTCTTGATGACGGAGCGCATCTGCACGCGCAGCTTCGCGTCAAGGTTGCTCAGCGGCTCGTCCATCAGCAGGACGCTCGGCTCAATGACGAATGCGCGCGCCAGCGCGACGCGCTGCTGCTGGCCGCCGGACAGCTCGTTCGGCTTGCGGTCGGCAAGGTGGGATATCTGCACCAGCTTCAGCGCCTCGTCCACACGGGGCTTTATCTCTCTGGCCGGAACCTTGCGCGCCTTGAGACCGTAGGCGACGTTATCGCGCACGCTCAGGTGCGGGAAGATGGCGTAGTTCTGGAACACCATGCCGATGTCGCGCTTATGAGCGGGCACGTCGTTGATGCGCTTGTCGCCGAAATAGAAGTCGCCGCCCTCGATGGAGTTAAAGCCCGCTATCATGCGCAGAAGCGTGGTCTTGCCGCAGCCGGACGGGCCGAGCAGCGTGAAGAATTCGCCCTCGCGGATGTCCAGCGAAACGCCGTTGAGTGCGGTGAAGTCGCCGTAGCGCTTGACGGCGTCCTTGATGATTACCTGATTGCTCATGTGGTCTCCTCCGTATATGTGTAAAGTTTTATATTACGCAGATTCAAAAATATTCCGGAGCCGTGCCGTAGCATTTTTCAGTCCGCGCATAATACCGCAAGAGGGCACCATTGGAAGGTGCCCTCCGGGTAAGCTTGGATCAAAGAAAATCAGCCTGCAATGAGGTCGTTGAACTTCTCCTTGATGGAATCTCTGTTGGCGGCGGCGTAGTCGAAGTCGTAGTTGCCGACGTTGCAGTCGTCGAGAGAGCAGAGACCCTGAGGAGCGACGTCAGAGCGGACGGGGCGGCGTGCCCAGTCGGCGTTCTGAGCGGTCTGGCACTCAGCGCTGGTGACGAAGTCGATGAACAGCTTTGCGTTCTCTTCATTGGGGCAGCCCTTGATGAGAGCAACACCGTCGGGAACGGCGGAGTTCTTCTCGGGATAGACATAGCCGATGTCGGGGTTGTCGTTGTAGAGGACTGCGGACTTCTCGATGGTCGCGCCGAGGGCGTACTCACCGGAAGCAACGAGCTTGTGGCAGTTGCCGGAGCTGTCCTGAAGCTTGCCGTCGAGGTTGGCGATGAACTTCTCAACGAGAGCCCAGCCTTCATCGATGGTGGGCTGGCTGAACAGCATGGTGCACAGCTGGGTGTAAGCGGAGCCGGACTTGGAGGGAGAGCAGTAAGCGATCTTGCCCTTCAGGTTCTCGTCGCAGAGGCCTTCCCAGGTGGTGGGGACTTCATCCTCGGAAAGCATGGTCTTGTTGTAGATGAAGACCATGGGCAGCGGGGACTCGCCTATCCAGTAGCCGTTGGGATCCTTGTATGCTGCGCCGATGAACTCGTCGTTTGCGCAGACGTACGGCTCAAAGTAATCGTTGTAGGCCGCGAGGGTGTCAGCACCGCCGCCCCACAGAACGTCGCCCTGGGGATTGGCAGCCTCGGCAACGAGGCGCTGGCACAGCTCGCCGGTACCGGCGGCGATGACTTCAACTTGGATGTTGGGATACTTCTCCATGAACTGGGCAACGCCTGCGTTCAGAGGATCGGCATCGTGGGGAGAGTAGACAACGAGCTTGCCGGTGTAATCTTCCGGAGCTTTCTCGGTGTTCTCTGCGGGAGTGTTTTCTGCGGGGGTCTCTGCTTCGGGAGCCTTGGATTCCTCAGGCTGGGAAGCGGCCTGCTGGCCGCAAGCGCACAGCGCGAATACCATGCACAGAGCCAGAAGCAGTGCGAAGAGCTTCTTCATTTGTTTTCCTCCTGTAAAATTTATACTTCGTGGGATCGCCATATTGGCTATGGATCCCTAGGATGTAATAGATTATAACATCGGGATTGTGAGAATTCAACAAAAATTATGAAATAATGAAAATTTTGTTAACAGTAAACTAAAAAGCTCCCGCAGGGCATTTCAGACCCAGCGGGAGCTTTTTGCTTATCTTACAAATCTGATTTATCTAAGCGATAGAAGTACCGGTAATCCGAACGCAGGATGTTCCGTATGAACGGGACGGACAGCACCGCGTCCGCGGACATCCACGCCACGGGGTCGGCGGCGCACATCGCGTAGAAAGCGAGCATGGGCGCGGCCGCGCTGACGGCTCCGCCCGCTATCGCAGGGGGCAGCAGCAGGCACACGGTGACGCGTGCGGCAAGCTCCGCGGTGCCAGCGCCGAGGATGAACTGCGGGCGGCCTATGCCTTGTACGCAGTTTCGCATGACGAAGATGAACGCGAGGAAGGGGTACATCGCAAGGTCAATATGCAGATATGCGTTGCCATAGCGGATGGTCTCTGGCGTGACCTTGTCGGCGCTGAGGAAGATGTGCAGATACGCGCCGTTTATCGTCAGCAGCAGGCCGGTACCGACCATAACGGCGGTTATGACGGCGGCGATGATGAGCGCCTGCAGCGTGCCCTTGCGGATGCGCGCGTAGTCGCCGGCGCCGAGGTTCTGCGCGGCGAAGCTCGTCATGGCGGAGCCGAGGCCGTTGAACGGTGTCATAAGCAGGTTGTTGAGCTTGTGCGCTGCGCCGAAGCCGTTCTGCGCCGCATTCGAGACCATGACGCCGTCGAGTATATCGAACTGCACCACAACGCCCTGCATCACGATGATGCCGATGGACAGAACGGAGAACTGAAGGCCGAGCGGCACACCCTGTATCAGGTGACGCGAGACGTCGCGCCATGTTATGCGCCAGTCCTCGCGGCCGAGGCGGAGCTGCGGATATTTTGAGAACGCGTAGAAGAAACAGGCAAAGGTGCTTATCAGCTGCGCGGCGACGGTCGCTATCGCGGCGCCCGCGACGCCCCAATGGAACGCGAGGATGAACAGCAGGTCAAGCCCGACGTTCAGGACGGTCGAGAACAGCAGGAAGAGCAGCGGCGTTGCCGAGTCGCCCATGCTGCGCAGGAACGAGCAGATGAAGTTATAAAAAAGCTGCGCGCCGATACCGGAGAAGATGATCATGCAGTAGGTGTGCGCTGCGTTATAGACCGCGGGGCTGTCCGGCGTGACGTTTATCCACGCGAGCATCGGGTTCAGAAGCGCAAGCGCGAGCGCGGTGAGGACGACGGTCAGCACGGTGGAGAGCACAAACTGCGTCGCAAGTGAGCGGCGCACGCCCTGATCGTCATGCGTACCGACGCGGCAGGAGGTCACGGCGCAGAAACCGGCGCTGGAACCGAAGGCGAATTGCAGGAAAACGAAGACGAGCGGGGTAGTGTCGGTAACGCCTGCTACCTCGTCGGCGGTCAGTGTCTGGCCGACTATCGCCGCGTCGCTTATGGAGTAGACCTGCTGCAGAAGATAGGAGACTATTATGGGCAGCGAAAACAGCAGGATGGTTTTCCAACAGGAGCCGCGTGTTAGCTGCACAGGATGAAAAATGGCTTTGAGATCAAACGCTTTTTTCATTGGAATCCCTGACTTTTCTCTGATAATTATGCTTCCGGAAACTCATGGCTTTACTCCGGAAGAGCTGTGATTATAGCTTTACCGCAGTTACTTGTCAAGAGGCAAAATGTTAATATTTTATGACCGGCTCACGGGGCCGAAAACCGCGAGCAGAAGCCGTCGATATAGTCCTCAAGCAGCGGCAGAACGGCACACTTTTCGGCGGCTCCGTCATACATGCTGTACAGCAGATGCATGGGCGCATAAAACTCCAGAGCTCGCAGCCGTGCCGTGCGCGAATCGCCGCAGAGCGGCAGGAAAATCTCACGCATATATTCAAGCGGCCCCGCCGCGAGGTACTGCTGATACAGTGCGCTCATCTCGGCGCTGCGGTACTGCTCCAGCGTCAGCATCCGCCTGAAGCAAGACGGGAATTCCTCCTCCGTCCAGTACCTGAACATGGCGATGCTGTACTGCCGTATGCGTTCAAGCGGGGTAAGCTCTTCCGCGGCGCGCTCATTGCTGTCGGGCATCCTGTGCTCGCCGGCCTTATCGGCATCGCCCTCCTGCATACGCAGGACGATGTGGTCAAAGATATCCCGCTTGCTCTTGTAGTGCTTGTAGAGCGATGGGGCTTTTATCCCGACAGCTGCGGATATCTGCTCCACGGTGACGGCCTCGTAGCCGCTGACGGCGAAGAGCCGCAGCGCCTCGGTAAGTATCCGTGTTTTGGTGTCGGTGTTTCTCATGGCGCGTTCCTCCGGTGGATGTTGATGCCGCTATTATACAGCTAACGCATGTTAGCTGTCAATCATCACGGGGCGGAGAAAAATACTGCGGCTTGACCGGTAAATAACATGTATGATACTATGGGCACAAAGTGGAGGAGAGATATATGGCGTTTGATTACAAAAAGGAATATAAAGAATACTATATGCCCAAGGCAAAGCCGGAGATCATCGAGATACCGCCGATGAATTACATCGCCGTGCGCGGCGTTGGCGACCCGAACGAGGAGGGCGGCGCGTACAAGGCGGCCATCGGGCAGCTCTACGGCATCGCGTTCACGCTGAAGATGAGCAAAAAAGGCTCGCACCAGATCGAAGGATATTTTGATTATGTCGTGCCGCCGCTGGAGGGCTTCTGGTGGCAGCCGGGTGTGGACGGCATTGACTATAAGAACAAGCAGAATTTCCACTGGATATCCGTTATCCGCCTCCCGGACTTTGTGACACGGCAGGATTTCGAGTGGGCCGTCGCGGAGGCGGAAAAGAAGAAAAAGACCGGCTTCTCGGATGTGGAGTTCATAACGGTCGAAGAGGGGCTGTGCGTGCAGATGATGCATGTCGGGGCGTATGACGACGAGCCTGCGAGCGTCGCGCTCATGGACGCGTTCCTCGCGGAAAACGGCTATGCCAGCGACTTTTCCGACACCCGCCTGCACCATGAGATATATCTGTCCGACGCGCGCAAGACCGCGCCGGAAAAGCTGAAAACCGTTATAAGGCATCCCGTGAAAAAGATCTGAGCGGGACAACGATAAAACCGGACGGAGACCCCGTCCGGTTTCGCTTTTCGGAAATTCCTGAAAATTAACGAATTAAATTAACGAATTATATATGATTTTTCATAGCGCTCGTGTTATTATATAATTTATGATTACAGACCTCTATGCACGGCGCGGTGCATAAAATCAGACCGGAAAATCCCGTTAGGACTTTCCGGCCGGACATGGCACTCCCGGCGCGATTCGAACGCGCGACCTTCCGCTTAGGAGGCGGATGCTCTATCCTGCTGAGCTACGGAAGCGTATATGCACAACGCTGGTATTCTATCGCACAATTGCCGCCGTGTCAAGGTCAAGCCGTTTTATTGGAAGGGAACAGAATGCTGAAACTCGTAGACATCAAAAAAGATTACACCGTGGGCGATACCGTCGTCCACGCGCTGAAGGGCGTGAACCTTGAGTTCCGAGAGCATGAATTCGTCGCAATATTGGGTCATTCCGGCTGCGGCAAGACCACACTCTTGAACATCATCGGCGGGCTTGACCAGTACAGCTCCGGCGACCTGATCATAAACGGGCGCTCCACAAAGAATTATACCGACGCCGACTGGGACAGCTACCGCAACCACTCGATAGGCTTCGTGTTCCAGTCGTATAACCTCATCCCGCATCAGACGGTGCTCGCAAACGTCGAGCTTGCGCTCACGCTCTCCGGCGTTGCACCCGAGGAGCGCCGCCGCCGCGCGGCTGAGGCGCTGGAAAAGGTCGGCCTCGGCGATCAGCTTCAGAAGAAGCCGAACCAGATGTCCGGCGGCCAGATGCAGCGCGTTGCCATTGCCCGTGCGCTCGTCAATGATCCGGATATTCTCCTGGCCGACGAGCCTACCGGCGCGCTCGACTCCGATACCTCCGTGCAGATAATGGACATTCTCAAGGAGATATCGAAGGATAAGCTCATCATTATGGTCACGCATAATCCGGAGCTTGCCGCGGATTACGCCAGCCGCACCATCCGCCTCAAGGACGGCGTCATCACGGCCGACAGCGCGCCGTATTCCTCCGTGGAGTGCGAGCCGTCCGCGCCCGCGGGGAAGAAGACCTCTATGAGCTTCCTGACGGCGCTCGGCCTCTCCACAAACAATCTGCTGACCAAAAAGACCCGCACCATTCTCACTGCCTTTGCCGGCAGCATCGGTATCATCGGCATCGCGCTCATCATGTCGCTTTCAAACGGCATACAGAACTATATCGACAAGGTGCAGGAGGATACGCTCTCCAGCTACCCGATAACCATACAGGCCGAGTCCGTTGACATGACGGGGCTTATGACCTCTCTCATGGGCGTGAACGCCGGTACGGAGAAGCAGAAGCATGCGAAGGACGCCGTCTATTCCAGCACCGTCATGTACGACATGATGAACTCCATGGTCTCCGCCGACATCGAGACGAACAACCTCAAGCCCTTCAAGGAGTATATCGAGAGCAGCGACAGCGAGATATCCCAGTATATCAGCGCCCTGCAGTATTCCTATGATATAGATATGAACCTCTACGCGAAGGACAAGGACGGCAACATCGGAAAAACGGACGTCGTGGGACTGCTTCAGGATGCCATGAGCGCCACCTACGGCGGTGATTACAGCTCGTTCTTCTCGACCTACGGTTCGTTCTATTCGGCGATGGATGTGTGGCAGGAGCTGCTGCCCGGCGCGAACGGCGAGCCGATCAATGCGCTTCTGAAGCAGCAGTACGACGTGCTGTACGGCCACTGGCCGGAGAAGTACGACGAAGTAGTGCTGGTGGTCGACAGCAACAACGAGATATCCGACCTAGTGCTCTATGCGCTGGGGCTGAAGTCCAAGAGCAGCATCACGGAGGATATGCAGTCGTTCATGTCGCAGGAATCCGTCGAGACGAAGGCGGAGAGCTGGAGCTATGAAGAGCTGTGCGGCATGAGCTTCCGGTACATCTACCCCGCCGACCTGTATCAGTACGACGAGGAGAGCGGCACATATATCGACCTCTCGGACGACGAGCTCGGCCTGAAAACGCTCTACAACAACGGCCTTGAGGTCAGGATAACCGGTATAATCCGCCAGAATAAGGACGCGACCTCCGGCATGATGACCGGCGCGATAGGCTACACGCACGACCTTGTGGAGTACGTCGTCGAGCAGGCCGCGACGCGCGAGATAGTGCAGAAGCAGCTCAATGATCCCGAGCATGACGTTTTCAGCGGCCTACCGTTCCTTGACCGCGAGGATGAGGCGCTGACGAACAGCCGCAAGGAGGACGCTGCGCGGGATTACATCGCAAACGCGACGGACGAAGAGCTTGCGGACGTATATATCGAATACATGTGCAACCCGACGGATGACTACGTACAGGGCATCGTTGACGAGCAGATGGAGTCCACCACCCGCAAGGACATCGAGAAGATGGTGCTGCAAAGCTATCCGGAGTATTCCTCGATGCTCGATAAGATGGACGACGACACGCTGTTTGACTATGTCCGGCAGATGATCGCCGATCAGGTTCGTGAGCAGTACGCCGCGCAGATGCGCAGCCTGTACTCCCGCCTGTCCGATTCCAAGCTGGCCTCAGATTTCCAGCTCCTTGCGCTTGAGGATTCCGACTACCTCTGGATATACGACAACGCGATGCCACCGGTGTATTCCGAGTCGAGCCTCAAGGACGTGTATAAAAAGCTCGGCTACGTCGATCTGGATAACCCCAGCGAGATAAACATCTACGCCTCGACCTTCGAGAACAAGGACAAGATCGCAAAGGCCATAGAGAACTACAACGACTCCGTATCGAGCGACGATCAGATAAGCTACACCGACGTTGTGGCGCTGCTGATGAGCTCCATAACGAAGATAATAAACGTCATAAGCTATGTTCTCATAGCCTTCGTTGCGATATCGCTTGTCGTTTCTTCCATCATGATAGGCATCATCACATATATAAGCGTGCTTGAGCGCACAAAGGAGATAGGCATCCTCCGCGCTATCGGCGCGTCGAAGAAGGACGTCTCCCGCGTATTCAACGCCGAGACCATAATCATCGGCCTGACCGCAGGCGTCATCGGCATCGGCCTGACGCTGCTGATAAACATCCCGATAAACGTGATAGTGCACAATCTGACGGGGATATACTCCATCAATTCCACGCTTCCGGCGGTGGGCGGCATAGCGCTGGTGCTCATCAGCGTTGCGCTTACCTACATCGCGGGACTTATACCGGCGGGCATCGCCGCGAAGAAAGACCCTGTCGAGGCGCTCAGAACAGAATAACAGAGCTCAGGGCGCGTACGCCAAGGTCATAGGCCGGAGCGACGGACTGCCGGCGGCCTGCGAGGGGCTGCATTACGCGCTTGTCGCGCTGCATGTCCGAATCCAGACTGCGGCGGCTTATAAGATGCTGGGCAAGCATGATGAGGCGCGCGAACTGCTGGCGCGGGCGATTTCCGACGCCGAAGCGGACGACTTCGTGATGCCGTTTGCGGAAAACTTCCGTTATCTCCGCCCGCTGCTTTCGGAACGGCCGCATAGCGATTTTACAGCGCGGATATCTGAGCTTGGCGAAGCGATGGAACGGCGGCTGAACAAGAATGCCCGCCCCGCGGCGCTCGCCGCGCTGACGGAGCGTGAGTGCGAGACCGTGGGGCTGATGGCGCAGCGCCTGAGCAACCGCGAGATCGCGGAAAGGCTCTATCTCTCCGAGGGCAGCGTGAAGCAGTACGTCAAGCAGATATATTCCAAGCTGCATATCGAGGGCAACACGCGCACGAAGCGCTCGCGGCTCTCCGAACTGCTGGCTGGAAAAAACTAACCGTTGGTGAATAGTGTTATTTTATGATCCACCGTACAATGTGTACGGTGGATCTTTATGTATGAGAGGGGGAACCGTGTGGAACGGAGATACATTTTGGCGGTTAAGCCGCTGGACGGGTACATCCTGCAGGTCGATTTCGTGTCGGGGAGCAGGCTTCTGCTGGATATGAAGCCGCATCTGGATAAGATACGCTTCCGCCCGCTGGCAGACCCGCAGGTGTGGAACAGCGCCGTGACAAACGGCATCTTCGTCCGCTTCGGAAACGTTGAGCTGAGCCACGACGAGATACTCTGCATGGCGGAGCAGGAGATATGACAAGGAGGAGATTTATATGAAAAGAAGAATCATGCGCATTCTGGCCGTGCTGATGCTGGCGCTGTACCTGCTGTGTACTGCCTGCGGCGGAACGGGGGAGACAGTCTCCCCGCAGGACGACCCCAACGAGGGGCTGGGCGGCGGCTTAGACGAGGACGCGGTCAACGATTTCAGCGAGTTTGAGGGAACATGGCTGGGCGAGGCGAACAACGATTACGACCACATCGATATCGACGCCGACGGCAACTGGACGCTCTGGTACGGCGAGGACGTCGCGGACTGCGGCTACCTCCGATACGAGCCGGAGTGGGGCGGCGTGTACGCTTATAGCAGCGTGGACGATTCCGGCGGCCGCCTCGTGGTACAGGACGACGGCAGACTGTACAGCACCGTTTTCGGCTACTTCATCAACTACGGCGACGGGATGGAGTACATCTGGTATGAAAACGGCGGCCTGCTCCTGCCCGTGGAAGAGATTATGTCAACCGAACCGTATTTCTCGCGCTGCGGGCTTGAGATAAACGCCGAGATGGACATGGGCAGCTATCTGCTTGAAAACGGTGTGTGCTGCTATTCCGGACTTGGCGACGGGTACAGCACCGGAGACTGCTACTGGGAGGTCATAAAGGGCTACGACTACACGCACGACGGCATACGCGAGCTTCAGTTCGACGCTGTCTGCTATATCCCCGGCAGCTCCATACCGTATTACGAGCAGCAGTACATCACCAATACCAACAGCGAGCTGTACGATGCCTACACCGGCATGTGGCTCACCACCGCGACCACCTACGACAACAGCGAGCGCGGCGACAACTACTATGTCCACACCGTTGACTGGAACGGCAGCAGCTATATGATAGAGTTTGCCTACTCCAATGACTGTCAGTACTACGTCGGCGACTGGGCGATGGTGTTCACTAAGAGCTACGTCGTATACATGCCGGAGGATTACGACGGCCTCGTCCTGGCTGCCGAACCGCAGCCGGACAATTACAGGGACACCGCCAAGCGTATGCAGCTCGACAGCATTTCCCCCGAGGGTCTCATCACGGAGCTTGACACGCTTGATCCGTACGCCTGCCTGTATTTCAGCGTCTGCTGCTGAGGTGAGAGCGAATGAATGATAAAATGACCGACGCGGAGCTGTCTAAGATACTGGGGCGGTATCAGGCCGCGGAGAGTATCGGCATATTTCTGGGCGCGCTCTGCGACATTGCCGGCTGTGTGTGCTGGCGTTCGTGCTGCATGAGTTGATAGTGGTGCTGATTCTGGGGTTCAGCGGCGTGGTGCTGCTGCTCCTGATCGCGCTTCCGGCGCAGAAAAAGAAAAATGCCCTGATATGGCAGCAGCTTGGCGGATATTTCGGCGCGGAGCTGAAGCGCTTTTTCGGCGAGGAGCCGGAGAAGCCGGAGCTGCCGATAGACTATCGGTTTCTGAAAAATGTGGGGCTGATCGGCATCAAGTGGACGGAGTGCCGCGTCAAGGATTTCCACGAGGGCGAATACAGCGGCCTGCGGTTCTCCGTCGCCAATGTCGAGCTTGGCCTCACGGCCGAGGAGCGCTCCGGTCCCGATAACGACAACTGGATGACGAGGAGCGAAACCCTGTTCCGCGGCGTCGTTCTCCGTTGTAAGGATATCTGCGCTCCGGATATTGACATCGCGCTCAATGAACAGTTTCACGAGCGGAAGGGCGCCGACCTGACAGACCCCGCCGTATTCCGCAGGCATTTTGCCGCGCGTACTGCGGACGGGCAGCCGGCGGATGAACTGGTGACGCCGCAGCTGCGCGCCCTTGTGCGGAGGCTGGAGGAGTTTGCGAATAACGGCAAGGTGGGCGGCCTTATCCTGCGCGGCGGCGAACTGACGCTGGCGCTCAACACGGGCTATGTGTTTGCGAACGTCCCCAACGCGATTGACATGCGGGATACAGACGGAATACGCAAGTGGTTCACGGCCTCGCTGACCGGCATGGCGGGACTGCTGGATATCCTGCGGAAGAGTCCGGCGCTGACTGACACCGTCAGTCAGGCGTGAGGAGGTGGACGTTATGCCGCTTTGGATGGCAATTGTTCTTCTCGTGCTGGCAGTGACGGGGATCGTCCTGAGCTGCAGGCTCATCCCGAGGAGCAGCAAAGCCCGCACGCCGTGCGTGCTGATCTGTGTGTTGCTGGCGCTGGCCTGCGCCGCGTATATAGGGCTGACGCTACTGTTTGTGGACGCGGTCAGCAATCGGCCGCCGACCGTATAAAAATCATCCCCCGCTGCGGAATTACCGCGGCGGGGGATGTGCAATTATTGCGCGTCGGTTCAGTTACCGAAAATGCGGCTGATCTCTGCGTTCGTGTAGTCCGTGAGCGCGGGGAAATCCATATACGGCCGGTACTCCAATTCAAGCTCGTCGTGCAGCGCCTTCGCGCGGCTCAGCTTTTCAACAGCGAGATCGAGCAGCTTGCCGCGGAGCGATGCTACGGTCTTCGCTTCAGCCGCGTGGCCGGAACGCGGCGAACCGGTGAGCATGGAATCCAGCCTTATGTGCCGCGCGGAGCCGGTGCCGTATGAGCCGTCGAAGAACGCGATACCAGCGGCGGGGAGCATCAAGGCGTCAATGCGTTCTGGGTGCAGCGGCGACATGGAGAGCACCCGGCACAGGCCGCGCCGCTCGGCTTCCCGGCGCACAAGCTCCAGCGCGGGAGCGCCCCCGCCGTGGCTGCTCGTGAATTCGTACACCTCGCCGTAACCGGCCAGCGTGTCGGCAAGCGAGATCAGCCCGCGGCAGCTTATGGCGCGCAGGAACACGCACCGCTCATATGGCGCGCTGTCCGCGGGGCAGCGGCGGAGAATCATATCAAGCCGCTTTTCGAGCGGGGCGAGATCGAAGCCGCCGCGGACTTCGCACTTTCCTGCCGCCGCGATATGCTCGTAGCCTTCTGCGTACAGCGCCTTATAGGCCTGAGTTATCCGCCGTATCGCCACCTGATTTTCTGATGAAAACGGCGTGCGGCAGAAGCGGCCAAGATTTACATAATCTCCGGTAACGCCGAATATCGTCGGGTCTAGAGCGTGGGGAGCCGTGCCGTCGACCCACGCCTCGTTCAGCGCGGGGATATACACGCCGTCGAGCGAGTCGGGATCGCCGGAGCAGAGCACGTATTCAACGTCCATGCCGCGCCGCTCGGCCTCGGAGCCTATGGCGCGCATGAAGCCGGATTTGCCCGTGCCGGGGCCGCCCTTGATTATGTGCAGGAATCCGCTGCGCGGCGGGAAGCCGCCGTATAGCGAGTAAAAGCCCTGAGCCGAATTTGCGCCGAGAAAATATGTGCTTGTCATAATGCCACCTCTGTAAATAAAAATACAGTATTATATATGCGTATTTTTACCGGATTGACACATGATTACGCCTATAATATAATAATGCGAAAATAATAAAACGGAGAGATATGATGTTCAAATATATTCTGTTCGATTTTGACGGCACGGTGTTCGACACCGTAGAGGGCATAACGAAGTCCGTCCGCTACGCGATAAACCTGCGCGGCATGGATGCGGAGCTGGATTCCCTGCGCTGCTTTGCGGGGCCTCCGCTGGTGGATATGTTCATGGAGCACTTCGGCTTCACGCAGGCGGAGGCGGAGCAGGCTACCGCGGATTTCCGCGTCCGCTATGAGCCGACCGGATTGCACGAATGCTGCGTTTTTCCAGGCGTCGCGGAGCTGCTGAAGGCGCTGCGGGCGCACGGCCTTGTAACTGCCGTCGCAACCTCCAAGCCCGAAAAGCTGGCGCGCGAGCTGCTGGAGGAGAATAACATGCTCGGTCTGTTCGATGCCATCTGCGGCAGCCGCCCGAACGGGAACAACAGTGAGAAGTGCCAGATAGTCAGTCGCGTCATGGAGTCGCTGGGCGCGGTGCCGGAGGAAACGGTGCTTGTCGGCGACACGAAGTATGACGTTCTCGGCGCGCACCACTGCGGGATAAAGTGCATCGGCGTGGAGTACGGCTATGCCGCCCCAGGCGAGCTTGCCGCCGCCGGAGCGGACTATATCTTACCGGATATCCCGGCACTTGAGGGCTTCCTGATAGGATGAAAGGACACCTGCCGCGCATTTGCGAATAAGAACCAAAACAGCCTGATTTCATATGAAATCGGGCTGTTTTATATATCTATTATTACCGTCTGCACGCCCTGACGGCGGGCGTACAGGATCGTGTTCATCGTGCCGCCGGGGCGCCCGTCGAAGCAGGCGAGCAGCACGGCGGAGGAATCGACCATGTATTTGTTCCGTGCCTGCATGCAGTCCGGCGTGTAGCCGTGCTGTAATATGCTCACCTCGTCGCACTCGGCGAGCATCAAGTCGTACAGCGCCCGCTGCGCGGCGTTCCAGCGGGCGGCCTGCGAGGCGCAGGGGATCGCGGCCTCAAGCGTCACATCGTGGTACCGGCGGCGCAGCGCGATGACGGCGGCGGCAAAATACATGTCGCAGCCCAGCGCCATACCGCAGATGAAGTGGCGGCAGCCGGTCTCATATATCCCGTCGAGTCGGGCGGCTATTTCGTTTTTCAGCGCGGCGCAGCGTGGATCGTCCTCGTTCGCCCCCCATGGGAGCTTTGCAGGGCGGTGTCCGGTAAAGCAGCAGCATTTTTCCCGTTTGTGCATCATGCCACCTCGGTTCGGAATGGTATAAGTTTATAATTTATAATAAACCCAAAACTTCATATTGACAATAGTAATTGTGCGTGCTATATTGTGCATGAAATCTTCAGGGCAGGGTGAAATTCCCGACCGGCGGTAAAGTCCGCGAGCCGAAAGGCATGATCCGGTGCAACTCCGGAACCGACAGTAAAGTCTGGATGAAAGAAGAAATATATTCCGAGCCGTTTATGGCTCGGGGTACACTTTCAATTTTATCCGTCCTGCCTGCCCGTGGAGTTGTCCACGGGAATTTTTTTATTTCAGGAGGAAAGCAAACTATGGAAACCCTAAAATTCGTTCTCGTCTGTGCCGCGGTGTTCGCGGGGATCATCCTCGTCGCGTGGCTGTGTGAAAAGCGCCTCACGCACGACCGGAAGCTCTTTTCCAGCACCCATTACATCAGCTACACCGCCGTATTCGCAAGCATGGCGGGCGTGCTAATGCTGGTCGAGCTGCCGCTGTTCTTCGCCCCGTCGTTCTATAAGCTCGACATCAGCGAGCTGCCCATCCTCATCTGCACATTCTATCTCGGCCCCGTGGCCGGAGTCGTCGCGGAGCTGGTGAAGGTTCTCGTGAAGCTCATCATCAAGGGCACGACGACCGCCTACGTCGGCGACTTTGCAAACTTCGTCGTCGGCTGCTCTTTTGTGCTTCCGGCCAGCATCGTCTACCACGCGAAGCCCGGCAAGAAGTCCGCGCTCGTCGGCATGGCAGTCGGCACTCTGATCATGACCGTGTTCGGCAGCGCTTTCAACGCGATATATCTTCTGCCGAAGTTTGCCGAGATGTTCGGCATGCCGCTCGACGCCATCGTCGGCATGGGCACGCAGGTCAACTCCGCGATAAACAGCGTCTCCACGCTCGTGCTGTTCGCGGTCGTGCCTTTCAACCTGCTCAAGGGCGTTATCGTCTCGGCACTCACGTTCCTGCTCTATAAGCGCATCTCTCCGATACTGCACAAAAACGACGAAAAGATGCTCAAGCGGCGGGAAAAACGCGCTTCAGCCGCAGACAGCTCAGCGAAAAGTTGAATATCTCGCTGAAGTATATCACCCCGATATACGCCGCCAGCGCATAGACCGGCAGCAACCGCCACACAAGCAGAAGCCCAAACAGGGCTTCTGCTATATTTATCCCCATGCTCCACACCTGCTGCCCCAGCCCCTTGAGACAGCCGTCAACGGTCATGTCCGTGTACATCACTGGGATGAGCGGCGCAAGTATGCGGATGTATCTCCCGGCCTCGTCACTATTGTATATCACAAGGCCGAGCTTATCGGAGAATACAAACATGAACAGCGCCGCCGCGCAGGAAAAAAACAGGCTCATTTTTAAAAGCGAACGTATAGCATGCGCGATACCTGCGTTGTCACGCTGCACCTGCGCCTCCGTCAGCTCCGGCACGATAAGCTCCGCCATCGCCGACATCAGGCAGGCCGGAAAGCCGAGTATCGGCAGCACCATTCCCTGAATGATTCCGTAGCCCGCGAGGGCGCGGTCGGCGGAGAAGCCCGCGGCGCGCAGTCCGCGCGGGACGAGCAGATGCTGCATCGTGTTCAGGGCGCTGCGCGCATAGGCCGAGGCCGCGAGCGGCAGCGCGATCTTTAGCATGCGTCCGGTCAGGTGAGAATTGTTCGTCTCCGCGTCGTAATAGCTGCGCCGGTCGGCAAGGTAGAATATCAGCATCAGAGCAGTGGACAGAACGTCCGCCAGCAGCCGCCCGAAGGTCACGGCGGCGCAGCTCTGCTCGATCTCGCCGTCGGGCACCGCGCGCAGAAAATACGCGACCAGCGCGATGCCTGCAAGCTGCTCGGCGAAATGGATGAACGTCGGCTTCCAGACCCGCCCGCAGGCCGTGAAGTAGCCGGAAAACGCGGCGCACAGCGAGATGCACGGCATCCCGAGCGCCGAAATGCGCAGCGAGCGGACAGTCCGCGCGTCACCGATGCAGAGAAAGCCCACCGGCTCTGCCAGCAGCCACAGCACCAGCCCCGACGCCAGGCCGAAGAACAGCGCGTAGGCCACGCAGCGCAGCATCGCGCCGCGCACGCCGCCGGGATTTTCGCGCCCCAGCTCCTCGGATATCAGCCGCGTCGCGGCGAAGCGTATGCCGGAGATGGCGACCGTGGCGCATAGGAAGCTCACCGACAGCACAAGCTGATATAGCCCGATCCCAGCCTCGCCTATGCACCCGACGAGCCATACCTGAAACGCCATCCCGATACAGCTCATCAGCAGCGACGAGCCAGTCAGCAGCGCGGTATTCACGATGAGTCTGCGTTTGCGTATCATGGAGACCTCCGGAATCAGTATTTGTATAAAGTCTATGCGGAGCTGTGGGCAATACTTGCCTATGCTCCGCATTTATGCTATACTGAAACCGGAAAGCGGGGGAGAAGCATGGAAGCGAAGTTCAGATGCGACAGCGCATATACCAGGGAGCTGATACAGGAGTTTTACGAATACTGCTGCTTCAGACGGCCGAGGTATATTGTGTATCACATTATATTTGCGCTGGCGCTGGCCTTCTGGCTGTATGTGCGCCTCAGCGGCGGGACAATAAGCTATTTCATCCCGATAGCCGTTCTCGTCTATTACGGGCTGATGCTCTGTTACTACTACGCGTCCGTGAACCTCTTTATGAAGCGCAGCCGCGAGCTCACGAAAAGCGGCGTGATGCAGATGAAGATGGCCGCTTATTCTGACCGTATGGAGTTTTTCAACGGCTCCGGTGAGCCTGTTGAGCTCGGCTACGACGAGGTGAAGAGCGTGTTCTGCACCAAGAACCTCATCGCCGTGCGCTCAAGAGCCAGTCTCGTGTATATGATCCAGAAGTCCGGCTTCACGCTCGGCACGGCGGATGGATTCCTTGATTTTCTGCGCGAAAAGGGACTGTATAAAAAACGCTGATCAGGAAACCGCGCAGTATCGCTGCGCGGTTTTTTCGTATACATTAATTAAAATACTTGTAATATGCGGGGGAGGAGTGGTAAAATATTTTCTCATAAAAAAGAAGGAGCACAAGCAAAATGAGAGATAGAAGCAAGATTCTTATTATCATAGCAGCAGTTATCCTGTGTGCCGCGATGCTGAGCGCCTGCGGTGCGGCGCCGCAGAATGAAGCCACGGCGGCAGAGCCCGCCGCCGTCCCGTCAAGCACGGTCGAGCCGACGCCTGAACCCGAACCGGAGCTGCCGGCGGGCTGCGCCGTCACGGTGGACGGAATGGGGCTGAGCGGTAGCGTTGTGAGCGATGGTGTGACCTACGTCAGCGCCGCCGAATTCTTCGGCGCGCTTGACCTTGAGTATTCTGCCGACGGCGGCGCGCTGAATTTCGTGTGGCGCACGGTGGAAATGAGCGTCGGCGGAGACGGAATGCAGCTCCTGACTTACCGCGGAGAGACCTATGTTCCGGTGAACGAGCTGTGCGGCGAGATGGGAATATCGCTGCTGGTGGATGACGAGTACGATCATCTGTACTGCACTCCCGCCGCCGGAGACTGGATCCTGCCGGAGGGGTACAGCGTTCCGGTGCTGATGTATCACTATGTTACGGACGACGTTGCCCCGCTGGGTACGCAGAAGGCGCTGGCAGTCAGTCCGGAGACGATGGAGGAGCATCTCAAGTATCTGGTGGATAACGGCTATGACCCGATATGGTTCGAGGATCTTGAGCATGTGGACGAGTATGACAAGCCCGTTATCCTGACCTTTGACGACGGGCACGAGGATAACTATTCCGAGCTTTTCCCGCTGCTGAAGAAGTATAATGTCAAGGCGACGTTCTTCGTCGTTACAGACTTTATGAATTACGTTGACATTTGCATGAACAGCGAACAGGTTGCAGAACTGGCGCAGTCCGGGCTTGTGTCGATACAGAGCCATACGGTCACGCATCCGAGACTCGACATGTCCACGGCGGAGTCTCAGGAAGAGGAGATGCGGCAGTCCAAGCTGGAGCTGACGCGAGTCACCGGCAAGGAGCCGTTTGTGCTGAGCTATCCGTACGGCAAATGCAGCATCGACACCAGACCGCTGATGGGAGAGTACTACCGCTTCGGTGTGAAGATGAGCGGCAGGGTGTATGTTACCGGGGATGATCCGGTACTGATATATCGTTATTACGTCCCGCGCGGACTTGGAGTTGAAGCCTTCGCACAGATGGCTTCCGGAAAGGGTTAAAAATTTTTAGGAGGTGCTTAGAATGATAATCACATTGGGCAGACAGCATGGCAGCAATGGGCACGATATTGCGCGCGCTCTTGCAAAGGAGCTTGATTACCGGTGCTTCGACAAGGAGATAGTAGATGAAGCAGCGGAAAACTCACACTTCAGCAAGGAAATATTTGATTCCTACGATGAGAAGAGAGTGAACGCGTACATCGTTCCCGTGCCGCACTACGTCGGGATGAACGAGGGCTTCCGCCTCAATATGCAGGTTGCAACGGCGCAGTTTGACGTTATGCGTTCGCTCGCCGAGAAAGGGAACTGCATCTTTGTGGGGCGCTGCGCGGACTACATCCTGCGCAGCCGCGACGATGTTGTGCGCGTGTTCATTATGGGCGACATGCCGACCCGCATCAAGACCATAATGAAGCGCAAAAACATCAGCGAGGATCAGGCGAAGAAGCTGATAAAGGAAGTCGATAAAGACCGCTCCAGCTATTACCGCTACTATACCGATCAGATCTGGGGTGAGGCGGAGAACTATGACCTCTGCATCGACAGCGGCCGCATCGGCGTACAGGGGGCTGTGGAGGTCATCAAGGCCTACATTGCAGCGAGAAAGTAAGCGGAGATTTATAATAATGCAGCAAGTCCTGCGGCGTCGCCGCAGGACTTGCTGCATTAAGAAAGCAAAATATAAAAGTAAAATCGGCATGCATCTTGCGATGCTTGCCGATTTTGGTGGGGGAAGGTGGATTCGAACCACCGAAGGCATCGCCAGCAGATTTACAGTCTGTCCCCTTTGGCCACTCGGGAAATCCCCCAAATAAACGGATATGAAATTGGAGCTGGTGGACGGATTCGAACCCCCGACCTGCTGATTACAAATCAGCTGCTCTACCTGCTGAGCTACACCAGCACGGAATCAACAATGACGCTTGATGGCGTTTCTCAAGCTCGCTTATATTAGCACATGAATTCCGGTTTGTCAACAACCTTTTTCCGAAATATTAATATTTTTTAAGTTTGCCATCCGGACATGCGCGGAAGATTGAAAAAAAGCGCGTTTTATGTTATATTCAATCAGTATAGTATCAGTTAACAAGGGGAGACACGCCTGACAGTGCGTCTTTCCGGCGCTTTTTGCTTTTTTCACCTTGAAGGGCGGCAGCCCGTCTGCGTCTCAAAAAGCAAAAATCACTCGAAAATCCATCACTGTCAGGTGCAAAGCGGTTTTGACGGAGCAGAAATGTGGCCAGACGATGAAAAGGCCGCAGGGAATACTGCCGTATTGTCAAGGACTTTGAAAAAGTATGGACGCATTTCTGCCCGTCAAAACCGTGTTTCCTCTTGTCAACTGATACTACGCTTACAGTATACACTTTCAATGCCTGCTTGAATGGAGACAGATATGAGAACAGCGACTAAGAATAAAAATAAATTCGTACTCACGCTGATGTTTACGATTATTATAATCCTCACTCTGGTGGTTGTGGTGCTGATCGCGGCGCTGATGAAGCGTCCGGCGGAGGAGATCGACCCGCATGAGGGACAGGTTTATATCAACGACGGCTTCGGCATGGTTTGGATGACGCCGCTCGAGGGCGTGGACGTCAACAACATTTCGCAGAGCGACATCGTGCGCTATGACGGCGCGCCGAAGTACGTGGGCGAAGGTTATGAGACTCTGCGCGGCGTGGACGTCAGCGAGCACCAGTACGACATCGACTGGGCGGCGGTCGCGGCGTCCGGCGTAGATTTCGCGTACATCCGTCTGGGCTACCGCGGCTACACGCAGGGCGGCCTGTTCGAGGATGCTTATTTCAAGGCCAACATCGAGGGCGCAAAGAGCAATGGCATCAAGGTCGGCGTCTATTTCTTCTCGCAGGCGATAAACGTGCAGGAGGCGATAGAGGAGGCGGACTTCGTGCTGGAGCGCATAGAGCAGTACGACATAGACCTCCCCGTGATGTATGACTGGGAAAAGATGGAGGAGGCCGGAGCCGACGCGAGGACTTATCAGCTCGACACGGCTATCCTCGACGAGTGCGCCGTGGCCTTCTGCGAGACGGTGAAAAAGGCCGGATATGAGCCGGGCGTATATTTCAACCGCTATATCGGCTATTATGGCTTTGACCTCAGCCGCCTGAACTCCTATAAATTCTGGCTGGCCGTGCCCGGCGATTTCCCCGACTTCTACTATGCCTTTGATATCTGGCAGTACAGCTTCGAGGAGACCATCCCTGGGATCGAGACGCCTACGGACATGAACCTCATGTTCATCCCCAAGGTGCAGCCCTCGCCGTCACCGTCTGCGGAGGCGACACCGGCGGCCTGAATCCGGTTATAATAATTATATTGAAACAGCGGCGGATTTGGGCTATAATATCCTTTCAGGAAAACGGAGGATAATTTCAATGGCAGAGCAGAAAACAAACGTAATGCGTGTGCTTGAGCAAAAAAAGATAAAATACACGCCGCACAGCTACCCGCACGGCGACGATGCCGTGGACGGGCTTACGGTCGCGGCGCTGCTCGGCGTGGACGCGGCGAAGATATTCAAAACTCTCGTGACCCGCGGCGCGAGCAAGGGGATATACGTTTTTGTGATACCCGTCGGCGCGGAGCTTGACCTGAAGAAGGCGGCGAAGGCCGTGGGCGAGAAGTCGATAGAGATGGTGCACGTCAGCGAGATAAACGCACTGACAGGATATATACGCGGCGGCTGCTCACCGGTCGGCATGAGAAAGCACTACACCACCACCTATGACGCGTCCGCGCTTGCGCAGGACACGATGATCGTCAGCGCCGGCAAGATCGGCTTTCAGGTGGAGCTGGAGCCGCAGGCGCTTATCCGGATAACTCAGGGGAAAACGGCGGATGTTACTGTCGGGTAATGATCAATGCAGAACAGTATTTATATAAAAGGCGCAAGAGAAAACAATCTGAAAAATATTGACGTTGAGATACCGAGAGACAAACTGGTCGTGATAACCGGACTCTCAGGCAGCGGAAAATCCAGTCTCGCGTTTGATACTATATATGCCGAGGGGCAGCGACGCTATGTGGAAAGCCTCAGCTCCTACGCGCGCATGTTTCTCGGCCAGATGGACAAGCCCGATGTGGACTATATCGACGGCCTGTCCCCGGCAATTTCAATAGATCAGAAAACAACCTCAAAAAACCCAAGATCGACGGTCGGCACGGTTACGGAGATATATGACTATCTCCGCCTCCTGTGGGCGCGTGTCGGCGTGCCGCACTGCCCGAAATGCGGCAAGGAGATACGCCAGCAGAGCATAGACCAGATAGTCGACCAGATAATGGCGCTCCCGGAGGGGACACGTATTCAGCTCATGGCTCCGGTCGTTCGCTCGCGCAAGGGCGAGCATGTGAAGGTGTTCGAGGACGCGAAGAAGTCGGGATACGTCCGAGTCCGCGTGGACGGGATCATGTATGACCTGACCGAGGAGATAAAGCTTGAAAAGAACAAGAAGCACATCATCGAGATAGTCGTTGACCGCCTAGTCATAAAGCCGGACATCATCCGCCGCCTGACGGACTCCGCGGAGACGGCGATGGCGCTCGCGGGCGGACTGCTTACGGTAGATATCCCCAAGGAGGACAGGAGGCTCAGCTTCTCGCAGAATTACGCCTGTGAGGACTGCGGCATCTCCATTGACGAGCTTGCCCCGCGTATGTTCTCTTTTAATAACCCCTATGGCGCCTGCCCGACCTGCACCGGACTCGGTATGCGCCTGCTCGTCGACCCTGATCTCATTATGCCGAACCCGAACCTCAGCATCATGGACGGCGGCATAACCGCGAGCGGCTGGGGCAATGCAAAGGGCGACTCGATATCGAGGATGTACTATGACGCGCTCTCGCGCCGCTATCACTTCAAGCTGACCGATCCCATCAAGGACATACCGCCCGAGGCGATAGACGCGCTGATGTACGGCACAAAGGGCGAGCCGCTTCAGCTCAGATATGAGAAAAACGAGGGCTTTGGCGTGATCCGGCGCGAGTTCGAGGGCATAGCGAATAACCTCGAGCGGCGCTACAAGGAGACGCAGAGTCCCGCTATGCGTGCGGAGCTTGAGGAGTGCATGTCCGAAACTCCGTGCCCGGACTGCGGCGGACGCAGACTGAAAAAGACCGCGCTCGCGGTGACGGTCGGCGGCATGAACATCGCGGAGTTCACCGATCTGCCCGTTGTCAGCGCGCTGAAATTCATAGATTCTCTCCAGCTCAGCGAGAAGGACATGATGATCGCCGAGCGTATTCTGAAAGAGATAAAGTCCCGTCTCGGCTTCCTCGTGAACGTCGGGCTTGGATATCTGACGCTGTCCCGCTCGGCGGCGACGCTGTCCGGCGGCGAGAGCCAGCGCATCAGACTTGCCACGCAGATCGGCTCCAGCCTGATGGGCGTGCTGTATATTCTCGATGAGCCGAGTATCGGCCTGCACCAGCGCGATAACGACAAGCTGCTGCGTACGCTCAAGCGCCTGCGCGACCTTGGAAATACGCTCATCGTCGTCGAGCATGACGAGGACACCATGCGCGCGGCGGATTATATCGTCGACGTCGGCCCGGGAGCGGGCGTGAACGGCGGGCGCATAGTCTGCGCCGGCTCCGTCGATGATATCTGCGCCTGCCCGGAGTCCGTGACAGGCCAGTACCTCAGCGGAAAAAAGAAGATACCCGTGCCGGAGACGCGGCGCGCGGGCAGCGGAAGATTCCTGCGCATACACGGCGCGAAGGAAAACAATCTGAAGAATATCGACGTGGATATCCCGCTCGGCAAGCTCGTGTGCGTCACGGGCGTCTCCGGCAGCGGCAAATCCTCGCTCATAAACGAAATACTGTACAAGACCCTCGCCGCCGAGAAGAACCGCGTCAAGGTGCGCCCCGGCAAGTGCGACGGGATAGACGGGCTTGAATATGTGGATAAGGTCATCGCGCTCGACCAGAGCCCGATAGGCCGCACACCGCGTTCAAATCCCGCGACCTACACCGGTGTTTTCGGCGACATACGCGAGCTTTTCGCCTCGACGCAGGACGCAAAGCTCCGTGGCTACGGCCAGGGGCGCTTCTCCTTCAACGTCAAGGGCGGCCGCTGCGAGGCCTGCAGCGGCGACGGCCTGCTGAAGATAGAGATGCACTTCCTGCCGGATGTCTACGTCCCCTGCGAGGTCTGCCACGGCAAGCGCTATAACCGCGAGACTCTTGAGGTGCGCTTCAAGGGCAAGAACATCGCCGATGTTCTCGATATGACCATCGACGAGGCATGCACCTTCTTTGAAAATCAGCCGAAGATACTGCACAAGATAGAGACCCTGCGCGACGTCGGACTTGGCTACGTCAAGCTCGGCCAGTCGAGCACGACGCTCTCCGGCGGCGAGGCGCAGCGCGTCAAGCTCGCAACGGAGCTTTCGAAGCGCAGCACGGGCAGCACCGTGTATGTGCTCGACGAGCCGACAACCGGACTGCACGTCGCCGACGTGCACCGGCTCATAAACATCCTTGACCGCTTCGTCGAAGCGGGGAACACCGTTGTCGTCATCGAGCACAATCTCGACGTCATAAAGGTCGCGGATCACATCATCGACCTCGGCCCCGAGGGCGGCGATATGGGCGGCGAGCTTGTCTACGCCGGAACTCCGGAGGGCTGCGCCGAGTGCGAAGCGAGCTTCACCGGCCAGTTTCTCAAGAAGATGCTGCCGTAACGGAGGCGGCGCCCCTCTCATAGAATATCCGGGGAGGGGAGAGCATGACGGTAAAATTCCTTGTAAGCATGGCAGCCTGCTTCGCGTGCCTCGGTATTCTATGGCTGATAGCCCGCATCATGCAGACTCCGGTAAAATTCGGCCGGAGCAGCACAGGCTATATGCTCATAAATATCAGCGGCGCGGAGCCGCGGCTGGAGCAGACTTTGAACGGCCTGCTGTGGCTCAATGACAACGGCATACTCCGCTGCCGCATAATCATCATCGGCACGGAGCTTGACGAAGAGACCGGATTCGTCGCCCGCGCGATGGCCGAGGATCATCGCTGCATTACTTTTGTGGAAAATGGGGAGCTGCCCGAATGGATGAAAACGAACTGCTAGAGCTGTCCGGCACGGTCGATTCCGTAATTTATAAAAATGAAGAGAACGGCTACACCGTGCTGCGCCTGAGAGACGAAAACGGCGAGGGAGTGACGGTCGTCGGCTGCTTCCCGTACGCCGCGCCCGGCGAATCCATGATCGTCAGCGGCAACTGGGTGTCGCACAGCGTCCACGGCAGGCAGTTCAAGGCCGAGTTTTCGCAGCGTATGCTGCCGAGCACCGCGCCCGCGATCTATGAATATCTCGCGGGCGGAGCCGTGCGCGGCATCGGCCCCGCGACGGCGGCGCTCATTGTCAACAAATTCGGCGATAAGACACTGGACGTACTTGAAAACGCGCCGCAGAAGCTGGCGGAGATAAAGGGCATAAGCGCGGCGAAGGCGGAGCAGCTTTCGAAAAGCTTCCGCCAGCAGGCTGGGATACGCAGACTCATGGAGTTCGTGTGCTCGTTCGGCCTGCGCCCGATACTCGCCATGCGCATGTATAAATATTACGGCGCCGAGGCGCTTGAGCTGCTGCGCGATAACCCGTATATCCTCGCCTCCGTGCATATCGGCGGCAGCTTCGCGGAGGCCGACCGGCTCGCCCTTGAGATGGGCATTGACGGGTACAGCGCAAACCGCATCTGCGCCGCGATAATTTTTGAGCTTCAGCATAATTCCGGCAACGGCCACTGCTTCATCCCGCGCGAACAGCTCGCCGCGGCGACGGCGAAGCTCATCGGCGTCGAGCCGGAGGACGTGGACGAGAACATCGAAACGCTCATCTCCGGCGGGCAGATACGCTATGAGTTCATCGCCGGCCGCAACGCCTGCTATCTTCCGGAGCTTTACGAGGCGGAGACTAACGCCGCGGAGATACTCGCGCGGATGTGCCGCCGCAGCTTCGGCGACAAGGCGGATATAAACAAGATAATCGCCAAGCTTGAAAAAAGCCAGCATATAAGCTACGCGCCGCTTCAGAAGCAGGTTCTGGAGCTTGCGCTGAAAAATCAGGTGGTAGTCCTCACGGGCGGCCCCGGCACCGGCAAGACGACGTCGATCCGCGCCGTGCTCGCGATGTTCGACGAGCTGGGCATGAAAACGCTGCTCACCGCGCCGACGGGGCGCGCCGCAAAGCGTATGACCGAGCTTACCGGACAGGACGCCTCGACGATACACCGCCTGCTCGAAGCGAAGTTTGACGACACGGGCGACTCGGTCGTGTTCACAAAGTGCGAGTCCGACAGGCTCGACTGCGACGCGGTGATACTCGACGAGTGCTCAATGGTTGACATAATACTTATGAACGCGCTGCTCTCGGCGCTCCCGCCGGACGCGCGGCTCATTCTGGTCGGCGACGCGGATCAGCTCCCGTCGGTCGGCCCAGGCAACGTGTTCTCCGCGATAATCCGCAGCGGCGTCGTGCCGACGGTGCGCCTGACGGAGATATTCCGCCAGAACGGCGGCAGCCGCATAGTTCGCAACGCCCACATGATAAACCGCGGCGAGCACCCCGATTTCGCCGAGAACGCGGGAGATTTTTTCCGTCTGCGGCGTTTACAGGCGGCAAGCTCTGTCGAGACTATAACGGAGCTGTGTACCACGCGCCTGCCGAACAAGATGCATATCCCGCCCGAGGACATACAGGTCCTCTCGCCGACGAGGAAGGGCGAGCTTGGCACCGTCAACCTCAACCGGCACCTTCAGGCGGCGCTGAACCCGCCTGCGAAGGACAAGCCGGAGAAAGCCTTCGGCGACGTCATCTTCCGCAAGGGCGACCGCGTGATGCAGATAAAGAATAACTACGACATAATGTGGCGCACGGAGGATAACCGCTCCGCCGGTACCGGCATCTTCAACGGCGACATCGGCGTGATCACCTCGGTCGATCTTGAAAACGAGGGCATCGTCGTCAGCTTTGACGGCCGCATCGCGGGCTACGGCTTCGACTCTCTGCTGGAGCTTGAGCACGCGTGGGCGATGACGGTACATAAGGCGCAGGGCAGCGAATACCGCGCCGTGATACTCGCGCTGGGGCAGGCGTCCCAGATGCTCATGACGCGCGACGTGTTCTATACTGCGGTCACGAGGGCGCGCGAGCTGCTCATACTTGTGGGAGACGATCAGACCGCGCACCAGATGATAGATAATTACCGCCAGTCGAAACGCTATACGGCGCTGAGGGTACGGCTTCGCAAGCTGTGCGGCGTCGAATGAGCATAGGCGGCGCGATACTTGAGCTGCTGTTCCCGACAAAGTGCGCCTTCTGCCACCGGCTGACGGAGGGCAGGGAGCAGCGGGTGTGCCCGCGGTGCATTAAGTCGCTGCCGTACGCGCGCGGCGCGGCGGCGGAGCAGAAGCTGCCGCATATCGTGAAATGCGTCTCGCCGTTTTATTACGAGGGCGACGTCAGACAGTCGCTCCTGCGCTATAAATTCGGCGGAGTGCGGGCTTATTGCGATATTTATGCGGAATTTCTTGTAAAGACTATTGACGAACGCGCAGTTTCCTGCGATATTATTACATGGGTGCCGCTGAACGCGAAGCGCCTGCGCAGGCGCGGGTACGACCAGGCTCGGCTCATCGCCGAAGAGACGGCAAAGCTTATGGGCGTTGAGTGCGTGCAGCTGCTCACAAAAACGCGCAACATCCGCGCACAGTCCCTGACTGGCGGCGCGGCCGAGCGGAAAAGAAACGTCTCCGGCGTCTTTTCGCCGTGCGATGCGGAACTGATAAAAGGGCGGCACGTCCTGATAATTGACGATATCGTCACCACCGGTGCGACTCTCGCGGAGTGTGCCGGGGTGCTTACAAAATGCGGAGCGGCCTCCGTCACGGCGGCCACGCTTGCAAGAAAAAGAGCTTAGTATGAGGTGAAGCAAATGCTTGATTTTGAAAGAAATATCGCGGTCGATATGGGCACGTCCTCCACGCTGCTGTTCGAGCAGGGGAAGGGCGTCGTCGCGCGTGAGCCGACAGTTGTCGCCGTGGATAAGTTCAGCGGCAAGATACTGAAGATCGGTCAGGACGCGCAGAAGATGCTCGGGCGCACTCCGGCGAACATCGTCGCAATACATCCGATAAGCGCGGGCGTCATATCCGACTATGAGATAAGCGCGCAGATGCTGCGTGAACTCGTCAGCCGCATAACCTCCTTCAGTCTTCTTAAGCCGAGAATTCTTGTCTGCGTGCCGAGCAGCATCACCGGTGTCGAGGAGCGCGCGATGATCGACGCCGCGATAGAGGCGGGCGGCAGAAGAGTCTACCTGCTTGAGACCGCCGTCGCCACCGCGCTGGGCGCGGGTGTTGATATCTCGAAGGCAGACGGCCACATGGTCATAGACATCGGCGGCGGCACGACCGAGATCGCTATAATCTCCGTCGGCGGCGTCGTTGAGTGCGAGTCGATAAAGGTCGCGGGAGCGAGCTTTGACGAGGCGATAGTGAAGTATATCCGCCGCAAGCACAATATGCTCATCGGCCTTGGCGCGGCGGAGGAGCTGAAGCGCAGCATCGGCTGCATCATCCAGCGTCCGGACGTCGGAGTCGAGGAGGTCAAGGGCCGCAGCCTGACAAACGGCCTGCCCAAGACCGTTCAGGTCAGCTCAAACGAGCTTATTGAGGCCTTTGTCGAGCCGATGAACAGCATACTTGAGGCTATCCACACCGTTCTGGAGCGCACCCCGCCCCAGCTCGTCGGCGATCTGGACACCAACGGCATCATCATGTCCGGCGGCGGCAGCCTGATCTACGGCATCGACCGCCTTATCGAGCGCAGCACCGGCATCCGCACAGGCGTTGTGGACGACGCCGTCTCCTGCGCGGCATACGGCGCGGGCAAGATGCTCGGCCATCTGGACGATATGCAGGACGGCATGATGAACTTCTTCAGAAAGCGCCAGCTCAAGGGATAAAGAGTTTTCATACTGTTTGAAAAGGGGTGCGTGCCATGCTGCTTTCAAAGCTTTTTAAGAAAAAAGACAATACGCCGCACTGCGCCGTCGTCATAGTCGCGGCGGGAAGCTCGCTCCGCATGGGCGGGGATAAGCTTATGATGGAGCTGTGCCACGTTCCGGTGCTTGCCAGAACGCTGCTCGCGTTCCAGCAGTCGCCGCTGGTGGACGAAATAATCGTCGTGACGCGCATGGAAAAGATAATGGACGTCGCCGACATCTGCAAGAAATACGGCGTGACCAAGGCGAAAAAGGTCATCCGCGGCGGAACCTCGCGCATGGAATCCGCGCTCGCCGGAGTGTCGGAGCTCTCGTGCGGGACGAAGCTCATCGCGATACATGACGGCGCGCGCCCGCTCGTGACGCAGGATGTCATATCCCGCGCGGTGTACGCCGCGCGCGACTATCTCGCCGCCGTGCCCGCCATTCCCAGCGTCGATACGCTGAAGAATGTCGAGGACGAGCGGGTCATCGCAACGCTAGACAGGGAGTGCATAATGCGCGTGCAGACGCCGCAGGTCTTTGACGCGGATCTTATAAAGGGCGCGCTGACCGTGGCGGCGGCCAAGGCGCTGCCGATAACGGACGACTGCTCCGCAATAGAGCTGATGGGCGTGAAGGTCAAGGCCGTCGAGGGCGACCCGAACAACATCAAGCTTACCACGCCGAACGACGTGATGCTCGCCGAAGCGATCCTGAGAGACAGAGGAGACGAATATGCGGATAGGACATGGCTATGATGTTCACCGGCTCGTTCCGGACAGAAAGCTGATACTCGGCGGGGTGGATATCCCGTATGAGAAGGGGCTGCTCGGACACTCGGACGCGGACGTGCTTGTCCACGCGCTGATGGATGCGCTGCTCGGCGCGGCCGCGATGGGCGACATCGGCAAGCTCTTTCCGGATAATGACGAGCGCTATCTCGGTGCGGACAGTCTGGTTCTGCTGCGCGAGGTGATGCGCCGCCTGCGCGAGGCGGGCTATGAGCTGTGCAATGCCGACTGCACCGTGCTTGCCCAGCGGCCGAAGCTCGTGCCGCATATACCCGCCATGCGCGCGAACATCGCGGAGGCGATGTCCGTACCGGCGGAGCTTATAAGCGTCAAGGCCACCACCGAAGAGGGGCTTGGCTTTACCGGCAGCGGCGAGGGCATCGCCGCGCACGCCGTTGTTTTAATTAAATAACATCACCAGCCCGCACCCGCTGCATATCATGTAGTGAGAGCCATGCGGACGGTGCATCAAAAGATCTGCAGGCAGTTGGCCTTGCAGATCTTTTGCGTATATGCCCTGCCGCTGCGCTGAAATATTTGCCGTCGGGAGACGCGGCAGAGGGGAGAAAGTGATGACGCAGTATTTGTTGATGTGCCGTTCGCTCACTTACGCGCAGAAGAGCGTGAAGCTTCTGGAGCGCTCCGGCATAACGGCTGCGGTGGTCAAGGCTCCGCAGGGGCTGAGCAGCAGCGGCTGCGGCTACGCGGTGAGCCTGTACCGGAATTTTGACGCCGCGCTCGGCCTGCTTCGCAGCAGCGGCCTAATAAGCGGCAAGATATTCAGCCGCGCCGACGGCGGGGAATATAAGGAGCTTGCGCGATGATATATCTTGATAACGCAGCGACAAGCCTGATAAAGCCGGTGGGTGTTGAAAATGCCGTCGTAAACGCGATGAGGAGCATGGCAAGCCCGGGCCGCGGGGCGCACGCTCCGGCCATGCGCGCGGCGGAGACCGTGTTTGAGTGCCGCGAGGCCGCGGCGCGGCTGTTCAAGGTCGCGGACGCGGAGAACGTGGTGTTCACCATGAATGCTACCCACGCGCTCAATATTGCGATACGCTCCGTCGTGAAGCCGGGGAGCCGCGTGCTCGTCTCCGGCTTTGAGCACAACAGCGTCACAAGGCCGCTCAGAATGCTGACGGACGATATAACCGTGGCCGGAAGCCGCCTTTTCGACGAGGAGAATACGCTCAGTGAGTTTGACGAGAAGCTCCGCCGCACCGACGCCGTCATATGTACGCACGTGTCAAACGCCTTTGGCTATATCCTGCCGGTCTATGAGATCGCGGCGCTGTGCCGCAGGGCTGGCGTGCCGCTGATAGTGGACGCGTCGCAGTCGGCGGGAGTGCTGGACGTGGACTTCGCGCGGCTGGGCGCGGCGTTCGTCGCCATGCCGGGGCATAAGGGGCTGTTCGGCCCGCAGGGAACGGGCATACTGCTGTGCGGCGCGGACGCCTTGCCGCTGATGAGCGGCGGTTCTGGTTCGGACAGTATCTCCCAGACCATGCCGGATTACCTGCCTGACCGGCTCGAGGCGGGGACGCATAATGTCTGCGGCGTCGCGGGGCTGCTGGCCGGAATAAAATACGTCTCCGAGATCGGGACGGACGCGATACTCGCGCACGAGCGCGCCCTGCTGGCGCGCATGATACGCGGCCTGTCGGATGTCCGCGGAGTGGAGCTGTTTTATGGGAACAAAGAGCTTCAGTCCGGCGTCCTTTCAGTGAGGCTGGCGGGCACGGACTGCGAAACGCTGGCGCGCCTGCTCTCCGAGCATGGCGTGTGCACCCGCTCCGGCCTGCACTGCGCGCCCTTCGCCCACCGCACCGCGGGAACCCTCGACACCGGCACGCTGCGCTTCAGCTTTTCGCCCTTCGTCACACCGGAGGAAATAGACAGAGTCTGCGAACTGATGTATGAAATAAGTATAAAACTTTCTTAATAATGTTTGCGTTTTTGCCGCGGATGATTTATAATACATTGATAAATATAATAGGCTTCGTGTCGGCACGCTGTGCCGCGCGGGCATTTGGATAAATGAACGGGGTAATCTCCTATGGAAGTTATAAGCAGCGCTCTCTCATGGGCAGGAAACTATCTGGCGACGATCCGCATCTCGGACGCGGTCGATATCCTGATAGTCACGTTCCTGATATATAAAGCGATATGGTTCGTCCGGCGCACGAATTCGTACAATCTGGCCAAGGGTCTGATCCTGATACTCGTCGCGCTGTGGCTGTCGGATATCTTCAAGCTCACGATGATCAATTCGCTCCTGAAGCGGGCGGTAGAGCTGGGGCTGATAGCGCTTCTGATCCTGTTCCAGCCGGAGCTGCGGCGCGTGCTGGAGCGCATGGGCAGCAGCTTCTCGTCAGGGCACGCGGTCGCAAGCTCCGCAACGGAGCAGGCCATCGCGCAGACAGTGCTTGCATGTACCGAGATGTCCGCTTCCCGCACCGGCGCTCTCATAATCTTCGAGCGCAAGGTGAAGCTCAACGACATTATGAGCACCGGCACCATCATAAATTCCGATACTACGGCGGAGCTGCTGAAGAACCTGTTTTACAACAAAGCTCCTCTGCATGACGGCGCGGTCATAATCCGCGACGGCAGGATAGCCGCCGCGGGATGCGTCCTCCCGCTCACAAAGAGCACGAACCTCAGCAAGGATCTCGGCATGAGGCACAGAGCCGGCATCGGCCTGAGCGAGCAGTCGGACGCGGTGGTCGTCATAGTCTCGGAGGAGACGGGCTCCGTCTCCGTCGCTATAGAGGGTATGCTCAAGCGCCATCTTACGGCCTCCGTTTTCGAGAAGCTTCTCCGTTCCGAGCTTATCTCGGACGAGGATGAAAGCTCGAAGCGCGGATTTGCAAACTATATCAAGAAGTTCTTCAAGGTGAAAAAATATGAAGAAGACAAGCCCGATGAGAAAACTGTATGACAGCCGTCTGTTCTGGATGATCGTCTCCTTCCTCGCAGCGCTTGCGATGTGGGTATACTTCAGCAGCACCGATGCCGAAGAGATGACGAAGATCTTCCGCGGCGTCCGCGTGGAGCTGGTCGGAGAGGACGAGCTGCGCAATTCGCGCAATATGGTCATCACCGATCTTGACACCAACTCCGTCACCGTCGAGGTCACGGGGCCGCGGCGCATAATCGGCGGGCTGGATTCCGGCGATCTTATCGCGCAGGTCGATGTCAGCCGCCTGACCCAGGCGGCCTACACCTCGCAGACCTACGACGTCGTGTTCCCAGACGGGACGGACAAGAAAAACATAACCGTGACGAGGAAAACTCCGGAGACCGTGAACTTCATGGCCTCGCAGCAGTCCTCACGCACAATACCTGTGCGCGGCACCTTTGACGCGCAGCCGGCCGACGGCTACACTGCCGAGATGCCGGTATTTGAGCCGTCGACGATAACGATAACAGGCCCTGAGGTCTACATTAACAGCGTCTCGTACGCTTGGGTCACCTTCGGCGAGGACGGCATCACCAGCACCTATTCCGTAGATACCGGCTACACCCTGATGGATTCCAACGGCGACGAGTGCTCCACCACGGGCATTACCTGTTCGACGGATACAATAAAGGCTACGCTGCCGCTCCTTATGGTCAAGGAAGTCCCGCTCACGGTGGACACCATCGAGGGCGCGGGCGCGACCTCGGCGAACACCGTCATAAAGATCGAGCCGTCCTCCATAACTCTCGCGGGCGACACCTCGATACTCGCGGGCATGAACAAGATAGTTCTCGGCACGATAGACCTCACGGACTTCACGGATGCGTTCCAGAATACGTACAGCATCGTGCTAGATAACGAGGTCAGGAACCTCACCGGTATAACGGAGGCGAAGGTCACGGTGGAGATCATCGGCCTTGAGACGAGAGACTTCACGGTCACGAACCTCTCCTGCATAAATGACACAGAGGGCTATAAGTCCACGATAATCACCGAGAGCCTGACGGTCACGCTGCGCGGCACGAAGGAGCAGCTCGACGCGATACAGAGCGAGAATATACGCGCCGTGGCGGATCTGAAGGACTTCAAGGAGTCGTCCGGAACCTATATGGTACCGGTCAAGGTGTATGTTGCCGGATATGACGACGTCGGCGCGATAGGCGATGTAACGATGTCAGTTGAATTAAGAAAGGCGTAGAAATGACTCAGGACGCGGTTGTAACAAGAACTTTTCATAATTCTCTCGCAGAAGTCGCGGTCAAGCGATCGACGGCCTGCGGCAGCAATTGCGGGAATTGCGAGAGCTGCGTGTTCCAGAACGAGCTGAAGGTCACGGCGGATAACCGCATCGGCGCAAGGCCGGGGCAGAAGGTCGTCATCGAGAGCAAGTCCTCGAAGGTATATAAGGCGATACTGATGGTGTACATCATGCCGATAGTCCTCTTCCTGCTCGGCTATGCCATAGCCGCGGCATTGGGCGCGGGCGAGGGCGTGTGCATCGCGGTGAGCTTTGCGGCGCTCGCCGTGAGCGCCGCGCTGCTGGTACTGTGGTACAAAAAGCGCGGCAATAAGGATAAAATAAGCTTTGCGATAATTTCAATAGAAGAGTAAGCCGGAGGGATCGAGTAAATGATCAAGAGCATGACGGGTTATGGCAGCGCCAAGGGCACTGTCGAAGGACTTGAAATAAGCGTTGAGCTGAAGAGCGTGAACAACAAATTTCTTGACGCGGCGGTGCGTATGCCGCGCAGCTTCCTCTTCGCGGAGGGCGCGGTCAAGTCTCTGGTGCAGCAGCATATCAGCCGCGGCAAGGTAGACGTGTTCGTCACGGTCGATTCCTCAATGGCGGACGATATGACCGTGCGCATCAACGAGCCGCTCCTGCGCGGCTATCTTGAGGCGATAGAGCATATCGCCGAGGAGCATAAGCTCCCGAACGACGCCACAGCGATGAGCGTCAGCCGCTTTCCGGACGTGCTGTCCGTAGAGAAGAAGGAGGCGGACGCGGAGGCGATATCCGCCGGCATCTGCGCCGTCGCGGAGCAGGCGCTGTGCGATTTTGACGCGATGCGTCTGCGCGAGGGCGAGAAGCTGCGGGACGATGTGCTCTCCAGACTCGCAACGATAGATTCCCTCGTCTCGCGGGTCGAGCATGAAGCGCCGAACACGGTGCTTGAATATCGCCGCCGCCTTGAGCAGAAGATGGCCGAGGTGCTGGGTACCGCCGGCATAGACGAGAACCGTATAATCGCCGAGGCCGCAATTTTCGCCGACCGCATCGCCGTTGACGAGGAGACCGTGCGTCTGCGCAGCCACATGGCTCAGCTGAGCACAATGATAAACGGCAGCAACGCGACCGGCCGCAAGATAGATTTTCTCATCCAGGAGTTCAACCGCGAGGCGAACACCATCGGCTCCAAGTGCCAGAACGCCGACATCGCACATGTCGTGGTCGATCTCAAGTCCGAGATCGAGAAGATACGCGAGCAGATCCAGAACATTGAGTGAGGAACTGCGATGAGGCTGATAAACATAGGCTTCGGCAATCTCGTCTCCGCCGGACGGATCATATCGATAGTCAGCCCCGAGTCCGCTCCGATAAAGCGCATGGTGCAGGACGTGCGGGAAAAGGGACTTTTGATAGACGCGTCCTTCGGCAGGAGCACAAGATCCGTTATAATCATGGACAGCGGCAACGTGGTTTTGTCTGCGCTGCCGGCTGACGCGATAGCAGAGCGATTTGCAGAAAAGACTGAACAGGAGGATGGAGACTAAGATGAAGGAAAAGGGCAGACTGTTTGTTATTTCAGGGCCTTCCGGCGCGGGCAAGAGCACGGTGGTGTTCAAGGCAATAGAGGGGCGCGACGATGTGTGCTTCTCCACTTCCGTGACCACGCGCAAGCCCCGTCCGAACGAGGTAGATGGGCGCGAGTATTTCTTTGTTGACCTTGACCGGTTCAAGGAAATGGTAGAGAATGACGAGCTTCTGGAGCATGCGACCTATGTTGCAAATTCCTACGGAACGCCGAGAAAGTTCGTTGAGGACAAGCTGGATTCCGGGCTTGACGTGCTGCTTGACATCGAGGTCCAGGGCGCGCGCCAGATAAATGAGAAGAAGCCGGATGCCGTGAAGATATTCATCATCCCGCCCTCCCTCGCTGAGCTCCGCCGCCGTCTTGTCGGCAGAGGCACGGACACCGAGCGCGCCATCGAAGCGCGGCTCATCCGCGCGCGTCAGGAGTACGCCGAGGCCGACTTCTACGACTATATAATCATAAACGACGATCCCGACCGCGCGGCCAAGGAGCTGGCGGCGATCATGCTTGCAGAGCGCTGCAAGGCCGAGGGCAGAATGCATTTTCTGCGCGAAGCGATAGAAGAGTAATATAAAAATTTTAGTGCCGCATATGCGGCGGAATGGAGTAATTATTATGATGCTTTATCCCCCCATGGCCGAACTGACCAGCAAGGTCGGCAGCCGTTACCAGCTTGTTAACCTCATCGCGCGCAGAGCACGCGCCATCTCCGCGGAGGCCGAGGAGAAGCAGATACCTCTGGAGAAGAAGCCCGTCTCCATCGCCATTGACGAGGTCTATACGGGCAAGCTCAAAATAAAGAAATAATCATCATGGGGGACGATCTCAATGCCGATGCGCATGGCAAAAATCGCGGTTTCTGCCGCTACATACAGCATTGACCGTCCCTTTGACTATCTTGTGCCAGAAGCGCTGCGGGACGCTGCGCTTCCGGGGACGCGGGTGAGCCTGCCGTTCGGCAAGGGCAATCGGCGCTGCGAGGGGGTCATCCTCTCGGTCGCGGATAAGAGCGAGCGGGAGAATCTCAAATGCATAGATTCCGTGCTCGACCCCGCACCGGTACTGGACGAGGAACTGATAAAGCTCGCGTTCTTCATCCGTGACAGATTCTTCTGCACCGTGTATGACGCCGTGAAGGCGATGCTGCCGGCGGGGCTCTGGTTCACGGACGACGGGAAACGCCGCGTGAACGACAAGACCGTCGAAATGGTCAGGCTTGCGATACCGTCGGAGGATGCCGCAGCGATCGCGGAGTCGAGGCGACTCAGGTCGCCGAAACAGGCGGCGCTGCTGGAAATGCTGTGCGCATTCGAGGCGCTGCCGAGCCGTGACCTGCTGACCTATGCTGGCGCGTCGAGACAGTCGTTCTCCGCGCTTATAAAGGCGGGGCTGGCCGAGACCTATGAGCGCGAGGTATACCGCCGTCCGGAGCTGCATCTCGGCGATACGGAGCCGATGCCGGAGCTGAGCGAAGAGCAGAGCGAGGTGTTCAAGGGCATAGATGTGCTTGCCGCGAGCGGCAAGGCCGGTGCGGCGCTGCTGCTCGGCGTGACCGGCAGCGGAAAGACCAGCGTCTATATCCACCTTATCGACTCATGCCTCCGCCGAGGGAAAACGGCGCTGCTGCTGGTGCCGGAGATCGCGCTGACGCCGCAGATGCTCCGCACATTCTCGTCGCATTTCGGGGACGATGTCGCCGTCATGCACAGTAGCCTTTCGCCCGCCGAGAGGTACGACGAATGGAAGCGCGTTAAAAACGGCAAAGCGCGGGTCGTTATCGGCACACGCAGCGCGGTTTTTGCGCCGCTCCGCAATCTGGGCGCGGTCATAATAGACGAGGAGCAGGAAGAGACTTATAAGTCCGAGAACAATCCACGGTATGACGCGCGCGACGTTGCAAAGTTCCGCTGCGCGCAGAATAACTGTCTGCTGCTGCTCGGCTCCGCCACGCCTGACGTCTGTACGCGCTATAACGCGCGCATCGGGCGGTACGCGTTCTTCACGCTGAAAAACCGCTATAACGATATGCGGCTTCCCGAAGTGAAGATAGTTGACATGAAGCGCGAGCTTCGCAGCGGGAACGACAGCGATATAAGCGGCTTCCTGCGGGATGAGCTTCAGCAGAATATCGAGCGCGGCGAGCAGAGCATACTGTTCATCAACCGCCGCGGCGCACATAAGCTGATAAGCTGCGGAGATTGCGGCTATACTTACAGATGCCCACGGTGCAGCGTTTCGCTCACATATCACAGCGCAAACAAGCGCCTGATGTGCCACTACTGCGGATATGTGCAGCGCGTGGACAGCGCGTGCCCCGAATGCGGCGGCGAGCTGTGCTTCGTCGGCACGGGGACGCAGAACGTCGAGCAACAGCTGTACGAACTGTTTCCGGATACGCCGGTGATGCGCATAGATACGGATACGGTAGCGCCGGCGGGCTCGCATGAGAAGCTGTTTGAGCGCTTCAGAAACGAAAATATACCCATAATGGTGGGCACGCAGATGGTCACCAAGGGGCTGAACTTCCCGAACGTGACGCTGGTCGGCGTCATCTCGGCCGATCAGAGCCTGTACGCGGGCGATTACCGCGCAGGGGAGAGGACATTTTCTCTGATAACTCAGGTCGTCGGCCGCAGCGGCAGGGGAGACAAGCCCGGAAGAGCCGTTATACAGACCTTTACGCCTGAAAACGAGACGATCAGGTACGCGGCAGATCAGGACTACGAATCGTTCTTCGAGTCCGAGATAGAGCTGCGCCGCCTGCAGAACGCACCGCCGTTCAAAAATATATTCTCCCTGACCGTGACGGGCGTTGACGAGGAGCAGGTGGAAAAATGCTGCGCGTATCTCAGCGAGTGGCTGAGGAACATATGCAGCGGCAAACCGGAGATAGGTATTCTTGGCCCCGCGCCGCTGCCGGTAGTCAGGGTCAATAACAGATACAGATACAGAATAAATGTCTGCTGCGAGTCGAACGCGTGGATCCGACGGGCACTGTCGGAGATGGTGATCGAGTGCGGCAGAGACAAAAAATTCAGAGGCGTCACCGTATACGCGGACAACGCTCCGACAGATTGAGGATAGCTATGGCACAGAGAAATATTTTGACAAAGGAACAGCCGGGGCTTTATAAGAAATCCCGCCCCGTAACGGAGTTCAACCCCCGTCTGCATCAGCTGCTTGACGATATGATCGACACGCTCTCGACCGCGAACGGCGTCGGCCTTGCCGCGCCGCAGGTTGGCGTGCTGCGCCGCGCGGTGATCGTGCTTGAGACCAACGTGCCGGAGGATGAGGACGAGTATATCATAGAGCTTATAAACCCTGAGATAATCGAGGCGTCCGGTGAGCAGGAGGGAGCCGAGGGCTGCCTGAGCGTGCCAGGAGAATTCGGCCTTGTCAAGCGCCCGATGCACGTCAAGGTGCGCGCGCAGAACCGCTTCGGCGAATGGTTCGAGGTGGAGGGCGACGGGCTGACCGCACGCTGCTTCTGCCATGAGATAGACCATCTCGAGGGCATAGTTTTCACCTCCAAGGCCGAGCGCATGCTCACCGAAGAGGAGCTTCAGAGCGGAGAATATTAAAATGCGGATAGTTTTTATGGGGACGCCGGACTTCGCGGCGGCCTCGCTGAAAAAGCTTATAGATGAAAAGCGCGACGTTGTCGGCGTTTTCACTCAGCCCGATAAGCCCAAGGGGCGCGGGATGGAGCTTGCGGCTTCGCCTGTAAAGGTGCTGGCGCTCGAAAACGGAATACCGGTCTACCAGCCGGTCAAGATGCGCGACGGGACGGCGCTTGAGATGATAAAGGCGCTGGAGCCGGATATTCTCGTCGTCGTGGCCTACGGGCGCATCCTGCCGGACGATATTCTGGCGGTGCCGGAGTACGGGGCGATAAACGTGCACGGCTCGCTTCTGCCAAAGTACCGCGGAGCCGCGCCGATACAGTGGTCCGTCCTTAACGGCGATAAGATCACCGGCGTAACGACGATGTACCTTGCCCACGACATGGATGCCGGAGACGTGATATATAAGGCCGAGACCGAGATAGGTGAATATGAGACGGCGGGCGAGCTGTTCGACCGGCTCATGGACATGGGCGCGGAGCTGCTGATCAAAACGCTTGACGATATCGAGAGCGGCACGGCGCCGCGCACCCCGCAGGATCATTCGCAGGCGACCTACGTCGGTATGCTCGACAAGTCAATCTGCCCGATAGACTGGAACAACACCCCGCGCATGGTGCTCAAGCACATATATGGACTTCAGCCGTGGCCGGTGGCGACGATGGAGCTGGACGGCACGGTGTACCGCGTGTTCGGCGCGGAATACACCAATAACAAATGCTCCGCGGAGCCGGGAATGGTCGTTGGAGCCGATAAAAACGGCATTGAGATCGCCTGCGCGGACGGGGAGACCCTACTGATAACCGAGCTTCAGGCGCCTGGAAAGAAGCGCATGAAGGCGGCGGATTTCCTGCGCGGGCACAATATAAAGGTCAAAGGATGATAGCTTGATGACCGCTAGGGAAGCGGCGCTTACGGCGCTGGAGCGCTGCCGCAGAGACGGTGCGTGGTCCGGAAGCAGCATAGACGGCATAATAAAAAAATATGCGCTTGACCGGCGCGAGGCGGCGCTCGCTGCGCGGCTGTGTCTCGGCGTGCTGCAGAACTCGCTGCTGTGCGACTACTATATAGGCTGCTATTGCAGCACCGAGCCGAAGCGTCTGGAGCCGAAGCTGCATGATATCCTGATGCTTGGCGTGTATCAGATACTGTTCCTTGACCGCATACCCGCCCGTGCGGCTGTGAATGAGTCGGTCGCGCTGTGCAGGAAATGCGGTATGTCGCGTGCGTCAGGGCTTGCAAACGCCGTTCTGCGCAGGATTGCGGAGAACAAGAGCGCCGGAACTCTGCCGGATATCCCCAGCGAGGGCGGCGCGGAATATCTCAGCATAAAATACAGTCACCCCGAGTGGCTTGCATCGCGCATTATCAGCGAACGCGGGTATGATTTTGCCGAGGCTTTCCTCGCCTGCAATAACCGCCCCGCGCCGCTTACGATACAGGTAAACACGCTTAAGATCTCTCCGGAGGATTATCGCCGCGCGCTTCTCCGCGCGGGGATAGACTTCGAGTACGACGAGCGGCTTAGCGGCTGTTTCGTGCTATCCGGCGGGAACGTTGCGGAGCTTCCGGGCTTCGCGGAGGGGCTGTTTTACGTGCAGGATCGCGCGGCGCGCACCGCAGCGGAAATCGCTGCGCCGGAGCAGGGGATGACCGTGCTGGACGCGTGCTCCGCACCCGGCGGAAAATCCTTTGCCGCCGCGATAAGAATGCAGGGGAAGGGGAACATCCTCTCCTGCGATATACATGAAAAGAAGCTGAAGCTCATCTCCGCGGGCGCGGAGCGGCTCGGCATAGATATCATCAAGACCGCCGTGATGGACGCGCGCAGGCGTGACGCGGCGCTTGAGAATAGCTTCGACGTTGTGATTGCCGACGTGCCGTGTTCGGGACTCGGTGTCATTGCGAAGAAGCCGGAGATACGCGGTAAGACGGAGGCGGAGATATCCGCGCTTCCGGCGATACAGCGTGACATTCTGGATAATCTCTCCGCCTATGTAAAGAGAGACGGGGTGCTGCTGTATTCGACATGTACGGTGCTGCGCGCCGAAAACGAGGACGTTGTGAACGCGTTTCTTGCCGATGACGGCGAATTTGCGCCTGAGGGCTTCAATGTAGGCGGCGTATCGGAGCCGAGCGGGATGCACTGCTTCTGGCCGAATGTGGACGGTACGGACGGATTTTTTGCGGCAAAGCTTAGAAGGATAAAATGATGAAGAAGGATATACTATCCATGCTCCCGACGGAGCTGGAATCGGAGCTTGCGGGGCTGGGCGAGCCAAAATACAGGGCAGGCCAGATATTCAAGTGGCTCTCGGAGGGCGTACGGGATTTTGACAAGATGTCGAACCTCCCGAAGGCGCTGAGAGAAAAGCTGCGCGATGGCTATGAGCTGTACGATCCGAAGGTGCTCAGCAAGCAGGTCTCAAAGCTTGACGGGACAATAAAATATCTCTGGGAGCTGCGCGACGGCAACGCCGTGGAGACGGTCGTGATGAGCTATAAGCACGGCAACACCGTGTGCATCTCCTCGCAGGTCGGCTGCCGTCAGGGCTGCGCATTCTGCGCCTCGACCATAGGCGGCCTTGTCCGCTGCCTCGAGCCGTCGGAGATGCTGGACGAGGTGCTGTTTTCACAGCTGGATTCCGGCAAGCCGATATCTAATATCGTCCTTATGGGCATCGGCGAGCCGCTGGATAATTTCGATAACGTCATGCGTTTTCTGGAGCTTGTGAACCATCCGCAGGGGATGAATATCGGCATGCGGCACATATCGCTGTCCACCTGCGGCATCACGGAAAAGTTTGACGCGCTGGCCGAGAGAGACCTGCAGCTTACGCTGTCCGTCTCACTGCACGCGCCGGACGATGAGACAAGGTCTAAGATTATGCCGGCAAACCGAGGCCGTGGTGTGGAGGAGCTTATGCGCTGCTGCCGCCGCTATTATGACAAAACGGGGCGGCGTATATCCTTTGAATACGCAATGATAGACGGTGTGAACGACACCGAGTATCATGCCCGCCTGCTCGCAAAACGCGCAAAAGCGGTGTGTGCACATGTGAATCTCATACCGCTCAACCATGTTGAGGAGCGCCAGTTCGCCCCGTCAACGCCGGGGCATATGAAGGCGTTTATAAAAATTCTTGAGGACGAGGGCGTGAACGTCACCGTGAGGCGCAAGCTTGGCGGCGATGTGGACGCCTCCTGCGGGCAGCTCCGCAGAAAAATGCAGACCCGTGAAGAGGGGTTGAACAGAGAATGAAATGTTTCGGACTGACCGACAAGGGCAGAGTCAGAAAAGACAATCAGGACAGCTTTATCATCGAGAAGTGCGAGGCGAAAAACTGCCTCATAGTCGGCCTGTGCGACGGCATGGGCGGGGCGAAGGCAGGCGGGCTTGCAAGCCAGCTTTCAAACAAGGCCTTTGTTGACTTCGTGTACGGCAAGCTCACCTCGCGCGTGGAGCGTGTGCAGAATTATAAGGACATGCTGCAGAGCGCCTGCGACGAGGCAAACGGGGTATCCTATGAATACTCCAAGTTCGACGAGGCGTACAACGGCATGGGGACGACTATCGTAGGCGGTGTTATCAAAAACAGCGGAAAAGCCCATATTATAAACGTGGGCGACAGCCGCGCCTATCACATCTCGCGCAAAAGCAGCAGCATATACCAGATAACCCGCGACCACTCTCTGGTCGAAGAGCTGGTGGAGTTCGGCGCGATAACGAAGGAGCAGGCAAAGACTCATCCCCAGCGCAACGTCATAACCCGCGCCCTCGGCTCCGAGGCGAAGGTCGAGTCTGACTACTTTGAGCTTTCTATGCGCCTCGGAGACTGCATACTCTTCTGCTCGGACGGCCTGTCGAACACCCTGTCGGATCAGGAACTGCTGGAATACGCCATGCGCTTCCCCGAGCCGGAGCTGCTGTGCAGGGAGCTTATGGACGAGGCGCTGTCGCGCGGCGCGCGGGACAACGTCACGGTTGTTGCAGTGATGAAGTAAGGGCACTGAATGGAGAATTAAATGGATACTAACGATAAGTACATCGGAAAGATGCTCGACGACCGGTATGAGATACTTGAGGTCATCGGCGAGGGCGGCATGGCCATCGTTTACAGGGCGCTCGATCACCGGCTGAACCGCGACGTCGCGGTGAAGATAATGCGTGACGAGATGGCTGCCGACGAGGAGTTCCGCCGCCGCTTCTGCACGGAATCTCACGCCGTCGCCATGCTCTCCCACCCGAATATTGTCGCGGTGTATGACGTCAGCCATAATGACAATGTGGAATACATAGTCATGGAGCTGGTGGATGGGATAACGCTCAAGCAGTATATAGAGCGCAAGGGCGTGGTCGCGTGGAAGGAAGTCGTGCATTTCACAAAGCAGATCAGCAAGGCGCTGGCGCACGCGCATGAGCGCGGCATAATCCACAGGGACATCAAGCCCCAGAACATTATGCTCCTGCGCGACGGCACCATCAAGGTCGGCGACTTCGGCATCGCCGCGCTTGAAAACGAGGTGTACGAGAATAACGGCGAGGCGATAGGCTCGATACATTATATCGCTCCCGAGCAGGCGCGCGGCGAATGCCCGGATGCGCGCAGCGACATCTATTCTCTCGGCGTTATGATGTACGAGATGCTCACCGGCGGCCTGCCGTTTACAGGCAATACGCTCGGCGAGATCGCCGTGCAGCATATGAACGCAAAGCCCGTGCCGCCGCACGAGAAAAATCCGGAGATACCGCTGGAGCTTGAGCGCATCACGCTCAAGGCCATGAGCGCGGAGCTGAGCGAGCGCTACCAGTCGGCAAATGAGCTGCTGTCCGATCTTGAAGCCTTTATCCACACGCCCGTCACGATAGACGGGGAAAGCGCGGACTATGAAAATCCGGACGTCAAGCCCGTCCGCTCCAGCACGGAACTTTCCAGAGAGCGCTATAGGCTGCGCCGCCGCCGTTCGGACGTGGTCAGCTTCATGTCCGGCACCTTCGGGCTGCTCGTCCTCGCGGTCGCACTGTTCGCGTTTTTGTGGAACTTCTGGCTCAAGGACGTGTTTTCTCCTGCGAAGAGGATCGCGCTGCCGAACTTTGAAGGCAGCAACTATGAGTCGATAATCAACAACACCGAGCTCAGTTCGATGTATAAGTTCAATGTCATATACATCTCCGACGATTCGGTCGAGCCGGGCATCGTCATCTCGCAGTCACCCGCGGCAGGGCGCAGCATGATGGTCACGCCGTCCGGTATCGAGGTCGACCTCACCGTGAACGCCGGAGTGAGCCTCACGAGCGTACCGGACGTTCTGAACACAGATTACCGCGATGCCATGCGCAATCTGCGCGCGGAGGGCTTCAATGTCGAGATCGAAAACGCCGCGTCCGACAGCTACACCAAGGACTATGTCATCGCTACAAGCCCCGTGGCAGGGGAGCAGCTGAGCAGCGGCTCGACCGTGTATATCACCGTCAGCGCAGGACCGGAGATACAGTACGTCTCCATGCCGAACCTTGTGGGCAGCACGGAGGACAGCGCGATATCCCGCATTGAGAGCAGCAATCTAAGCTACGGCGGCTCCGACCGCGTCGTGAGCGACTATGAGGCGGGGACGGTCATCGACCAGAGCATCAGCTCCTCCGAGAGCGTGGCGGAGCACACGAAGGTGTACCTCACCGTATCCTCCGGACCGCAGGGCTAAGGCATGACGGACGGGGTAATAGTCAAGGCCCTGAGCGGGTTTTATTATGTTGAGACCGAGGGAAAGCTGCTCGAATGCAAGGCGCGCGGCAAATTCCGGCTGGACGGGACTTCACCGCTGGTGGGCGACAGGGTCAGCTGCAGTCGCGACGCGAACGGGAAAGGCCGCATCGACCATGTGGAGCCGCGGCGTAACTGGTTCATCCGCCCTGCGGTAGCGAACGTCGATATGCTTGTGTTCGTCGCGGCGAATACCAATCCGGTGACTGACCCGTTCCTTATCGACCGCGTCTCGGTCATCGCTGCGGAAGCCGATTGCGAGCTTGTCATCTGCGTGAACAAAACGGATATCGATGCCGGAGACGAGCTGTTTGACGTCTTTACCGCCGCGGGCTTCCCCGTCATACGCACGAGCGCCGTGACGGGCGAGGGCATGGACGAGCTGCGCGGCCTGCTGTGCGGCAAGATATCCGCGTTTACGGGCAATTCCGGCGTCGGCAAATCGAGCATACTCAACGCTCTGATACCCGGCGCGAATATCCAGACCGCCGAGGTGAGCGAACGGCTCGGCCGCGGCAAGCACACGACGCGCCATGTGGAGCTGTATGAGCTTGAGAGCGGCAGCTACATCGCGGATACGCCGGGCTTCGCCTCCTTCGAGGTGGAGATGATGTGCACGATACCAAAGGAGCGCCTGCAGTTCGATTTTCCGGACTTCGATAAATACATAGGCTCCTGCCGCTTCAGCGACTGCGCGCATCTGAAGGAACCCGGCTGTGCGGTCACTCAGGCGGTGGCCGCAGGCGAGATCGGCCAGAGCCGCTACCGCTCGTACACACGCCTGTATGAGATGTGCGCCCAGCATAAATTCTGGGAAAAATGAGATATAAGAGTATATTGTGCCGCCCCGCGCGTATAATGTCAGGAAGACAATTATACGTGGGGGGCGGTTTTTTGAATTGCAGAGGGAAGGGCTTCTGGGGGCTGCTTGCGATAATACTGGGGCTGGTCATAATTCTTTCGCTGCTCTTGCCCTCGGAGTTCTGGTGGATAGTTGCGGCGGGGGCGCTTATCTGGGGCGGAGTGTGTCTTATGAAGAGATGCTGAAAGGGGTATGGAATGAAAATATTCGTTATCAGGCTGCCGAAATTCCTGTCGAGATTCATAGCACGCATAAGCAAACGGTGATACCGCGCGGCTCCGGCGCATAGATTGTACAAACTGCGTCAAGGAGAGAGCTGAAATGGAACTTTGCTTTGAAAAGAAGAGTACAAATATATTCGCCGGTAGACTCCATATGGTCAAAAGCAGCGCCGAAACCGTGGAGGCCGTCGTACCGGACACGAATGACGACATAGCGCGCGTTGCGTCGCTCCAGACGATGCTGCTGCTGAAGGGCAAGGACATCTCTGCCCACGGCATAACGGTGACGGGTGAGGCGCGGGCGTGGCTGCTGTATATCACGGAGGGCGGCACGGTGCAGTCGGTGCAGCTAGCGCGCGAATTCAGCATCGAATATGAGAGCGACGCTGTGCTGGATGAAAAGCTCACGCATGTGGCCCTGAGCGTTAACGCCGCGGAGACGCGCGTCTTGAACCCGCGCAAGGTCGCCGTGACCTTCGAGATATGCGGCGAGCTGTGGGCGTATTCGCGCGAGGAGCTGTGCGTCTCGGCAAGTGCCGGTGATACGCCGTGCCGTGTGTACGCAAAGCAGGAGCGGTGCTCCGCAACGCCGGTGATCGCCGTGACGGAGAAGACCTTTGTCCTAACGGAGCAGTTCGCGTTTGCGGACAGCAAGCCGCAGCCTGCCGCGCTGCTGTCGCAGAACATAGAGTATGAGCTGGCGGAGATAAACGTCATCTCCGGCCGCGCCGTGGTGAAGGGCAACGTGCGCCTGAAGCTGTGCTATGCGTCCGATGGGGCGGATTATCCCGTCACGGCGGAGTTTTCAAGCCCGTTTTCGCAGCTTATCGACGTGCCGGACACCGATGCCTCCGTCTGCGCGGCGCGGGTCGAGATAAACGGCGCGTACCTGAACATAATCGACACCATCAATGGCACCAAGGCCGTCGATGTGGAGCTGCACTGCCTGACGGAGCTGGTCTGCTTCGGCAGGGAAGAGGTGCAGTATATCTCCGACATGTACTGCAACACGGCGGCGCTCACGCCTAGAATGGGGAAGCTCAGCATTCCGTCAGACTGCGAGCTGCGTCGGGTGTCGCTGAGCTTCAGCGAGAGCATCGAAGCGCCTGAGGACTGCGCGGATGTGCTGGCGGCGTTCACGCAGATATGCCGCTGCGCCGTGTCCGGCGCGACGCTCAGCGCGCAGTGCCTCGCGGACATCATATACCGCAGCGAGAGCGGGGGCATCTCAGTTATGAAGCGCACCTTCAGCCTTGAGGGGGACTGCCCGGAGGGCGTGAGCAGCGTTTTGAACATCCGCGTCGCCGAGACGAAGCTATACCCCGCCGCGGGCAGCATTTCCGTTGCGCTGAACGTGGAAGCTGTGTGCCTGTGCGTCGGGAGCAGGGAGGTGGACGCCGTGCTGTCGGCAGAGCTTTCGGACGAGACGGAGACGGACTGTGCGGCGTACCCGTCGGTGACGCTCGTGCGGATGGAGGGCGAATCGCTCTGGCAGCTTGCGAAGAGCTATCACTCCAGCGAGGAGGCGATCATCGGGCTTAACGGTGCGGACTGCGCCGAAAACGGGGCGCTGCTGCTGATACCCAAGACGAAATAGCGGCGGTTTTTCCGCGCAGGCGTATTTTTTGCCCGTCCGCGCCGTAATTAGCCCTTGTCATAATGGCTGATTTGTGGTAAAATATCTGTCGTAAATCGTGTTGTTTTCTTTAACATACATAAGAGGAGCGAATTTTTATGTCCGGACATTCCAAATGGCACAACATACAGAAGACGAAAGGCGCGGCTGACGCGAAGCGTGCACAGGCTTTCACCAAGATTGCCCGTGAAATGATCGTCGCGGTCAAGGAAGGCGGCGGCGGAGACCCGCGCAGCAATTCCAAGCTTGCTGCCGTTATCGCCAAGGCGAAAGCGGCCAATATGCCTAACGACAATATCAAGCGCACTATTGACAAGGCGCTTGGCGCAGGCAATACCGAGAACTATGAGAAGATAGTCTACGAAGGCTACGGCCCCTGCGGCGTTGCCGTCATCGTCGAGACTATGACCGATAACCGCAACCGCACCGCCGGTGAGATCCGTCACTACTTCGATAAGTACGGCGGAAACATGGGCGCGGCCAACTGTGTCTCCTGGTCCTTCGATAAGAAGGGTGTCATCGTCATTGACAACGAGGACGAGGAGCTTGACGAGGATACCGTTATGATGGATGCGCTCGAAGCCGGTGCCGCCGATTTCGAGTCCGACGGCGACGTTATGACCGTCTATACCGGTGTTGACGACGTCGCAACGGTTGCCGACGCGCTGACCGCGGCGGGCTACAAGCTGCTCTCCGCTCAGGTCGAGATGCTGCCCCAGAACGGCTACATCAAGCTCACCAATGAAGACGATGTCAAGAACATGCAGAAGATGCTCGACATGTTCGAGGATAACGACGATGTCCAGAACGTCTGGCATAACTGGGAAGACGCTGAATAACAGTTTCGCGCTTGGTCGTGAAATACATGAAAACAGGGTGATCGGTTATCTAAACCGATCACCCTGTTTTTGCGCTTTATTCTTCATGTCAGATCAGGATACCGTTGCAGTGGTCGAGCTCGTGCTGGATTATTTCAGCTGTCCAGCCGGTGAAGGTCTTGAGCCTGAGCTGAAATTTTTCATTCTGCCACTGAACCTTGATAGCCCGGAAGCGCCGGACTTTTCTGCGCCCCGTGAGGGAGAGACAGCCCTCTTCGACCTCGTATGCCCCGGACTGCTTCACGATAACGGGGTTGAACATGACCTCATACTTGCCGTCGTTTTCAAAGGCGATGATGCGCTTATTCACGCCGATCATGTTGGCGGCCATGCCCACGCAGCCATCCTTGTGGGCGATGAGCGTGTCGAGCAGATCCTGCGCCGTGCCGAGGTCGTCCGCCGCGGCGGGTTCGGCCTTCTGGGCGAGAAAGGCTTCGTCTTTGCATATATCACGTATCATTGCTGTTCCTCCCGTTGCCCGGCTGTGGGGCGAAGAATTGCTTTTGAGCGAGCTCAAACTGGTGGTTGAAAGCTTCCGCCGCGCGGACGGCGAGCGCGGAGTCGGGCTGCATTATATCAAAGGCGTGCATGTCCGTATGATATACGTCCAGCTCCGCCGGAATACCGGCATCGCGCAGGTGCTCAAAATAATTGATGGTCTCGGCGTAGAACGGCTCGCCGTCGCCGACAAAGGAATATGCGGGCGGCAGACCGGAGAAATCCTCCAGCCGCGCCGGAGCGGCGTATGGCGTGAGCTGCGCGCGGTCAGTCCCGCGCAGATAGAGCCACCATGCGAGATGGTTGCGTCGGGTGTTCCAGACGCGGCCGTGGTTATCTCGCGATGACTCGGTGTCGCGGTCGTCAAGCATCGGGTAGAGCGGCATCTGAAAGGCGACGCTGACCTCGCCGCTGTCCCGCGCGCGGATGCACACGGCGGCGCACAGCCCGCCGCCCGCGCTCTCGCCGCCGACCATGAGCTGATCGCTCCTGACGCCGAGTGCGGCCGCATTCTCCTTTAGATAAATAAGCGCCGCATAGCAGTCGTCCAGCGCCGCCGGATACGGCGAGAGGGGAGCGAGCCGGTATCCCGGAGACAGCACCACCGCGCCGAACTTCTTCACCAGATCAACGGCGCGCGACATGTGCACCATTTCCTTCATTCCGGAGATGTATCCGCCGCCGTGGATCCACAGCACCCCAGTCGCGTCTGCGGGCGCGGTGCGCGGCGAGAGGATCAGCGCGGGAATACTTCCGTGCGGGGTGGGTATGCGTATTTTCCGGACGCGGACGTCCTTATCAGGCAGCATCGACCGCATGGCGCTCACCCGTTTCTGCGCTGATAGTCCGTGCCCCACGCGACCATGGAGTCGAGTATCTGCTTCAGACTGTATCCGGTCTCGGTCAGCGTGTACTCCACGCGCGGGGGCACCTCGGCGTACACCTTGCGGGTGAGCAGCCCCTTGTCTTCCATATCGCGCAGCTGCGCGGTCAGCACCTTCTGCGATACCGTGCCGATGGACTTTTTCAGCTCGCCGAATCGCTTCGTGCCCTCCATCAGGTCGCGCAGTATCAGAATCTTCCATTTGTCGCCGATGAGCATCAGCGTGGTTTCCACCGGGCATGCGGGCAATTCCATAGATTTATCCTCCAATAGTATCCTTTAGGTAACTACGGCACAATATTGTGCTTACTTTATTAAATGGCTTTACAGCGCTATGATAATACCGCCGAGAGTAAAAAGCAAGCTTGCGGAACACAAATTCATCAAAAACCGTTTTGGAGGTATTTATCATGAACAAAGTCGTAGAATTTCTGAATGCCAATCCTGTGCAGTATCTGGCCACTGTCGGCCGTGACGGCAAGGCCAAGTGCCGTCCTTTCAAGTTCGCCGGTGAGCTGGACGGCAAGATGTGGTTCTGTACCAACAACCAGAAAGAGGTTTACAAGGATATGCAGGAAAATCCCTATGTGGAGCTGTCCGTCTCCAGCCCAAAGTACGCGTGGATCCGCCTGCACGGCAAGGCCGTATTCGAGAACAACATGGCCGCAAAGGAAATGTGCATCCAGAACCCCATCGTGAAAAGCCAGTACGGCGAGGCCACGAACCCCATCTTTGCGGTGTTCTATCTCGAGAATGCCCATGGCCTGATCGCCGACTTCTCCGGCAATCCTCCCTACGAATTCTGATTGCCGTTCGCGCGGAAACATGATATCATCAAGCGGAGGTGATCGCCATGACGCAGGCGGAGCGGCGGCTGTTTTTAATACGGTCGCTGATGAACGAAAAAACGGAATATGCCGATCTTGGCGTCCCGCGGGATGCCGACGGGCAGCGGCAGCTCCTGCGCGGGCTGATAAACGTCAGGCTGCCTGCGCCTGCGGATGAGGAGTTTCTGGCGGTGCAGGACGCGTATCTGCAGAGGATGAGCGGTTCGAGCGGTATTTTTCGGATTTTGCGGAGAAATACGGCATTGGCGACATGTATTCCGGCGGGTTCTACCCGTTCCCGACGCGGGAGGAGTTCTGGGCGTATTGGAGCCGCTATATCTTCATCAACCGCTATCAGGACGCGCCGAAGCCGGTGTATGACGAGCTGCTGGAGCTGGTGCGGGACAAGGACTATTTCGTCATCACGACGAACGTTGACCACTGCTTTCAGGAGGCCGGATTTGACAAAAAGCGTCTGTTCTACACGCAGGGTGACTACGGCCTGTTCCAGTGCAGCAAGCCCTGCTGTCAGGAGACCTTTGATAACGAGGCCGTGATCCGAGAGATGCTCGAGCGGCAAGAGAATATGCGGGTTCCTGCGGAGCTTATCCCTACCTGCCCGCACTGCGGCCGGCCGCTGACGCTGAATCTGCGCTGTGACGACAGCTTTGTTGAGGACGAGGGCTGGCATCGCGCGGCGGAGCGGTATGAGAATTTCCTGCGCACACGCGGCGGACAGCGTGTCCTCTTCATGGAACTGGGCGTGGGTTACAACACGCCGGTCATTATAAAATACCCGTTCTGGCACATGACGGCGAAGAACCCCAACGCGGTCTATGCCTGCGTCAATCTTGACGGCGCCGACTCCATGCGGGGAATAGAGGAGCGGTCGATACTGATAGAAGCGGACATCGGCGACGTGGTGCGCCGTCTGCGGGAAGCGTAATGCAGCAGACAAATTGAGAACCCCACCGGAAAGTGAGCCGAACTTTCGGCCGCCTTTCCGGTGGGGGTTATTTGTTATGTTCTGCTGAGGAGCACTACGCGTCTTTTTATCGGAATTTTGCCGAGCTCATAGCCGTGGCAGCACGGCTCGATTATTGCAGTAAATCGTCTTTGCTTTGTTCGTCTGGCTCGATGCCCTTTTGCTTCTTGATACTCAACGCCCCAGCCAGAAGCCCAAATGCCATGGCGAGCATCAGTGCTGCGTAGAGCCACCGATGTATAAAAGCCATAATGCAGCCTACAAGCAGCATCATCACGCCCGCTAGGGTCAATAATCTTGTATTTGAATACATGTTGTTATTTCACCTCACTCTCCATACCTAGACTTGTGTTCCATATCAATTATATATCCATATTATCACATACAAGAATACCAAGTAACGGCAATTTTCGCGGTATTGAGGGAATTGAATATGTAGCGCGTGGCGGATATGTGCAGCAGGGCTGTGCCGCTGAGGGAAATAGCGGCGCAATGAGGAAGCCGCGTGGAAAAAAAGATTGCACTTTCTGCAGTGTTAATGTATAATATATAAGTCAGGATAAAGGTAAGACCACTGACATATGCCGTTTGAATCGGCAGAAACTTCACAACCGGGTGTAGCGCAGTTGGTAGCGCGCCTGCTTTGGGAGTGCCGTGGCGGTATCCGGGATAGGGTGAGGCGAAACGCCGCAAAGCCTTGCGACACCTGCGTTTGCTGGATTTCCCCCGGTTACCGAAAACGGCACAAAAGCGGCTTTGACCACAGGAATGACCACAGACAGAAAAAACTTTGATTTTCTTCCCCGCCGTGGTATCATGGCAGAAATTGAATATCCGGGTGTAGTTCAGCTGATAGAACGCGTGGTTTGGGACCACGAGGCCGAGAGTTTGAGCCTCTCCACTCGGACCAAAATCCCTCTGAAATCATTGATTTCAGAGGGATTTTTCTTATTCTTTGTCTATTGCGGCGTAATGAACACGCTTTTCCATACGCACATTTAAGCTGAAGAATATGACTTCACGACCAAGGCAGAATATGCTACTATAAGATTGTAATACCTGATAAAGAGGTGGCATACAATGTGGATTTTTACTACACGTGAAGTTTCAGTTATTATTTACAGTATTGTTTTTCTGATATATGTTCTCATTAAGAAGGGAAAGTCCGCTTTTCTTCCAGTGATTAAAGCTGCTTGCCACATAAAACTGATTGTTCCTTTTATTTTTATAGTGACAATGGCTATTATATTCGTATGAATATGTAAACTTCTTCCATTTTGGAATTGGATATATGTTAAAGACATCACTTTTTGGGTCCTGTTCGTTGGCATTCCAACTTGTTTTAATTCAGTTGCTAACAAATTAGAAGACCATTACTTCAGGAATATTTTGATTGATAACTTTAAATTTACTGCTCTTGTAGAATTCATTACAGGCACTTTTACTTTTCCTCTTGCTGTAGAACTAATACTACAGCCAATTTTATTGTTTTTTACTCTTTTACAACTAATGGCCGGGAAGGATGAATACCGCAGCATAAAAAAACTAATTGATGCCATAGTTGCGATTGTCGGATTTTCGGTGTTAGCGTTTACAGTAAAAGCCGCTATTGATGCAATAGGGAATACCCAGTTCATTGATATTGCCATCGGTTTCATACTCCCTATAGTCTTATCTGTACTCTACTTACCTATTGCATATTGTTTTGCGGTTTATTCAAAATATGAAATTCTCTTTTTGAGAATGAGCTTTAAAGAACCACAAAGTAAAAAAGTCAAACTTATGCATCGCATAAAAGTTATACGTCTTTGCGGACTCTCATACAAGCGGATTTGTAAGTTTCTTCATGAATATATCCCTAAAATGTATATCAAAATGAGCAATTCTGAATTTGATTCTGTAATTAATGATTTCAAACATACTACATACGAATCTTAAGCGAAAATGCTCATGCACAAGTGCTGCTCTGGGTAATTGCCCAGAGCAGCACTTCTTTCATTATCTTCCCTCAGCTACCTTCCTTTCCGGCGGTCGCCCATCACCTTCACCCAGTTCCATCAGCCGCTGCGCCTCCGCAATTTCTGCCTTCATTTCCACGATCAGCGCCTTCAGCTTCTCCTCGCACTCCTCGCGGGTGTGGGCATAGACATTGCGCGCGTGCTTTTTGCCGTCGGGCCATTTGGGGGAATAGCGCCCTTCGAAGAGATGGTCGTTGATCTCACTGACGCAGCCGGTGCCGGATCTGCGCTTGCGTC
>ERZ772867.144-NODE-144-length-102114-cov-8.654523_pt1 | contig 102114 bp, 108 predicted proteins | sample MGYA00511341_ERZ772867 | MGnify/ENA primary metagenome ERZ772867 (study PRJEB29015, sample SAMEA2737707) | human gut metagenome | biome: human gut; feature: human-associated habitat; material: faeces | place: China | collected 2012 ... | reverse complement strand
AGAAATATAATAGCAAGAATGCAATCCCTGGAATATGCCCGTTCTTTTCTGGCAGCACGTATCCTGCTGGATAAAATCAATGCAAACATGATCATATCCGGAGCTTTTGGATTATTTGAGAAAAAAACAGTGATTGCCGTAGGCGGATATGACAACAGTACAATGGGCGAGGATATGGAACTGGTAGTCAGACTTCATGAATTCAGCCGCATGAATCGTAAGCCATATAAGATTGATTTTACACAGGATGCCATCTGCTGGTCGCAGACTCCGGAAAAATTAAGTGAATTAGGCAAGCAGCGGAAAAGATGGCAGAGAGGATTGTTCCAGTGTATGTGGGGACACCGTAAAATGCTGGCAAACCCACGGTACGGAGCCGTAGGACTTTTATCCTATCTTTATTTTCTGCTTTACGAATTATTGTCACCATTTATTGAACTTTTGGGTGTACTTACAATGGTTTTATCTGTGATGATGGATATGCTGAATGTGAAATTTATGCTGGTATTTCTTGCATACTATGCCCTGTATGGTATTTTACTCACATTAACTGCATATTTTTCAAGAATCTATACCATTGACCAGAGGTTTTCTTTTCGAGAGCTGATCCTTGCTATTACTGCTTGTTTTTTTGAAACAACTTTTCTCCGCTTTTATCTGGAATTTGTCCGTGTGACTGCATTTGTGGGATACAAGAAGAACAAACTGAACTGGGATAAACTGGAAAGAAAGAAAATGAACAGAATATAGTTTTATTATACTTATAAGAAAAAATCTTTGCACGCAAAAGAACAGGATCGTCCCCGATGTGCAGAGAAAACGCAGTCAATGGATAGAAACTATATCTGGTGCAAATGCAGAACATCAAATATATCTCGATGAAAGCGGTATTAATACAAACCTCACAAGACACTATGCACATGCAGTACATGGGAAACGTGCCATGGATGCTACCCCGATCAACACGCCTGCCGGAACAACTGTTTTGTCATCCATCCGGCTTAACGGCAGTCTGGTATATACTACGTACCAAGGTGGAACAACTGCACAGCGATTTCGTAAATATATGGGAAAACAATGGATACCGAGCCTTGAGAAAGACGATGTTGTAATCATGGATAACATGCGTTCTCATCATGCCAAAATAGTGACGGAACTTTTAGACAAGGCGGGGATCTCCTATCTATATTTGCCACCATACAGTCCAGATTTGAACCCTATTGAAAAAATGTGGTCAAAAATGAAAGCCTTTCTCCGAAAGAGGAAAGTCCGTGTTGCTGCTGAACTACCTGAGGCTGTAAAAGCGGCCTTAGAAACAATAAGCACGAATGATTGCAAAGGGTGGTTCCACGCATCTGGAATTTGCGTTAATTAAGAGGATAGCTATAGGAGGAAAAATTTTTATGATACGAGTACTTTTCATCTGCCACGGCAGTATTTTCCGAAAACGCTGAAAACCTTGAATTTATAGTATGTTTTGGACTCTGAGGGAGCAATTTACTAAGAATTTACCAAGAACAAAAAATTAGTAAGAAATCCCTAGCACGAATTTAGAAATGAATATGAAACTTAGGACTTTATTAGTTGTGAAAAACAATTAGTAGAGTCCTTTTTATTTTCAAAAAAGGAGGTTCAGAACATGAACAATACAGCGTTAGGCGCAGAGAAAATTATTTTTATTAGCGAAGCACATGAGAAATTCTACTACGAGAAATTAAAAGAGGTAAGGTATCAGGATGTGTACCACAAGGCACTTTGCTATTGCCTTGGTATTAACAACGATACTAGAAGAAATGCGGACCGCATTTATGATTTTAAGACAGGCTGTGTAAAAACAGAATGTTTGTATGAAGGTTGGCAGACTAGCGGAAGCGTAAAAGTAGTCAGAATGGCATTTAATCTGTACTGCAATGGTACACCAAGCGTGGACGATTACAAGGACGCAGAGGAGCAGATCAATGAGTGCAGGCAGTATTCAGTGGAAGAATTGTTCTGCTGTGCCTACGCACCGTATTTTTGGCAGGCGATACAAATCCGGTATCCGGAATATGCAACCTATAACCGGAAACTGTATGCCCTGTTTGGAGGAGCAGATTGATGTTAAAAGTTCGATTGATGGGAACAAAGAATGATATTAAATGGCTTGGGAAGATTTTGCAGAGAAATCCCAAGATTGAAGTAACAGAGTTTTCAGATTTATACCCGAACAAGGGTACAAAGAAATTCCACAGGGCTTATGTGGAAGTCAGAAAAAGCAACGTAAAAGAAAATCAGTAGAAAGCAAAGGAGAATTTATCATGTGTAGAGTTATAGCAATCGAAAATCAGAAAGGTGGAGTCGGAAAGACCACCACAACAAGCAACTTAGGAATTGGATTAGCAAAGCAGGGCAAGAGAGTTCTGCTGATAGATGCCGATGCACAGGGCAGTCTTACCGCAAGTTTGGGGTAAACAGAGCCGGATGCAATCGAGATCACATTGGCATCGGTCATGGGAAGTCTGATTAAGGACGAGGAAGTTGAGCCGATGGAGGGTATTTTACATCACGAGGAGGGAATAGACCTTATGCCGGGAAATATTGAGCTTTCCGGTCTGGAGGTTTCCCTTGTGAATGTCATGAGTCGGGAGCGTATCATGCAGGAGTACATAAGCATGGTGCGGAATTATTACGATTATATTTTAATTGACTGTATGCCCTCACTTGGCATGATTACCATAAATGCCTTTGCCTGTGCCGACAGTATTCTGATACCTGTGCAGGCAGCATATCTGCCTGTTAAAGGTTTACAGCAGCTTATCAAGACCATTGGCAAGGTAAAGCGTCAGATTAACCCGAAACTGGAGATAGAGGGCATTTTATTGACGATGGTTGACAGTAGGACGAATTATGCAAGGGACATCAGCGCCATGCTGAAGGAAGTCTATGGAAGCAGGGTAAAGATATTTACCAACAATATCCCGATTTCGGTAAGGGCGGCGGAGATCTCTGCGGAAGGTGTTAGCATTTATAAGCATGATCCAAAGGGGAAGGTAGCATCAGCCTACAATTCTTTGACAGAGGAGGTGCTTGCGAATGAGCAGTAATACAAAGACAGGAAGCGCATCTAAAATCAAAATGGAGAGTTTTGATGATTTGTTCGGTGGAAGTGGCGTACAGGAAATAGGTGCAGAGCAGATTATCAATGTCCCGTTAGCAGACCTTCATGAGTTCAAAGACCACCCATTTAAGGTATTGGACGATGAAAAGATGGAGGAAACAACGGAGAGTATCAGACTTTACGGGGTACTTGTTCCGGGCATTGCAAGACCGAGAGCTGGCGGCGGCTATGAGCTGATCGCCGGACACCGCAGGAAGCATGGCTCGGAAAGAGCCGGGAAAACGGAAATGCCGATTATTGTCCGCAATTATTCCGATGATGAAGCAACCATTATCATGGTGGATTCCAATATTCAAAGAGAGGACATTTTACCGAGTGAAAAGGCAAAAGCCTATAAGATGAAGTATGAAGCCATGAAGCATCAGGGAAAGAAATCGGGCAAGAATACCCTTGATGAAGTTGGGGAAGCTGCCGGGGAGAATGCGAAAAAGGTACAGCGGTATATCTGGCTTTCAAGGCTGTCCGATAAGCTCCTTGAAATGGTGGATGCCAAGAAATTAGGCTTTTCACAGGGCGTGGACATATCCTTTCTGTCAGAGGAAGCACAGCAGTGGGTAGAGGTCATTATAGAGGAACGGGGCTGCAATGTCAGCACCGTACAATCCGGAAAGCTAAAGGAATATGGAAAAAGCGGAGAACTTACGCTTGCTGTGGTGCGGCTGATTCTGACAGAAGAAAAGCCGAAGGAACGCAAGGTTACACTGAAAGCGGACAAGATAGGCAAATATTTTTCAGACAGCTATTCCGATGAGGAGATTGAAAATGTCATCATTTCACTTCTTGATAAATGGAGAGAGGAAGGGGCTGTTTGAGCATGGGATATTTGACAAGCGGAAACGAGATTGTTGACGCAATGGGGTCTATAAATATCTCCGGAAACATTATCCCGGCTATCTGGTATAAAACAATCACAAAGGAGAATGGGAAACCATATCTCCTTGCGATTGTTATTTTGGCGGATATTGTCTATTGGTATCGCCCTTCTGAGGTGCGGGATCAGGGAACCGGGCATATTCTTGGATGGAAAAAGAAGTTTTCAGAGGATATTTTAAGACAGAGCTATCAGTATTATGCGGATTTGTTTGGAGAATCGAAGAAAACAGTAAAAACTGCAATGGATAAATTGGAGAGGCTACAGGTAATCAGGAGAGAGTTCCGGACAGTCAGCTACGGAGATGGACTTGTTTGTAATAATGTGATGTATGTGGAACTAAAGCCGGATATGCTTTTCCGACTGACATTTCCAGAGGAAATTCCTGCTATGAATGGGGAGAACAATTCATACGCAGATGTATCCGATGTTAAAATGGGAGGGAGACTCCCTACAAAATCGGATACCCCTATGGAAATTTCGGGAGGGAGGGGTATCCCAAACGGGATACAGGTATTTACAAAATGGGATACAGGTCATGACGAAACGGATAACAGTCTCTCTCCGGAACCGGATACAGGTCTATCCCAAAACGGAGAGACAGATTCATATACTACTGCAAATATTACTGACGGAGAATCCTATCATATCAATCCAGCTGACAGTGAAGCTGAAAAAACGATTGATGCGATGGAGGATGTCAACGCATACATTGAAATCATCAAGGAGAACATTGAATACGATCACTACATGAAATACAGTGATTGGCAGGACAGGGAGCTTTATGATGAGCTTTTTGAGATTATCTGTGAAGTGGTCTGTGTAAAGCACAAGACGGTAAGGATTGGCGGGGAAGATTACCCGTATGAGCTGGTAAAGTCAAAGTTCCTGAAACTGAACAGCTCGCATTTGAATTATGTCATTGGCTGCATGAAGAATACCACAACCAAGATTACGAACATCAAGGCGTATATGGTGACAACACTCTATAATGCGCCAAGCACAATCAATCATTACTACCAACAGGAGGTACAGCACGATATGTATGGAGGTGGATGGCATGAAAAAGGTATTGTTTAAGGTCATTGTTCCGGCAGTGATCATTGCGGTATGGATGTTGACCTGTTATCCGGTATGCAATAGAGCGGAAGGATTTGACTGTTTTTTATATTGGATTATTGTAGGGTGTCCGTTTGGTATCCGCCGGATGTGCCTGTGGCTGATATCCAAGAATTTCAGTATCAGCGGGAGCATTGGTGTTCTTGCTCTGAATTGTATCATAGGCGGTTTAATCGGCGGTGTAGTGCTGATTTTTAAGATAATCGGCATTGCAGGAGAGCTTATCAGTATTATAACAGGACACTTCTGGACAAAAAGTCCAAAAGTGGAAATATAGAACTTCTGGACATTTTGTCCAAAGGTGGGGCAGTCAGAACATGGCTGCTCTTTTATTGTCAGAAGGAAGGAGCAAAAAGATATATGGAGTCAATGAGAGATGTGGACAGGATAATGGAACGAGAGATTAAAAAGGGAAGTACACCCTTACAGTTTGAACAGTTAGGCTTTGGTGATTACAGCTATAATGAAATTACTTCAAAGGAAAAGCTTTTGCAGGTGCTTTCCTATCTGTTGCGGATTGGTGAATATGAGTCATTCGCCGGAAAAACCATAGGGAACAATGTTTACATGGATATGTGGGGGAAAAAGGCAGTTTTTAAGAGAACCAGACTGACTTATGAGAGAAATAATATTTTTGCAACGATTAAGCGGCTGGCAAAGAGATATAAGCCGGACTATGAGGGAAAGGTGTATTTGGAAACAGTAAGATGCTTTTTTACCATATCTGGGGAAGAATTGGAAAAGTGCCGATACAATTATAAAGGCAAGGACACCTATGCTTTTGTGATGTCTGACAGATATATCATGGCTTTATATACATACTGTCTGTCAGCAAGAAAAGCGGTGGCTTTGGAAAATATAGAGCTGGAGGGACTTTCGGAAGCGGAGCTTTCTATGGTAAAATTAGAGAGTGTCAGGGAAGTGTTAATCCAGGCATTATTGCTTGATGATGTGAAGTTTGAAAATGGCAAGATGTATGCGGAGTTTTGTAGTATGTATCTTCTTTGACAGGGAGGAATTGTGTTGAAGATTTTTGTAGAGACGGGTTTAATGGAGCAATCTGCTCATTTTGGGTGGCAAGATAAGAATCAGGCTTTGTATGGATTGAGAGAGGGATATAAAAATAGCGCAGATGAATTAGTTAAAATTGCTGTTAATTCTGGTGGAAATCTCAAGATTTTGGATACTTACATTTTCCCAATCCTCTTTTTGTATCGACATTGTATAGAAATATCATTAAAACATATTTATATGCGGGCATGGGGAAAGATTCCAAGAGGTGGACATAATTTATTGACTCTGTGGGATGTTATAAAAGAGGAAATTATAGATAAAATAATATGTTCAGAAGATTTTGTGGAACAGGTAAAGTTGTATAAAGAAAATTTTATTAAATATAACTTGAAAGATATTGATTGCAATAGAATTCGATTAATGATAAAGGAACTGCAAGAGTCTAATCAAAAAGATGCAGAGATAGATCCAAATAAAAAGCAAGTAGACCAAAATGCAGAGGTATGGAGATATTTAATATCTACAGACGAAAACTTGTTTTTTTTCAGAGGACATTCAATCGACTATTTGGTTCTGAAAAAAGGCATTGATTACATATATGAGGTATTAGATTACATTTATTATATTGTAGATGAATATTTATCATCTTAAAGTTTTGATTATAGGGCTGAAAAAATTGGGACTATTAATTTACTTGTTCAGAAAACGTTTAAAGGAGAAGGATTTATGAGTAGCTATGTTAAGTATTCAATGTATGGTTTTAATCGTAAACATAAGGCAGAATTAGATGGTAATCATTTTGAATATACACTGTCAAACAATCTGCCCTATGTATACCATAATCACTTATTTCTAGAAAGTGTGTATATTAATGAGAATATAACGGAAATAACATTTTACTTGCAACCGGGGAAATCGTGTGAAAAATATATGAATGAAATCTCTAATGAATTAGAGAAGATTTGTTTTAATTTGATTACACATTCTGAATTGCCAATTATACAACCGTATTGTTTGTGTGAAATTGCGGTAAATGAGGATGGCAGTAAGGTTCAGGTGAACGATTATGTTAATATTCATGATGAATGTTTTTTGTTTAAAAAAATTGATGCTAAATCAATATATGAAGAAGGTATAGAGAATAAGACGAATTTTGAAAAATGCGGTGCAAAATACAAGGAGTTATTTTGGATATTACATAGCCCACATAAAGTAATACAATTTATGGGGTTATATGATATTATGGCTGAGTTAATATGTAATCCAATATCACAAAAAAAGGTGCATGATTTTTTTGGGAAAAATAGAAAAAAATATCCTTTTATCACATTTGTAGCATCAGAGAAAGATGTAAATAAAAATGAGGACTCTCTCACACATTTAAGAAATGCTATCGCGCATAGTAAACAAATAGGAGTTACTGAATTCCTAAATATTTCTAACAATATTTCTGATATGCATATTAAGCAGTTGCTAATTGTAATTAATGATTTACTGTGTAATGAATAATATGACTTTAATATCTATGGGCATAGTATTTGTTATGTAGAGGTGAGATTTTATCGTTCTATCGTAAATAATAGCATGAAAATATAATATATGTACAGCGTAAGGGCAGTTATAGACCGTAATGGTTTGTAGCTGCCCTTTTTGCGTTTACGGAACTTTTGGACAAAATGTCCAGAAGTGGAAAGGAGAGCTTATGAAGTATTTACTGCACAGGCTGTATGTTCCACCATAGCGGAATTACAGCTACAAAAAATCAAGGAGGAAAACCATGCAGGAGGAAGTTACACAGAAAACGATTGCCCTTGTTTTCAAGTCCTCAAGGCTGACCGTCGATGTACTGAAAAAAGCCATGAAGATGTATCTGGAGCGCCGGAAAGCCGGACAACAGGCAACACATGGAAAAATGTCAGTGAAAAAGCTGGTCGGTCAGGGTATGGGAGCTTCGAGTATTGAGGTTACGGATAACAACATCAAGTCCTTTGAAAGAGTGGCAAGGAAATACAATGTTGACTTTGCTGTGAAAAAGGATAAGACGGTGTAACCTCCGAAGTATATGGTATTTTTCAAGGGTAAGGATGCCGATGTGATTACACAGGCATTTAAGGAATTTGTGAAAGTTAATGAGAAGAAACGTGGCAGAGTATCCGTAAGGGAGAAACTGGCAGAGTTCAGGGAGCTGCTTGGCAAGGACAAGAACAGGGAACGGGCAAGGGAACACCAGAAGGACAGGGGGCAGTCGTTATGAGTAAGATTATAGACGGTATTGCCAAAGACTTAAAAGCCATTCCCGAAACGCTGAAGGCTAAGACCGCAGGCGTGGATAAAAAGAAGCTCATTCTTATGAATCTCCCGTATATTCTTGTAGGATATTTTTGTGACAAGATAGTGTGGCTGTGGCGTGTATCGCCGGGGAGTAATGCTTCCGATAAAATGATGGCAGCCATGAACGGGCTGAATGATTTGTTTTCCAATCCGTTGCCGAGCTTTTTCCCGAAAGATTTGCTGATCGGTATTATGGGCGGCGTTGCGCTCCGTCTTGTGGTGTATTTTAAAGCCAAGAATGCCAAGAAGTTCCGGCAGGGCGCCGGGAAATGCCATACCACCGGATTCCTATGATGATGCAACTGTACAGGCACTTATGGAGGAAGCAGCCAAGTATTTGGGCTATCCGTATGTATGTGGCGGTTCGTCCCCGTCCACAAGTTTTGACTGTTCTGGTTTTGTGTGCTGGGTATTTACCAACAGCGGCGTACACAATCTGCCACGAACAACCGCACAGGGCATTTATGACCAGTGTACTCCCGTATCGGCAAGCGAAGCGAAAGCGGGAGACATTATCTTTTTTACAGGCACCTATAATTCAGCAGGTGCAGTCAGTCATGTAGGCATCTACTGCGGCAACGGGGTAATGATACACTGTGGCGATCCAATCAAATATGCTTCCATTAACACTCCGTACTGGCAGAGCCACTTTTGCAGTTATTAGCACAAAAAGAAAAGGAGAGAACAGGAAATGAAGAAAAAGTTATCAGTTAAGGTGATCATGTCCCTTATCTTGTCGGCAGTATTGCTCTGTATGCCGATTGGGGCATTTATGGCAAACAGCGGCAATACCGTATCGGTACAGGCACAGGATACGGATGCAGAGGAAAATGAGTGTGAAACGGAAACACCGTCTACGGGAACGGAGGAAGAAAGCGAAAGTGAACAGGAGAGCTCTATGGTGTCCGGCAATGACATTCCCACACCGGAATGTACCTGTAAGGAAAAATGCTCACAGTATTCGGTGGATAAGGAATGTGAGGTCTGCAAAGAGGATTACAGCCTTTGTGAGTATGTGAATCCCAACGTGAAAATCACAATCAATACACCGACAGGGTGGCACAATGATACCACAAAGGTACATATCTTAGTTGAAGATGTGGCAAAGTCCGGCAACTTTACCGTAAAAAGCGTACAGGCGAAAGTCGCACAGAACGGAAGCTGGACGGACATCACAGAGGATATGTATGTGGAGATTTCGGAAAACTGCACCGTCTATGTGCTTGTGACAGACCAGAAGGGCAATACCTATGAGAAAAACCGTTACATCAAGTGCTTTGATTTTACCAAGCCAACCTTAAATGCGGCGGTCAGCGATGGTCTGTTAAGTGTACAGGCACACGATACGGATTCCGGTATCAAGGCAGTCTATGTGAATGGTTATGAATTTACCGAGCTAACGAATGGCGTTTTGAATATCCGTCTGCAACAGTTTGATGCAGGGTATCAGTATTTTACCATTTCCGCAATGGATAATGCCGGAAATATGTCGGAGGTCTATAAGACAGCCAATCCGTATTACACCGATCCGGAAGCGGAGGACAGTAACGAAAGCGATCCGGCTAAGCAGCTTCCGGTCAGTGCAGAAGCAACCAAGCCTTCCTCTGCTACCGGACAGGTAACGGAGCATACGAAAACAGACAGCGAGGGAAATACCACATCGGAACCAAGCCTTGCAGATCAGAAGAAAGCCGCCATGCAGGAAGCAGATGCTTCGGAGAAGGCAGAAAATAATGCAGAGCAGTCAGAGAATGGGAAAGAGTTTTATACCATTCAGACCGCAAGTGATAAGGTGTTTTATCTGATTATCGACAGGGACGGTGATGAGGAAATGGTCTACTTCCTTACAGAGATCAGCGAAAATGACCTGTTAAATACGACAACGGATAACAGCGAGACACTTCCGAAAAATTCCGCAGCACTGGAGTCTGCAATCCCGGTAAGTGACAGCGCACTGCCAAACAATAATGCAGAAACGGATAATGAGGAAACAGAAGAATTACCAGAGGATGGCGAGGAAAGTACGGAAGAAAGTACCGAGGAACCGGAAGAACAGCCTGCACAGACCGATAATCCGATGGGAACCTATATCGTGCTTGGCATCATTGCAGTCATTGGCATCGGAGCAGGCTACTATTTCAAGGTGGTAAAGAAAAAGAAAGAGCAGTTTATTGATGAAGATGATGAGGAGGACGAGGAAGAAGAAGTCTTGGAAGATGAGGACGAATAAATGCAGTTAGTAATCGCAGAAAAGCCGAGTGTGGCGAAAAGCATAGCAGATGTATTGGGAGCCTTAGACAGACAGGACGGATATTTTGAGGGCGGCGGCTATCTTGTAAGCTGGTGCGTGGGACACTTAATTGAGCTTGCAGAACCGGAAAGCTATGGAGATCAGTGGAAGAAATGGACTTACGAGAGCCTTCCCGTTAATCCGGAGCATTGGCAGTATGAGATCAAGGAGGATACAAAAGAGCAGTACGATGTGCTTTATGGTCTTTTGCATGACAGCAGAGTGGACGAGGTAGTATGTGCCACGGATGCAGGACGGGAAGGAGAGTTTATCTTCCGTCTGGTGTATGAACAGGCGGGATGCAGCAAACCGATGAAACGCTTATGGATTTCTTCCATGGAGGAGAGTGCCATAAGGGAAGGCTTTGAGAATTTAAAGCCGGGAAGTGACTACGAACATTTATACCATTCTGCACTTTGCAGACAGGAAGCGGACTGGCTTGTGGGTATCAACGGTACAAGGCTTTTTACCGTTTTATATGGCGGCAAGGTGTTAAAGGTGGGCAGGGTTCAGACACCTACTCTTGCAATGCTTGTGGAGCGTGAAGCAAAGATTATGAATTTCAAGAAAGAGCAGTATTTTATGGCTCATATTCTCTGCGGCGGCGTGGATGTGGTCACAGAGAGGATTGACAGTAAAACAGAAGCAGAAAATGTTGCAGGAGCTTGTCTGAACGGACAGGCTCTTGTTACGTCTGTGGTAAAGGAAGAAAAGACGGTGACACCACCGAAGCTCTATGACATTACTACGCTTCAGAGGGATGCCAACCGCTTATTCGGGTTTACTGCAAAACAGACTTTAGAGTACACCCAGAGCCTTTATGAAAAAAAGCTGTGTACCTATCCGAGAACGGACAGCCAGTATCTGTCTGACGATATGGAGCAGACTGCCGGAAACGGAGCGAAAGATTTTATCCCTTGTGGCCAACAGACTGCTGTGTGCTACGGGGGAGAAACATCTTTATGAAACGGTTAAAGCAGAGCTTGCCTGTGGCGGTTACACCTTTGCTACTTCCGGCAAGTCGGTCTTAAAAAACGGGTGGAAAGATTTTAAGGATGCCTTTAAGCGTTCCTTTAAGACAACGGAAGATAAAGAGCAGGAGGATAAGAAACTGCCGGAGCTTTCCGAGGGACAGACCTTTGACGGGGTTCAGACGAAGATCAGTGAGCATTACACCACACCGCCGAAGCACTTTACGGAAGATTCCCTTCTGTCTGCAATGGAGCGAGCCGGAAACGAGGACATGACTGACGATGTGGAGCGCAAAGGACTCGGTACACCTGCCACCAGAGCAGACATTATAGAGAAGTTAGTCAAGGACGGTTTCGTGAAGCGTGAGAAAAAGCAGATCATACCGACAGAGGATGGAATGAAGCTGATTACGGTGCTTCCCGATGTGGTAAAGTCACCGAAACTTACCGCTGATTGGGAAAATGCCCTTACCCTTGTTGCAAAGGGAGAGATGGAGCGTGAGGACTTTATGGCAGATATTGAAACAATGGTATCTGACTTAATCCACACCTACCACGAAGTCAGTGACGAGCAGAAAAAGATGTTCGCACAGGAGCAGAAGGTACTTGGTAAATGTCCGAACTGCGGAGGAGAGGTGGTAAAGGGAAAATACGGAGCTTTCTGCAAGAATAAGTGCGGCATGAATGTAAGCCGGATCATGGGCGTTTCCCTGTCAGATGAACAGGTGGAAAGCCTGCTTGACGGGAAAAAGACGCTGCTAAAGGGGCTTACAAGCAAGGCGGGCAAGAAATACGATGCCTATATCATTCCGAGCGGTACGGAAGAATACCACTACACAAAGGACGGAGAAGAAAAGTCCGGAGTGCAGTTTAAGTTTGTCATGGAGTTTCCCAATAAGAAATTCACAGGAAAGAAAAAATAAAAGGAGGATGTAACAAATGGGAGCAGAAGAAACAAAGAAAGTACAGGACAATGAGAGCAAGGCGGACAAGTTTGTCCGTCTTGGGGAGTATCGTGTGAACAAGGTCATTGATGCAATCGGCAGGCTTGAGAACCTTTCCAACCGCACCAATTATGAGTATACACAGGAGCAGGTGGAAGCCATGTTTTCCATTATGGAAAAAAGGCTTTTGGAAGTCAAAGGCAGATTTGCCCCGAAAAAGGAAAAAGAAGATACGTTTTCATTTGGAAGAAAAGCAGAATAGGGAGGAAAGTCAGAATGAAGCAGTTAGAAAAAGAAATCAATGTAACAAGCCAGAGAAACATGATGAAGAGGTACCAGATGTATGGTGCCACAGTATCAAAGCTGACAGAGAAATCACAGAATGACACCAAGAAGGGAGAGAAAAAGTAATGGAATATAGAGATTTTGTAGAACAGGTAAAAGAACAGATACAGGATTTCCTTCCTGAAAAGTTTGCAGATGCTGCAGTTGAGGTCAATCAGATTGTAAAGAATAATGACTGTGTTCTGGACGGTCTGATGGTAAGAACAGAGGAAAGCAATATTGCACCTACCATTTATCTGAATCCATATTTTGAGCAGATACAGGATGGTGCTGAATTGGATGATGTGTTAGCTCAGATTGCAAGTGTGTATCAGTCACATTATATAGATCATGATATAGATGTATCGGCAGTTACCGATTTTGACAAGATTAAGGAAAAAATTGTATGTAAGCTGATCAACGAGGAAGCAAATCAGCAGTTCCTTCAGGATAAACCGTACTCCAAGTTGGAAGATTTAGCAGTTGTGTATCAGATTTTAATGGATAAAACAGGAGAAGGAACTGCGACCATTACAGATAATCTGATGGATGGATATGGAATCACACTTGAAGAACTGCATGACCAGGCGTTGCAGAATATGGATACTTTGCAGCCACATAGTTTCAAAGGAATGAATGAGACGGTTGCGGAGATGATTGCAGTTGATATTGCAAGAGAACAAAATGTGGGTATGGATGAAGCAAAAGAAATGGCAATGCAGATGATGCCGGATATTCCCGATACCATGTATGTGCTGACAAATGATACAAAAGTAAATGGGGCGGCTGCAATTTTAAACGATGATATCAGACAGGAGATCGCTGAGAAGGTAGGAGATTTTTACATGCTGCCTTCTTCAATCCATGAAACGCTGATTATACCGAAAGATGCGGGAATGGAGTTTAAAGAACTTGAGCAGATGGTACAGGAAGTAAATCAGACACAGGTGGCGCCGGGAGAACGTCTTTCGGATCATGTATATGAGTATGATGCCAAAGAACATGAACTGTTCCGCAGTGACCGGGCAGAGGAACGTGCTAAGCAGAAAGAGGAAAAAAGAGATAACCGTCATGAGCGTGTTTCAGTAAAGGAGAAGCTTGCGGAGAAGAAGGATGCTGTTATTAAAATGAATGCTGGGAAAGAGCATTCTGCACCGGAAAAGAAAAAGGAAGCCGTAATATAGGAGGAGTGGGATATGTATACAACAGGAGATAAGCTATTAAACGTGATGAAAGAGGAAGAAATCGGGATTGCGGAGCTTTCCAAAATTTCCGGTGTGCCGGAGAGAATAATCCTTGACATTATGGCAGGAGTTAAGGAGCCGGAGCTTGGTGCTATGTGCAAGATTGCAGAGGAACTGGGTATCTGTGTCCATGAACTTCGTGCGGATGAGGAGAGTTATGCGGTATCCGTTCCGAAGGATACCCTTGCCAAGCTGATCGTTGTCAGCGAGATTAACAACGTGGAGTTGGAGGAAATGATTAACTGTATTCTGGAAAAAGGTATTGAGGAGCATGGGTTTTATGAGTAAATAAGACTATTTAACTATATGGTACAAAATTTTTATCCTTGTACCATATAGTTTAGCAAAATAAAAGGGACTAGTTGGTTTAAGTTATCAGGTGTATAATTGTAACATGTTCAGAAGTATTTTAGAAAAGGAGTATTGAATATGCACCAGTGTTGTGAGCAATGCTTTCTACAAAAGAATATTAGAGAGTATATTAATAATAGACGAAGAATAGGAAACTGCTGTTATTGTGGTAGGAAAAATGTTGCGATTGCGCAAACTCGAGAGGTTGGAATCTTTATAAGAGAGTCACTCGATAAAGAGTATGAAGTGTTAGGGGAAGATACGGGCTCAATGTATGATTCAGAAGATGATATGTACATAGATCGATATGGGGAGGAAGCAGGTATGTCTATTAGGGACATATTATTTGAGAAAGAAGATATTTTTAATTATAATGCAGGAACGGAACAATTATTTGTGGATTTATTTTTAGATTCAGCGGTGAGCCAAGAAGATATAAAAAATGGTGAAGTTGATAAATATGAAGATATTGAATCCGATTTGTTTGTAGTAAAAAATGCATTGTATGGTAGTGAAAGCATTACGGAACATTATAAATGGGAAGAATTTAAACACTTGGTTAAATACTATAATCGTTTTTTTGATATTAATCCAAAAATAAAAAAAAGAGATGAATTACTTGAGGCATTAAAACCATATTTTGAAAAAATGTCGGAAATATTACCTCGAGGGACTGAGCTTTATCGAGTAAGAAAGATGGAGATTCAGAGTGCAAGTCACTTAAATTCGTTGGATATGTATAAAGAGCTGTCTCCAGCACCACCCAAATTTGCAACTAATAATAGGATGAGTCCGGCGGGGATATCTTACTTATATGTTGCTACGCAACCGCAAACAGCATATTTGGAATGTCGTTTGCATGATGGAGATTGTGCAGTTCAAGCAAAGTTTATTACAAAAAAGAACCTAAATGTATTAGATTTATCTCAAGAAGTAGATTTTAATATAAGTAATAGCATTTTTTCTGTGGATTATAATTCGGATGTTTTGTGGATTAATGATTTTTTAAATCAGTTTGAAGATGAAATAAGTAGACCAATAAATCCTAATAATGATAGGTCATATGAATATATTGCGACTCAAATGGTAGCGGAGTATGTTCGGTTGTTAGGATATGACGGAATAAAATATAGAAGCAGTGTGAGCTCTGAGGGATTAAATTATGTATTTTTTTGTGGACCAAACAGTAAAATTAGTGGATATATATATGATTCGTGTTATGGAGCAATGGGATATGAAGAATTGAGATATTTTACGGATTGGTTCTATATTGATGATGTTAAGGCAGTAAAAATAAGAGAAAAGGTTATTTCATCTATAAGAAATGAGGATTTGTTTTTTCTGTCAAATGTTAGTAGGAGTGACATTAATGCAAGTGATGTTTTTGGGATAAGTGGTGGAAACTTTACATATAGTTCTTTTGTTGATATCAAACAGTTTATAAAAGATATTCCAAAATGCATGATGGAGGATGGATATGGAACAGATATTTCAGATGATATTATTATGCATTTATTGGAAAGTCTTAAGAAAGGCGAAGGAGAAACGCACTATTTTTCATGCTCTATCGGATTTGGTTTTTTGAATGTACGAATTGATAACGAAACATATGAGTATTCTAATGGAAAAAGTTTTGATGATTATATAAAGCCAGTTGTTTTTCATAATAAATAATAGAATCTGTGGCTATTTAAGCACTTTTGGGATCATCCAAAGTGCGTAAGCGCCAAATAATGCGATTAGATACAAGATTACTCCAGCCCTTTACGAGTTGGAGTAATTCACTATAATTCACATGCAATTTTTGATAGATTGGAGTTTTTCACTCCAAGGTGCCAGTTCCGCCAGCTGTTCATCGGTCATATTTTTACTCGGTCGGTTCTCCAGCAGAAATTTAAGATATCCGTAGATGTTCAGCCCATGTGCTTTGGCCATCTCAACCATTGTGTAGACTACTGCGCTGGCATTCGCTCCGTCCACGGAACTGCTGAACAGCCAGTTTTTTCGCCCCACTGCGAACGGACGGATCGCATTCTCACTGAGATTATTGGTAAAGCTGCACCGCCCGTCTTCCAGATAGGTTTCCGCTATATCACGCCTGTTGAGAACATAATTCACGGCTTTATCCAGCCGGGTATTCCGGACGGGCTTTTGCTGGTCAAGCCACGACCAGAAATCCTCCAGAACAGGTTTTTCCTTCTCGAGACGCAGTTGTTTCCGCTTTTCATAATTACCGGGATACTTTTTGTTAATGGAGTCTTCCATGGCAAACAACCGATTGCAGTACTGGACTCCCTGTACTGTAGGCTGGCTGTAGTCATACTGCTTCCCTTTGGGAACAGCGTCGATAAAGTATCGGCGGATATGTGCCCAACAGGAGCAGCGCCTGATCCCAGGCAGACTGTTATAACCCTGATAGCCGTCCGTTTCCAGATATCCGCTGTAGCCTTCCAGAAACTCCTTTGCATGGCTGCCGCTCCTGGTCGGGGAATAGCCATACAGGATGATCTCCGCAAGTCCGTCCTCACCGCTTCGGAACAGCCACATGAATGACTGGGTCTGTGCCCTGCGTCCTTCCTCTTTCAATACCTGGACCCGCGTCTCATCTGCCATCGCAAAACTACGTTTCAGCAGCTCCCGATGAAAGTAATCGTACATTGGCTGAAAATAGTTCTTTGAACAGTAGATGATCCAGTTTGCAAGGGTCGTCCGGCTGATCTGCACCCCATACTGCTTCCAGTCCTTTTCCTGCCGGTAAAGTGGAAGCCCGTTGGCATACTTCTGGTACATAGTCCATGCAGCTGCAGATGCTGATGCAGGTCCTTTTCCAAGCAGAGCCGGCGGAACCTGAGACTTTACGATCACAGGCTTTTCTGTATCGCCGAGTCCTTCCTTGCAGGAGGGGCATCCATAGCTCTGGCTGTAGTATTCGATCACTTTGCAGGTGGCAGGAATGAATTCCAGTTCCCGGCGGACATATTCCTCGCCGATCAGGACCATCTGCGTACCACATACCGGACAGATCTGATCCTCTTCCGGAAGTGGGACCACTACTTTTTCAACTTTCAGGCCTTTGAAGAGTTCCTCATGCGCTGCCTTCTTTTTACGGGTATGCTCCCGGATTACCGTTTCGCCTTCCAACAGGGATGGATCCTGTTCCACTTCTGCTTCATCGAAGAGATTCTGCTGTCCCGGAATATCATCAGATCTTCTCTCGCTGGAGGGACCAAAGAGTTTTTTTGTCAGATAATCTACCTGTTCCTGAAGAGCTTTCTCATGACTGGTTTTTTCGCCAATAATAAGACGGAGAGCTTTGATCAGTTCCGTCTGCTCCGCTATCATTGTTTTCAGTTGTGATACGGTATCTTTCAGCTCTCGAAGCTGGATATCTTTTGCACTGGAAGCTATCGTTTCTCTCCTCGGATTTGATTCCTTTATTATACCAGAAAGGGGGCTTTTACTAAAGGAAAACAACGCCTGAAAAATGCCGGATTTACAAGGAATTTCCGGATTTTTCTATGCAGGATTTCTGCCAGGATCCACGAGCTTTTTATTCTGCTTTGAGGGCTTTTGGCTGGTCAATATCAATCCCGGACATCAGCCAGTCAAACTCCCGCCAGGAAAGATTCCGGACCTCTGACTGCTTTCTGGGCCATTGATAACCGCCGCGGACAGACAATCGCTTATAGATCAGAACGAAGCCATCCGGTTCGCGGAACAAGGCTTTGATCCTGTCCCGTCTTCTTCCACAGAAAAGGAAGAGAGCACTGGACGACGGATCCATCTTAAGCTGGTCTTCGATAACGGTGCAGAGTCCGTCAATAGATTTCCTCATATCCGTGTAGCCACAGACAATGTAGATCTTCTCAAGTCCGGAAACATCACCTAACATGAAAACTCCTGAAGCATGCGAAAAGTCTTGGTGAGCAGAACAGGATCCGCATCATTGCTGATGCGGACTGTGATATCCTTCATAGAAACTTCAATCGTATGTGGATTGTCAAGGTTCGAATTTAGCATCTGCGATGCGGTATGCTGTTCCGGAATGTGATCCGGAACAATGTCAATGGGAACCACGTCCTGTTTCGGGCGTGGAACCTCAAGATGACCATAATTCGCCGCTGGGATCTGATCCACTGCTGTTTTCCGACAACGGCTGACCCAGTTGTAAAAGGTGCTTACTGCAATGTCGTTTTCACGACACCAGTCAGCATCTGTCATGCCGCTCTGACGGCATTCATTGATAAGTCTGATCTGTTCCACCATCGGAACGCGGGTCTTGCGAGTACCTGCCATAACCTATCCTCCATAATTGTAGTGAAATAATCTAAGTATCTATCAGCTGCAATTATAGGGGAAATCTAAGGATTTGAAAATCCGCAGGAATACTTGGCGCTTACAATGAATAGAAAACATAGCGAAATAATAGGAAAACAAAAGCTTTCCTATTTGAAAATTCATTCGATAGAACACGCGAAAGAGAGGCAGAAAATCAATGGCGAATTATGATTATGAGATTGTAAATGGAAGAAAAATCCGCGTAAGACCAAAAGAAACCGTATCGGAGATCGACAAAAACGGCTATTTCCGCAGACAGCCGAATCACTTCACGACTCCGTTCGGCGACGGTGAAAACGATCTGAAGGCAGAAGGTAATAAGAGATACCGTCTCGGCTGGGCAAAGCTGTGCCACTGGTCCAACCGCGCGGCGATCGTAAGAGAGCTGGAGGGCCTGGAAGATCAGATTTCCGTCAATATGGTAGAACATGCCCCGTATGAGAAAAACCTTGGCTGGGAATACGTTTACAATGAAAACACATCGACCCGGTGCTCGGCGATCAGTTCATCTCTGAGGCGTATTACCGTGCTGATGATGATTACCAGGGAAGAACGACCGTTCCGGCGCTGATCGACACAACGACGGGAAAGGTAGTCAACAACGATTACAACTGGCTGACCACTTATTTCGAGGTCAACTTCCGCCCATGGCACAAAAAAGGCGCGCCGGAGCTGTATCCGGTGGAGCTGCGGGAAGAGATTGACAAGATGAATAGATCCGGCAAGCCTTCCGCCGCTGGCTGATACTAGAGAAGAAGATTATCAGACGATTCTTGCCGAAATCCGCGAACTGCCGGACGGACCGGAGCTGTCACCAACAGCAAATGCAAAATCGTCCACAGCAGCCGCTGAAGAAGTAAAGAAAAAGATCGCCGGGCCGCTGGATACGATGCTGAATGCCGTAGAACTGGCACAGTACGTAGAAAGTGCAAAACAGTTCTACGGAGCCCTCGAAGAGCTCGAAACAGCACTTGGAGCCACCCGTTTCCTGGCAGGAGACTTTGTGACCGAGGCAGACGCAGCGCTTTATGTTACCCTTGTGCGCTTTGACCTCTTATATTCCCGTTACCTCGGACCGGTGAAATACCGTGTGCAGGATCTGAAAAATGTTTCGGATTACTTAAAAGATCTGTACCAGATTCCGGCATTTGCACATCACACAGATTTTGCAGCCATCATCCGCCAGGGAAGAATTGAGGGAGAGGAAGACGGCTTCCGCGCCAGCACACACTACGATCTGGCACTTCCGAAGATTGACTGGGATGCACAGTGGAAGGTTTCGACCGAGCGCGCCTACCTGTCCTCAGACCCGACCCATCCGATCTATCTTGGAAACAACCGCAGATTCGACATCGACCCGACCTGGTACGATCTGGGCGCAGAATCTCCGAAAAAAGAGGAGAAAGAAACGCCGCCGTCCTGCGGATGCTGCTGCGGCTGATCAAATCATAGATAAAAAATAGAAAACACCGTTTCAGAGGCAGATTTCCAAAAGGAAATAAACTTCTGAAACGGTGCTTTTTTTCGACGCACAAACTGCAAAAGGAAGGGCATGAAATCCGCTTACCGTCCGAAATGGAAAAATCCCTTTTTCTCATACGGCTCACTCGTATACGAAACCAGCTCATATCCGATGTCCTTGATCTGCTGTTTCAGATACGGAATATCGAGCGGTGCTTCGCTGATGACAACGGTCTCGCCGTTTTTTGCAGAAGAGTTTACTTTTTTTGGAGAGCAGCTCTTGCGGACTACATCATTCATATGGGATTCGCACATGCCGCACATCATACCATCAATTTTTAAGACTGTTTTAATCATACAATACCTGCTTTCTTCCGGGAATACAGCGAAACGAAAGCGTGCCGGACTGTATTCCTGGAGTTTGATGAAAAACTTGAAATCACATACCCTATCGGGGTATCTAAAATATAGCGTGGATGAAAAGAAATGTCAATAAGCTGATAAAATATGATAATTATTATCATTTAAGAAGGAAAAATACGGTCATGGAAGGGCGATTCGCCGGCAGAACATGGAAACTTGCCGGAATCGCAAAGTTCGTGTTACAATTGGGACAGCAGAGCAAAACAAGAGAGGAGACAAAAATATGCTCTCACAGATGAATTACCGAAAAGAAACACAGCCCCACGGTGATGAGCTTTTTCCGCTGAGCATTCACGTTTTCGAGACAGACCTGCAGAGTACCGTGCGGGTGTACTGCCACTGGCATGAGGAAGTGGAGCTCTTTTATGCAGTAAAGGGCGAAGCTGTTTTTCATATGGATACCGAGACCTTTCTCCTGCGGGAAGGGGAGACCGCCTTTGTCAATGCAAACCGTCTGCATGAGGTAGAGGGAATCGACGGACAGGAATTTACGTTTCTTGCCGTTGTATTCCAGCCGCGTTTTCTGTCCGGCACATCGCTTGACCGGATCCAGCAGCAGTATATCGAACCAGTGCTGTCCTCCGAGATCCGTTTTCCATCCAAGACAGAGCGGGGGACACGCCTTGCAGAAAAAACGGCACAGGCCATGCAGGAGATCCGAAATCTGCAGGAAAGAAAAGAACCGGGCTGGGAGCTGCTGTTAAAAGCGGAACTTCTGAAAATCTGGCAGGGATATTACAGTGCGGCAGAAAAGAACGGCGGAAAAACGGATGCCTCGACGAATTACCGTGTCAGCAGAATGAAAGAGATCCTCACATACATGAATGCTCATTTCTGTGAGGATCTCGAAATCGCGGAACTGGCGAGCCAGTTTCATATGAGTGAGAGCGCTTTCTGCCGCTTCTTTAAGTCGATTATGCATATTTCCGCCGTGACGTATGTCAATAACCTGCGGATTGCCGAGAGCTGCCGGCTGCTGCTTTCCACCGAGGAGGCGATCAGCAAGATTGCGAGCGACTGCGGATTCCGAAATATCAGCTATTTTAACCGCGTCTTCCAGGAACGCATGCACCAGACGCCGGGGCAGTTCCGCAGTTTATCCGCAGAAAACCGTACTGCGATATAAGATTCGGAACTTATGCAGGCTTCTGCGATCGGAATGCACGCCGCAGGAAGAAAAGTCCGGTCATATCAGCCAGTGCCCAGCCGATCGGAATGGCGATCCAGATTCCGGCAACGCCAAGCGCCGTGGCGGAGAAAAGGTATGCCAGCGCCACACGCATGCCAAGCGAAATGACGGTCAGAACAACCGACATCTCGGCGCGTTTGACAGCGCGGTAATACCCGTACAGCAGAAACAGCCATCCGATGCCGAGATAGAACGAGCCTTCCAGCCGCAGGTACTGTATGCCGATCGCGATGACCTCCATTTCTGATGCTTTCACGAAAATCTGCATCAGCGGATGCGCGAACAGATTGACAAGCAGAGAAATGACGATGGAAAAAGCAGCGCTCAGTGCAAAAGCATCTTTCGTGCCGCGCCGGATCCGCTCGTGATTTCCGGCCCCGTAATTCTGTGCGGTGAAAGTGGAGTAGGCATTTCCGAAATCCTGCACCGGCAGATAGGCAAAGGTATCAATTTTCACCGCGGCCGCAAATGCCGCCATGACCGCCGGACCGAAGCTGTTGACGAGCCCCTGTACCATCAGAATGCCGAAATTCATGACCGACTGCTGAATGCAGGTCATCGAAGAAAGATTCAGAATCTCTTTTAAAATGGAATGGCTGAAACGCCATTCTTTTTTTGACGGCAGCCACATGCGGCAGCGGAGCAGCACATAGAGCAGAATACCGACGGCGGACACATACTGCGCAAGAACCGTAGCGAGCGCCGCGCCTGCGATGCCGAACGGCAGTACAGCGACAAAGAGCAGATCCAGTGCAATGTTCAGCACAGCAGAGACAGCGAGAAAAATCAGCGGCACAGAAGAGTTTCCGAGCGCGCGCAGCATACAGGAAAAGAAATTGTATACGGATGTTGCAATAAGGCCGGCAAAGATAATCAGAAGATACGTCCGCATGCCGGGACGGACTTCATCCGGGACGCGAAGAAACGTAAGGATCGGCTCGATGCCTGCATAAACAGCGAGATTCAGCACGAGCGTAACGGCAAGGATCAGCAGAAACGCGTGGAGAATCGAAAGTTTTAAAGAAGAAAGATCTTTTCGTCCCTGATAAATCGAAAAGAGCGCACCGGCGCCCATCGACAGGCCGAGAAAAATGGAAGTCAGAAACGTCATCAGCGTATAGGAGGAGCCGACGGCGGCGAGCGCATTGCTTCCGAGAACGCGTCCGACGATCAGGGTGTCGGCAATGTTGTAAAACTGCTGCAACAGATTTCCTGCGATCATCGGCAGGGCAAACAGGATAAGAGAGCGGGAGATTTTCCCGCGGGTCAGATCGTAATACATAAAGAAACTTCTTTCCGAACATAATTATTAATATTATAACATAAAAAATCAAAAAATGTCAATTTGCAGGATGAAGTGTACAAAAATGCAATTGTCAGAAAACTTCGAAAAATCGAAGTTTATAAAATTTTTACAGATTTTGGGACACGTTCTGTAAAAAAACGGAAGATTTTCAGTTGATTTTTTTGGCCTTTTATGTATAATTAGAGTAGAAGAGGCCGGCTGGTCCGGTTTCTTCTAAAGGATACCTTCAAATTTCTGCATTTTGCAGAATGAAGCAGTATTACTATCAAAGGAAAGAGGTTAATTACAAGATGGCACAGATCGATTTAACAAAGTATGGCATCACCGGTACCACAGAAATTGTGTACAACCCTTCTTATGAGCAGTTATTTGAGGAAGAGACAAAACCAGAGCTGGAAGGCTATGAAAAAGGCCGGGAGACAGAGCTTGGTGCAGTTAACGTTATGACCGGTATCTATACAGGCCGTTCACCGAAAGACAAATACATCGTTGTGGACGAGAATTCGAAAGATACTGTATGGTGGACTTCTGATGAGTACAAAAACGATAACCATCCGGCAACCCAGGAAGCATGGGCAGCAGTAAAAGAGATCGCCAAAAAAGAGCTCTCCAACAAAAGACTGTTCGTTGTAGATGCATTCTGCGGTGCAAATAAAGATACCCGTATGGCTATCCGCTTCATCGTTGAGGTAGCTTGGCAGGCACATTTCGTAACTAACATGTTCATCAAACCTACAGCAGAAGAGCTTGAGAACTTCGAGCCGGATTTCGTTGTATACAACGCATCCAAAGCAAAAGTTGAGAACTACAAAGAGCTGGGTCTGAACTCTGAGACAGCAGTAGTATTCAACATCACAAGCCGTGAGCAGGTTATCATCAACACATGGTACGGCGGAGAGATGAAGAAAGGTATGTTCTCCATGATGAACTACTATCTGCCGCTGAAAGGCATCGCTTCCATGCACTGCTCTGCAAACACAGACCTGAACGGTGAGAACACCGCAATTTTCTTTGGACTTTCCGGAACAGGAAAAACAACACTTTCCACAGACCCGAAACGTCTTCTGATCGGTGATGACGAGCACGGCTGGGATGACAACGGAGTATTCAACTTCGAGGGCGGCTGCTATGCAAAAGTTATCAACCTGGACAAAGAGTCTGAGCCGGATATCTACAACGCAATCAGACGTGACGCTCTGCTTGAGAACGTTACTGTTGATGCAGAAGGCAAAATTGACTTCAATGATAAGAGCGTAACCGAGAATACTCGTGTATCTTATCCGATCAACCACATTGAGAACATCGTTCGCCCGATTTCTTCTGCACCGGCAGCTAAGAATGTTATCTTCCTGTCCGCAGATGCATTCGGCGTACTTCCGCCAGTATCTGTTCTGACACCAGAGCAGACTCAGTACTACTTCCTGTCCGGATTTACTGCAAAACTTGCAGGAACCGAGCGCGGAATTACCGAGCCGACTCCTACCTTCTCTGCATGCTTCGGCCAGGCATTCCTGGAACTGCACCCAACCAAATATGCAGAAGAGCTTGTTAAGAAAATGGAGAAGAGCGGAGCAAAAGCATACCTGGTTAACACAGGCTGGAACGGAACCGGAAAACGTATCTCCATCCGTGATACCCGTGGAATCATCGATGCAATCTTAAGCGGTGCTATCAACGAAGCTCCGACGAAGACTATTCCGTACTTCAACTTCGAAGTTCCGACTGAACTTCCGGGCGTTGATCCGGCTATCCTGGATCCTCGCGATACCTATGCTGATGCTTCCGAGTGGGAGACCAAAGCACTGGATCTGGCTGAAAGATTCATCAAGAACTTTGCAAAATACGAAGGAAACGCTGCTGGTAAAGCACTTGTTTCCGCTGGTCCGCAGAAATAAATTTTCTGAATTGACCGAAAGGAAGCCCCTGACATGAAAGTGTCAGGGGCTTCCTTTTATGAAAATATCTGGAGAAATAAAATAGTTCCCTGCCCGAAAGTACAGACTGAGGGGACAGGAAACTATTTTACAGCACACTCCAAAATAATGCAAAAAATTTCAGCACCACAGAGCGTGAATTGTTGCGTCACTGGTTTTCGCCGTACCCTGATACGCCTTCAAAATAGAAAATAAGGCAGATCAGCAGGACAAGAGCAGTTCACGTACCATTTCTGCATCAAAGGTAACAGAGGAAACATGGTTGACTTCTATCTGATATAACGCATTTGCTGCGATATGCTCAGCAGCCTGCTCAAGATCACGAATACCGCTTGTGTTTTCGTGGCAGGAGATTACGGCATCGAGTCCTTCCGGTGTCAGAATGCATTCATTTTCTTTCATACCGATGCGTTTTAATACCTTTGGAAGTGCATAGCGGGAGAAAATGATTTTCTTTTCTTCCGGTGTGTAGTCCGGAATTTCAATCACAGCGAAGCGGGACATCAGCGGAGCACTGATCTGGTTCTTGTCGTTTGCGGTTGCAATCGGGTATACACCGACGGTCGGGATCATACATTCGATATAGTTATCGGTAAAACCAAGATTATCAAGAAGGGTCAGCAGAACATCTGCCGGGTTTCCGTTTCCTTTGCCGGAGGCAGCCTTGTCGAGCTCATTGATGATAAAGACGAGGTTGGATTCACCAGCCATGGAAAAAGCATCCATGATGATTCCCGGTTTTGCGTTTGCGTAGATGCGGGAACTTCCGGTCAGCTGTTCCGGGTCATTAATCGAACTCATATCGAGTGTTGTCCACGGTAATTTTAAGATACGCGCAACGGCATAAGCAATCTGCGATTTTCCGGTTCCGGCAGGACCGATCAGTAACAGACCATAGGCCGGCAGCGTATGAGTCCGGTTAATCTGAATGATGGTTTCGATAATTCTCTGCTTCACGCGTTCCATGCCATACAGTTCTTCATCGAGGATCCGGCGTGCTTCCACTGGATCAATGGCTTCAAAATAGTTGCTTTTCCATTGAATATTCATCATCATGGAGAGGGCGCGCTGTGCGTGACGACGTTCTTCGGGAGAGACTTCGTGGGAACGGGCAACAGCGAGGTTTCGACGAGCCCAAAGGCGGATATTGTCCGGCAGCGTTCTTCCGGCACAGTTCATAAAATCAGTGATGGATTGGATACTGGTGAGCTTCATACTGTCACCGGTTTCCTCCTGATCCTCATCCTCAATTTCTTCTTCCGGTGCATTGCTGGCGAGGAGACGCTCAATCATAAACTGTAAAAATCCATCCTCAGCCGAAAGCTTTGCGCCGCCACCGAAAGCGATCTCGCGGATTTTGTAAACTGCATAACCGTCGGATGTTTGTGTACCGGAAAGGCGGACATTGATATGATTTTCGCCAAGCCATTTTAAAAGACTGACAAAACGGGCATCGATCTGAAGAATGTCGGCAATGAAGGTTTCTTCTTCATCTTTAAATTCAAACGAGGTCCGTTTGGATGGGTTTGTGAAAATACCGCAGGGATGATGCGGGAAAGCTTTCTCTTTTGTATCCAGAATAAGAATCGGCTGATCTGGAGAAGTAAACGGTGCGTTTGTGCGGAAAACAGTATACGTACATTCGGAAACTTTTGCTTTTTCCGGGGAATTGCTGAAATCAAAAACGGGCATGACAGAACCTCCTAATAAAATAAGTGCTTATTGGTACAATAAAAACAGTGTAGCACGAATTAAAAAATCCTGCAATCAATATGCAGAATTTTGTATTTTTATGCTATGAAAATATTGGGCAAGCGGATATTCGAAATGGAAGCAGGGGACTTACTAGATTCGGTTAAATTTTCGGAAGGCATAAAAAAGCCCTCCGGGCAGGATCACACTGCGGCGGAGGGAAATTATGTCATCAAAGCAAGCTGTCGTAAGAAAGAAGCTCGCAAAACGGGAATCTTTCTTACACTGAAAAAGGAATGGCATCAGGAAACAGCGTTGGTTTTGGAAAAGCCCGGAAGCTGTACCAGCACGATCGCTGCAAACATCAGAATACAGCCGGAGAGCTCGCGACCGGAGAGTGCCTGATGAAGGAAAATCCAACCGGCGAGAACGGAAAAAACGGATTCCAGGCTCATCAGCAGAGAAGCCATGGTGGGATTTAATCCTTTCTGCCCGATAATCTGCAGGGTATAGCCGACACCAGAAGAGAGAATTCCGGCATAGAGAATCGGTATCCAGGCGTGCAGAAGGTTGGAAACGTTTACGGTTTCAAAGAGGGCCATACAGACAGCTGACAGGATCGAACAGGTAAAAAACTGAATGCAGGACATTTTGATGCCGTCGACAAGCGGAGAAAAATGATCAATAACCAGAATATGTATGGTAAATCCGAGCGCACAGGCAAGCACAAGAAGATCACCCTTCTGCAAAGAGAAGGATCCGTCTGTCATGCAGAGCAGATAGAGACCGGCAACGGCAATGAGAACTGCGAGCCAGACCTTCGGTTGTACTCGTTTTCGGAGGAACAGGCCGCAGACCGGAACAAGGACGATGTAAAGTGCGGTGATAAAACCGGCCTTTCCGACGGTTGTGTACTGGATGCCGATCTGCTGCAGGGTTGAGGCGACAAACAGTGCGATGCCGCAGAGAATACCGCCCGCCCAGAGTGTTTTTGGCTGTGTGCCATTTTCTGACGAAGCATCTGGCGGTAGGGTTCGCTTTTTACGCGAGGAGAAAAAGACAATCAGCGGAAGAAGCGTAAGTCCGCCGAGCAGGTTTCGTGCCGCGTTGAACGTAAAAGGTCCGACATAATCCATACCGGTCTGCTGTGCGACAAAGGCAGAACCCCAGATCGCAGCGGTCAGAAGCAGAAGCGCTGACTGTCGGTACTTATGAGAAACAGTATTCATAATAGAAAAAACCTCCTGAAATTGATACGATATTCATCATAGCACAAACAGATGGAAAAAGCGAACGGAAAAATGGCGGAAAAGACGGAAAAAAGGCACAAATAATCATAATGACGAAACAGTGCAGATATTGCGAAAATGGATATGTGAAAAATGAGCAGAACAAAGGAGATTAAAAAGGGAAAAACGAGCAATTCAACCAACGCAAAACAAAAAAAGAACACCAAAAACAAAAAATAGACACTGTTTTTCTAACAGCCTTTGTGTATAATGAACTCATCAAGCAAGAACGAAAACCTTAAGGAGGTAAAAAGTATGAAAAAGCGTAACATGAAAGTCCTTGCACTGTTAATGACAGTGACAATGGCAGGAACGATGCTTGCTGGATGTGGAGACAGCGGAAGTACAAGCACCGGTTCATCCGGAGGAGCAACAGCATCCTCCAGCGGAACAGCAGATGCATCAAGCGATGCCACAGCAGCATCTTCCAGCACAGCAGATGCTTCCAGCGAAGATACCACAGGTTCAGATGATGTGGTAGGAGAGCTTCCAAGAAATGAAACTCTTTACTTCGCAGGACAGCAGTGGGGTACCGTCAACGATTACAACCCAATGTCCGCAAACTCAAACAATGCAATGGTTATAGCACAGGGCGATGCTTCACGTGTACTTGTTTATGAAACTCTTTATATGTGGAATCCGCTGGATGCAAAAATGTATCCGCTGCTTGCAGACGGAGATCCGGTTTGGAACGATGCCCGTACCGAAATTACCGTTAAGATCAAAGCTGATGCAAAATGGAATGACGGCACACCGGTTACTGCAAAAGATGTAGCAGCTACCTATCATGCACATGTAGATTACAATTCTTCTACCGGCGCTGAAATGAAGAGCTACATTGCAGACGTTGTTGCACAGGATGACAGTACCGTAGTCTTCAAACTGACGACCGATGACTCCGGCGAAGCAGTTAACCCGGTTCTTGCGGAAAGATATCTGCCGATGCTCTACATCATGCAGGAAAATTATTTAAAGACCGTAGCTGACAGAAACAACAACGATGCTGAAGCAATTAAAATGGATAAGATGGACGATCTGGTAACTTCCGGACCGTACAAAAAATACTTTGACAATGACCAGAACGTAGTTCTGATCCGCGATGATAATTATTGGGGACAGGCAGATTCCATGTGGGGTAAGCTTCCGGTTCCGAAATATATTTCTCACCCGATCTTTAAAGATAACGCAGCAGCTACCACCGCATTCCAGAATGGTGATATTGATGTGGCACAGATATTCATCACAGACCTTCAGAAATTGTGGTTAGAGCAGGATCTTCCGATTTCTACCTATGTTGATGAAGCACCGTATCAGCTGTGTATGACAATGCCTACCCTGTTCTTTAATACAGAAGTAGAAGGACTGGATCAGGTAGCTGTTCGTAAGGCAATCGCTATGGCAGTTGACTACGATCAGGTTATTTCTTCAGCAATGTCCGGACAGTCTCCTACCTTCGCAGATGTTCCGCGTTCTGTCATGAACCCGACCGATGCTGAGCAGGCTATGGTGGATCAGGATGCCTTAAAAGAGTATCAGTGGTCCAATGCCGATGTAGAAGGTGCTAAGAAGCTTCTGGACGATGCCGGAATCGTAGACACCGACGGAGACGGAATCCGTGAGTACAACGGAAAGAACCTTTCCTATAAGGCTGAGTGCCCGACAGGATGGTCTGACTGGAATGCAACCCTTGAAATCGTAGCAGCAGCAGGAAAGAATATTGGTATCAACATTGAGACCTACTTCCCGGAAGCAGCAAACTACAGCACGGATTACAGTACCGGAAACTTCGAAATCACCATGCAGTCCGGCCCTGGTACATCGGTTGCCAACCCGTACATGAGATGCCGTTTCTTCATGAGCTCTGATTACAACGATCTTGAGGTTAACTTCAGTGGTAACTTCGGTCATTATCAGAACGACCGTGTAGATGAAATCCTTGCAGCAATTCCTCATGAGACCGATGATGCAAAACTGAAAGATTACTATACAGAACTTTCCAAGATTATGCTGGAAGATTGCCCGTGTGTACCGCTGATGTACAGACCGCAGGTATTCCACGAAGTAAACGAGTCCGTATGGACCAACTATCCGCAGAAAGACGATGGAACCAATGTTCCTCCGATGGACTGCACCGATGGTTATGGCGTAGCAGCACTGTACAATCTGGAACTGATTGACGGCTGATTTGCCAAACAGAAAGAAAGCACACACTGAATTGTAACAGAGGCGGCCGGAGCCGGGGTGCTCCGGCCGCTTTTACAAAATCAGAAGGAGGGTTCCTCTATGAAAGGAATGAAAAAGTATTATACGCAGAAGATCATGTGGTATCTTTTGACGTTAGTCTTTGCAGTGCTGCTGAACTTCATTCTTCCGCGTCTGATGCCGGGCGATCCGGTTTCAACTATTGCGTCCAAATCGGTAGAAGGTATGACCGATGCGACTGCAATTCAGAAAGTATATGAAGACTATGCAGCGAAATTTGGTATTAACAAACCAATGTATGTCCAGTTTTTTACTTGGGTAAAAAATGCACTTCGCGGTGATTTCGGCATTTCTTTCAGCCAGTATCCGCGTACCGTATCCGATATTATTTCCAGTTCGGTTCTGTGGACCATATGTTTACAGCTTCCGGCCATTATTGTTGGATGGATTCTTGGTAACCTGCTTGGTGCAATTGCAGCTTACATGAAAGGTGTTTTCGACAAGGCAATCCTTCCGGCATTCCTGTTTATCAGTAACGTACCTGCCTTTGGTATGGCAACCGTACTTTTATTTGTTTTCTCACTGAAATTACATATTGCACCTGCAGCAGGCGGCTATGCGAGCAGTATGATTCCGCATATGAGCCTTGCTTTTATGAAATCTGTGCTTTCACATTACCAGTTGCCGTTCTGGTCTATCGTAATCATCACGATCGGCGGCCAGGCTATTGGTATGCGTTCAATGTCAATTTATGAATTGAATGCCGACTATGTAAAATACAGTCGTTTCCTTGGAATCAAGGATCATACGATTGTGAAATATGTGTTCCGTAACGCAATGCTTCCGCAGATCACCGGTCTTGCAATGTCCCTTGGTACCATGATAGGCGGTAACCTGGTAGCTGAGATGGTATTCAGTTATCCGGGACTTGGAACAACGATGCTCTCAGCAGTTACCGGCCAGGATTATCCGTTGCTTTCTGCCTGTACGTTAATCATTACTATCATGGTTCTGCTGGCCAACCTGCTTGTTGAACTTCTGTATGCAGTCATTGACCCACGTGTCAAAGCATCCCAGCAGGATTAGAAAGGAGAATACGCTATGAAAAATACAATCAAACAGATTTTTCATTCAGGAAAATTCGTGACAGGATTTGTAATCTTCTTGGCAATTCTCCTGACTATTATCATCTATCCGCTTGTTGTGGCAAAAGATCCGCTGGCAATGATCGGAAACGGAAACTTTTTCAAACCGGGTACCTATCTTTCGATTCAGGACACCGTAAATTCCGGCAAAACGTATAAGATGAATGTTGATGCAACCGCATCCATCGTTGAAAGCAAACTGACAATGGACAACCGTTCTATGATGGCAGAATGGCTGGAAAAATACGGCGGTGTAGATGCCAGTGAAATCGATGTTACCGATGCAGAAGGTCTGATTGCTCTCTGGGAGGAAAAATATGACCCAAATGCAGAACAGAAAGGCCTTATCGCAGCAAAAAAGAAAAAATATCAGCGTCTTGACAACGAAATCGACGGTATTTTAGAGGATGTTCCAACCATTATTGCCGAGAAAAATGAAGAGACCGGTGAGCTGGAAGAGGTTCAGAGCATCGACAGCAAGCAGTACATCAATGAAAAAGATGTCATTAACCGTCAGAACTTTGTTCTTGGTACAGATAACTTTGGTCGTGATGTTTTGACTGAGCTGATCTCTGCAACAGGTTCATCCCTGAAAATTGGTCTGGTTGCGGGAATCATTGCAACTGTGATCGGACTGTTCCTCGGACTTCTTGCAGGTTACCTTGGAGGTTTTGTGGACAACCTGATTCTGTTCTTTACCAACTTGTTCACCGTTATCCCATCCTTCGTTCTCCTGATCCTCATCTCCTACAGCGTAGGTGAGTCTCAGAGGGGAATCATGATGGTGGCACTCCTGATCGGAATTACCGCATGGCCGTGGACAACACGTTCTGTACGTTCCCAGGTTATTTCTCTTCGAAACCGTGACCATGTAAACCTTTCCAAACTGTCCGGCCACAGCATGCTGCGGATTGTCCTTACCGACATCCTTCCGTACGTTGCATCCTACGTTGTTATGGCCTTCATTCTCCAGATTTCCTCCGGAATTCTGGCAGAGGCACAGCTTTCTATGATCGGACTTGGACCGGCAACCACAAAGACTGCAACACTTGGTCTTATGATGCAATGGGCAACCCAGTACAATGCACACTTAAACGGTGCATGGTGGGCATATTTCCCGGTTATTCTTGTAATCGCACTTATTTCATTCTCTCTTAACCTGATGAACACCGGTCTTGACCAGGTATTCAACCCGCAGTTAAGAGACTAAGGAGGCAGCTATGGGAAAAGTAATGCTGGAAGTAAACAATCTGAAAACGAAATATGTAACTCGTTTTCATGAAGATGTATACGCCGTAGACGGAGTCTCCCTGAAGATTGAGGAGGGAAAATCCCTCGGTGTAGCAGGTGAGTCCGGCTGTGGTAAATCGACGCTGGCACTGTCCCTGATGGGCTATTATTTCGCACCGCTTCACTACATCAGCGGCGATATTATCGTAGATGGAAGAAAAATTTCCGGAATGAAACCAGACGATGTCCGGAAAAATATTCTGGGCAATGAGATCGCCTACATTCCGCAGGCAGCAATGAATGCTCTGAACCCGACACAGAAAATCATCCGATTTGTAGAAGACGTTATTCATGCGCATGATCCGAAAATGCCGAGAAAGGATATTTATGATCTGGCAAAAGAACGTTTTCAGATCTTAGGCCTGCCGGAGGAGGTACTGCAAAAGCATGCGGTTGAGCTTTCCGGAGGTATGAAACAGAGAACCGTTATCGCAATTTCGACCATTCTTTCTCCGAAGGTACTGATCGCCGATGAGCCATCGTCCGCGCTGGATGTAACTTCCCAGAAAATGGTTATTAAAATGATGCGTGATCTGATGGAAAAAGGATTTATCAAATCCATGATCTTCATCACACACGAGCTGCCGCTTCTTTACAACGTAACCGATGATATTATGGTTATGTATGCTGGACAGATTGTAGAAAAAGGTACCGCAAAAGAAATGGTATTCGATCCGCTGCATCCATATTCCAAAGGTCTGATGGGATCGATCATCGTTCCGGAGGAAGGTGTAAGAGAACAGAAGCTGACTGCAATTCCGGGAACTCCGCCAAACCTGAAGCATCCGCCGGAGGGCTGCCGTTTCGCAGACCGCTGTCCTTATGCACAGCCAACCTGCCGCGGTATGAAACCAGAGGTCATCGAACTGCCGAACGGAAGAGAGTACCGCTGCCTGATGTCTGAGAGAAAGGTTCGGGAGGTGTATGCAAATGCGTGATGGTAAAGAATTAAAACCATGCCTCTCCGGAAGAGGCGTAACGAAAGTGTTTGGCTTTGGCGATGCAAAAACGGTCGCTGTAGACCATGTTGATTTCGATTTTCATGAAGGTGAATTTGTTTCTATCGTAGGAGAATCCGGATCCGGAAAAACAACCCTTTCGAAGATGTTGCTCGGGCTGATCAGCGTAACGGAAGGTGAAATTGATTTCCAGGGTAAACCAAGAGACATCTCGAACGGAAAGAAGAAAAAAGAGTACTGGAAGGGAATTCAGGCGATTTTCCAGGATCCGTTTGCTTCCTACAATATGTTTAAACGTGTAGATTCTGTTCTGCTGGATTGCATTAATATGCGCGGTGACAAGAATCTGCCGAAAGAAGAAAAAGAACGTCTGATGACAGAGGCCTGCAGCTTTGTAAACTTAAAATACGCAGAACTGACAAACAAATATCCATTTGAGCTGTCAGGAGGCCAGATGCAGCGACTGATGATTGCACGTATTTTCCTTCTGAAACCAAAGATTCTGCTTGCCGATGAGCCGACGTCTATGATTGATGCCTGCTCACGTGCAACGATCCTGGATATGCTGCTGAAGTTGCGTGATGAGATCAATATGACGATTATCTTCATCACCCACGATATTGGTCTTGCTTACTATGTATCCGATAATGTTTATATTATGGAGCATGGAAAATTTGTGGAATCGGGACCGGCAGAAGAAGTAATTCTTCACCCGACAGCAGCGTATACCAAACGTCTGATCAGCGATGTTCCAAAGATTTATGAACCGTGGGATCTGACAACAGTATAACAATGGTACGAAAGCTGTTTCCCTGGAATCATGCTTTGCGTCATATATGAGTCTTGCGAAAAGAGAGACGGTGCACGGAAAAAAAGTGTACCGTCTTCTCTTTTTGTCAATAATTTTTCTGAAAAAATTGCTTTTTAAAGAAAAAACTGGTAAAATTAGTAAGGTTACAGAACCGAAAAGAAAACTGGGGGATGAAAAATGCGAAACTGGTTTCGCGGACTGAAACTGAACCAAAAATTTACCGTAACAACGTTGATCTTTATTTTTATTCCGCTTTTTGGCATGATGTGCTTTGGGTTTAGGAGTATCAAAAAGAATGCCATAGATCATGGGGTAAATGAAGCAGTAACGGCAATAGATCTTACCTGTGCGGAGGTGAATGCAAAAGCGAATGCCTGCTCAATGGTTGTAGATACGCTGCAGGAGTATGAACCGTTGGAAAAATATCTTCTTCATCTCAGGAGGGGAGAGGAGATCTCGGAGAGCTATTATCAGCAATTTCGAAACAACAGCATCAGCATAATCGATAAAATGCAGGAGGCAATGCCAGATCTGTACCAGATCCATATTTTTGCCATGGCAGATGGTTTTCTGGAGCAGCAGCCGATCCTGTACCAGAAGGAAAAGATGAAAAACTGCGCCTGGTACCGAAGCTATCAGGGCGGAGGACAGTGGTTTTTTGACATACAGGAAAAAAATATTATCTCCGGTACAAAAAAAGAAGGTTCCCATTTGATGACTTATGTACGGGAACTGCGGGATCAAAGCGGAGGAAGGCTTGGCGTGATCGAGGTATCCATGCGTATGGCAGACATATTTCCCGAAATTTATCGATCCGGTGACAGCAGCTGGGCCTGCTTTGTTGATGAAAATTGGAATTTATATGACTGCGGAAAAACAGCGGCAGCCTGCAAATGGCAGTCCTATCGGGGGCTGATTCTGTTCCGGGCAGGAATCCGTGACAGAAAAGAGAGTCAGCAGAGCGCGGTGATTGACCGGAAAAACGTTGCAATTGTGCTTCGGAAAGTCGATAAACTCAATGGAATGTTTGTAACACTGACCAATTTGGATGATGCAACCGGAAACATGATCAAACAGCAGCAGAGAATGCTGCTTGAATTTGCCGGCTTCGGGCTGCTTCTGATTGTGGTGGTCAATCTGATTGTGCGTGGCCTGCTGAAGGAGTTTTATGACGTCCTGTGTGAGATGCGTCAGATTGACAATGGAACAACAAAGATAAAGGTTTGTTACAGCGCAGAAGAGATGCGGGAAATGAGCTATGGTATCAACGGAATGCTGGAGAGAATTCAGAAACAGAACGAGGAAAGCATCAAAAGGGAGGCAGCGCTGAAAGATACGGCAATCCGGGCAATGCAGAACCAGATTAACGCTCATTTTATTTATAATGTTCTGGAATCCATTAAGATGATGGCTGAGATTAATGAAGAGTATACGATTTCCGATGCGGTAACAGCACTTGGTGAAATGCTGCACTACAATATGCGCTGGAATAAATTTCTGGTAACCGTTCAGGATGAGATGAATTATATTCAGAACTATGTGGAACTGATGAATCTGCGGTATGATTTCACAATTACATTATCTGTTCAGATACCGGAAAATTTGTATCGGCAGGATATCCCCAAGATGTCTCTTCAGCCGATTGTGGAAAATGCAATCACACATGGAATTGAGGAGCTGGATGCAGACGCCGTCATTGAAATCAAAGGAATAGAGCATGAAAAGAGCTTTGAGATTGAAATCACAGATTCCGGAATAGGCATGTCAGAAAAGCAGCTTGCAATTCTGAGACGTAAACTAAGAATGCGCCTGAATTCAGATACACAGCCGAAACATGGAATCGGGCTTCGGAATGTACAGGACAGAATCCACATTCAATTTGGAACAGAGTATGGACTGTCAGTTTATACAAAAGAGCATTGCTATACGAAGGTGAGCATTCATCTTCCCATCACGAGGGGGAAATATTCTCCGATGGATCAAGAGGGTGACGAGAAAGAGGAAGAAAAAGAAAATGAATACACTGCTGGTTGTAGAAGATGAAAAATTGATTCGACAGGGAATCGTGGCGATGATCCGGCGAAGCAGCGTGCCGGTGGAGGAGATTCTGGAGTGTCGAAACGGAGAAGAGGCATTGGAGATTTTGAGAAAACAGAGGGTGGACGTCATGTTCACTGATATCCGTATGCCCAAAATGGACGGTCTGACACTGGTCAACAAAATGGAGGAGCTGTCACAGAAACCTGTTGTTATTGTTTTAAGTGGCTATGATGAATTTTCCTATGCGGTTGAAATGATGAAACATGGAGTTCGGGACTATATTTTAAAACCGATCAAGCGGGAGACGATAGAACAGCTTCTGGAAAATCTGGAACGAGAGCTTTCGGAGACCCGGGAAACGGAAGAAGAGGAAGAACGGTGCTTTTTAAATCAGCTCCGTTATCTGATGATGAATGCAGAAATGGCCGAAGAAAAAGAATGGATGGATATGGAAAGCAGGCTCCGGCGCCACATCGGAAACGACAGCTTCCGGATCCTGCTGACCAGCAAGGCAAATGGGGAACGGTTTTCGAAATGCAGCGGAATTCTGCTGGAAGGCGTAGAAGGAGGAGTTCTGTATCTTCTGCCGGAACCGGAGGCAGAGCGGATCATGAAAGAAAAAGATGAGAGATTTTGTCTCGGAGTGGGAAAAGAACATCGTTCTGTGATGGAAATTCCAGAGGCATACCAGGAAGCACTGCTGGCCCGGGAAATGGCATTTATACAGAAAAATCCTGTGGAAGAATATCAGAAAAAATGTTTTGAGGAAAAGCCGGAGCTGGCACAGTTTCAGGAAAAATTTATTCTGCAGGTGCCAACGGACCGGGCAGATACTGTGCTGCGAAAAATGCGGAACTGGTATTTTGAGGCGGCGCATCAGAGGGTCTCCCCCTATCAGCTTCTGACAGTGACGGAAGCAATCTGCAAAGAACTGGATCTTTTTTACCGCATGCCGGAAAAACAGGAAAAATGTCCGCGTCCTCTGCAGTACCGTGATGCAGATCTGTTTCTGGATGCGTTTGAAGAATGGATACACGTTTACAGGGAAAGCCTGAAAAGTCAGACAGCCGGAAAAGAAAAAATGGAAGAGGCAATTTCATATATTCGGGAAAATTATGCAAAAGATCTGAATATGGCGATGGTATCTAACCATATTTGCATGAATTATTCGCTGTTTTCAGCAGCGTTTAAAGAACATACCGGTGTGAATTTTGTGAACTATCTGAAGGAGATCCGCATTGCGGAGGCAAAGCGTCTGTTGATTCAAACAGAAGATAAAATTACGGAAATTGCCAAACAGGTTGGATTTGAAAATGATAAGCATTTCATGAAATCATTTAAAACGGCATGCGGCGTATCACCGTCTGAGTTCCGAAAAGATTACAAAATGGTTTCCAACGGAAAGGGAGGACAGGATGAGTAAAGAAAAAGAAACCGGAAAAGAGAAGAGAAGAATCCGCCAGCTGGCGCGGTATTACATTCCATATAAGGGATTGTTTTTTACCGACATGTTTTTTGCAATGCTTGGAGCAGCCATTACACTGGTGATTCCACTGATTGTACGGTATATTACGAGTACGGTTGTGGAAAAGCCGCTGGAGCAGGCAACGGGTGAGATTATCCGCCTCGGTATTCTGATGATTGCTATGGTTCTGGTTGAAATGTACTGTAACTTTTATATTGCCTATTACGGCCATGTGATGGGGGCGCGGATTGAGCATGATATGCGGAACGAGATCTTCGGCCATTATCAGAAGCTTTCGTTTGCTTTTTTCGATAACCAGAAGGTCGGCCATCTGCTGTCGCGCATCACAAGCGATCTGTTCGATATCAGTGAGCTTTTACATCATGGGCCGGAGGATATTGTCATTTCGTTTATCAAACTGATCGGCGCGATGATTATTCTGTTTGTGGTAAATCCGATGCTGGCATGTGTGCCGCTTGTGGTTATTGTGGTGATGCTGCTGTTTGCGTTAGTGATGAACAGCCGCATGAAGAGTGCATTCAAGGAAAACCGCCGCAGAATTGCGGATATCAACAGTCAGATTGAGGACAGTCTTTCGGGGATCCGTGTTGTCAAATCGTTTGGAAATGAGACAGAAGAGATGCGTAAGTTCAATGCGGGAAATGACCGTTTTGTCGATTCGAAGAAGGTCAGCTACCGCTATATGGGAATTTACAATTCGGGAATGGGAGCCTTTTCGACGCTGATTACCGTTATTTCGCTGATTGTCGGCGCATTGCTGATGACAGGTGGGAAACTTGGGGCAGCGGATCTGGTTACCTTTCTTCTGTACATCAACAACTGCACAGATCCGGTGAAAAAGCTGGTGAACTTTACGGAGCAGTTCCAGAATGGTTATTCCGGTTATGAACGTTTCCTGGAAATTATGAGCATCGCACCGGACATCCAGGACAAGCCGGATGCACTGCCACTGAAGAATGTGCAGGGAGAAGTAACCTTTGAAAACGTTTCGTTTCACTATGAGGAGTCGAAGGAAAACGTGTTAAGCAATGTGAATCTGCATGTCCCGGCCGGCGACTATGTGGCACTGGTCGGCAGCTCCGGCGCCGGAAAGACGACGCTTTGCTCGCTGATTCCGCGTTTTTACGATGTGACGGAAGGACGAATTCTGCTGGATGGAAAGGACATCCGCGATGTGAAGTTAAAGGATCTGCGCGATGAGATCGGTATTGTGCAGCAGGATGTGTACCTGTTTGCGGGAACGATCATCGACAACATCCGCTATGGCAGACCGGATGCGACCGACGAGGAGGTCATCCGCGCAGCGAAAGCGGCCAATGCACATGAATTTATCATGGAGCTGGCGGACGGCTACGACACCGATATCGGCCAGCGCGGCGTAAAACTTTCCGGTGGCCAGAAACAACGGCTTTCCATCGCCCGCGTATTCCTCAAAAACCCGCCGATTCTGATTTTCGACGAGGCAACCTCAGCGCTCGACAACGAAAGCGAAAAAGTCGTCCAGAAATCTTTGGAACTTCTGGCGAAAGACAGGACAACCTTCGTGATTGCGCACCGGCTGTCCACAATCCGGAATGCAAAGCGGATTCTGGTGCTGACGGAGAATGGAATTGCGGAGGAAGGCACACATAAGGAACTGCTCGCGAAAGGCGGGATTTATGCGCATTTGTATGAGATGCAGTTTTGATGAAAATTTCATTAGTATGACAGAAAGGCAGCGGAAGAGAAACCGCTGCCTTTTTTGACACTTTCTTATTTTCTTCATACTCTATAAAGAACAGAAAATGAAAGAGGAACATGGTATGGATTCATCCCGTATGAATCGCGGCTGCTGCGGTGCGAACAATATGCAGAACCGCCGCGCCGCTTCAAACAATATGGAACTGAAGATGGAACCAAGGAATTTCCCGCGGAAAATGCAGCATGTAGATCATATGATACCTGCAATGGCGTACGTTCCGATGCAGCGGTTTGAACAGATCTATGATCTTTCCGCTGCATTAAAAAATGGAACCTTATTCCCGGAACTCTGTAAACCATTCTGTGGAAAGGGAGGAGGACAGTGCCTATGATGCCGCAGATGCCATCCCGCGAAAAGCTGCTCGCCTGGATTGATCAGGTCAGCTTTGCTGTTGTTGAAATGAACCTTTACCTCGACACCCACCCGGAGGATGAAGATGCACTTGCCTTTTTCCGGGAAAAAGTGGAGCTTCGAAAAGAAGCACTGAAACAGTACGCCGAACAGTACGACCCGCTCACGATCGATACCGCCAACGACCGCATGAGCCGTTCTTTCGAATGGGTTATGCAGCCATGGCCGTGGGAAGTCAACCGGAAAGGAGGGTGCTGACGGATGTGGAATTATGAAAAACGCCTCGAGTATCCTGTAAACATCACGACACCAAACCCTAAAATCGCCCAAATTATCATGAGTCAGTACGGTGGCCCGGATGTCAATACCAGATGATACGCCCAAAAGTCCAGCGTTTATGCGGGTTTTCGGGCTTTTTGAATGAAAAATCAGGAGACAAAAAAATCAAAAAACATGGTCCCTGAGTCCTTATTATACACGATGCTGTCCACGATCGAGCGGAGCAGCAGACCCTTCGTTTCGGAGCTTTCTTCCGGATCTTTCAAAACATCATTGACGTTCCGGATTTCCTTTCGGAAGTCCTCTTTTGACATTTCAACCGGCGGAGCAGCAGGAGTAAGAGCGCGATCCAGTTCCTGCTGCAGATGCTGCCGTTCTTCGAGGAGCCGTTTCTTGTTGGCGCCATACTCTTCCAGTGTATCAATTCCATTTTCAAAAGCAAGTTTAATTCTGGATTCCCGCATGGATAAGTGATCCAGCGCCTGCCGGAGGCGGGCAACGGTATCATCTTTTTCTGCGTCCAGCGTTTTGTCACGCATGGTGTAAGAAAAGTCTGCTCCGGCAAGAATCTCATCGAAGTACCGGAAGACCGTTCGTTCTGCCTTTGCTACTGTGATCGAATTGGATCCCTTGTGAAGCCCTTTTGCATACTTCCAGCACTGAAAATATGGACAAGAGGTATTCCCGGCCGTTACCGTGAGTGTAGCACCGCACACGGGGCATTTTAAAAGCCCTGACAGCCAGTGTTTGCAGGTGGACGGGTTCCGGCTCTTCGGGGCTCTCCGGCGGGCGTCCATGCGCTTGATCCGGTTGTTGAAACGTTCCCGGTCAAGCCTGGCTTCGTGCGCACCTTCGAACGATATCCCGTTCCAGATTACAGTGCCGGCATAAAAAGGATTCCGAAGGATCCGTTCAACCGACCGACGCTCCATGAGGTTGCCGCGTTTGGTGTGGTACCCCAACTCGTTACAGCTCCGGGCGATCGCAGTCGGATCGTGATGTTCCAGATCGTACTGATCCATGATAAATTTTACAATGCTGTATTCTGCTTCGTTGATTACAAATGGCTTGCCGCCGCCGGCTGCATCATAGCCCAGGCAGGGAGATGTCTGGTAGCCGTGCTTTAAGGCTTTTTCCTTCATGCCGCGGATCACTTCGCCGGAGAGGCGGATAGAGTAGTATTCGTCCATCCATTCGATAATTCGCTCGATCAGCGTGCCAAACGGACCGTCGATCAGTGGTTCGGAAATGCTGATTACATCGACGCCGCTTTTTTTCAGCAGGGATTTGTATACAATGGACTCTTCCTGGTTGCGAGCAAAGCGGCTGTACTTCCAGACAAGAATGACGTCGATCGGATGCGACTCCTGCTTTGCGATCGCAATCATTTCCTGGAATTTTGGCCGGCGGTTGGCGTGACGGCCGGAAACGGATTCCTCGAAGATAAAATCCTCTGCGACAACAATGCAATTCTTCTTTGCGTAGTCCAAAAGAAGACGCTGCTGGGCATCCGGTGAGAGCTCTGTCTGATCGGCAGTGCTGACACGGATATACAAAGCGCCATTTTTTAATGCTGACATGTAATATCACCTTCTATTCTGTTGTTATTTTCGTCCCCGGTTGGGGAGTGTAAGAAAACCGCCAAAACAAACGTTCTGATTGATTGGCGGGGTCGAAGATGATACAATATGAGTTGGACATGTAGTATCATTCTTCGGAATGTTACAGAGCCGCTCCGGTGTTGGCGCACTGGAGCGGTTTTTCTTTTTGGTAAATAGCTTTATTTTTGAGTATGTGCTGTATATGCTTTGTTGCAGGTACGCAATCCATCAATATGTTCAAAAAGATCAGGCTTTATTGGAGCACCAAGAGGATCTAAAACGAAATCGATGCCTTCACGTCGAGCAAGTTTAGCCGCTGAAACGAAATCACTATCGCCGGAAATAAGTACAATTTGATCTACTTGATGTTTGTAAGCCATAGAAGCTATATCGAGACCAATTTTCATATCAACGCCTTTCTGATCAATTTGTAAACAGAAATCGTCTTCTTGCAAATCGGAAAATTGAATAGAACCATTACAGAGTTTTTTTACAATTTGAGGTCTGAGAGTATAATGAGCCTGTTCTTCAGCAAGCTTTCCAAGACGGAGAGCAAATTTTCTTTTTTTCTTTAATTCATTGAAAAATAACGTAGTCCACTCAAACAAATCTGATTTCCTGAGATCAACTTGCTTTTTTAAAAAAGGATGATAAACACGCTTGCTGGAAGGGGCACAATCGTAATAAAAAATTCGGTATAGATTGCTGCTTTCACCGTGAAAATTTAAATGCCGCATACAATAGTTTGCCAGTTCTGCAGCGCGCTGTTCAGCAGTCTGGTCTCCGAAAACTGCTTGAGCTCTTCGACGATAAAAACCACCGTCTACAAGAATAGCGGTTTTAGTTGCAAAGTTGTTCTTTAACGATTCCATATTTTATCCTCCAGGTATAAAAAAAGCTCTAGGGTTCGGTCATTCCCATATGCTGAGAGACGTACAACCTAGAGCATTATTAACATAGTCGATTGTGTAGCTACGTTTGTATAATATATGCTTTTGGTTGAAAAATCAATATAAAAAAAGAAAAATTAACAAAAATGTAACATTTATATTGAGTGAAAGTTTTTATTTCCAAAATTCTATTACCTGCAATGACGGAACAAACCGGATTGCATAATTATCTATTGTGACAAGGTTTTCTCCGTATTTTCTACTGTAGCACTCCAGTGCTTCTTTCAAATATTCTTCCGTTACTTGCAAATATTCTGCCATCTCATAGAGTGAACGGCAGTGGTGTTTATAACATTCGATGATGCCGATCAGGCCGATCTGCATGTCATATCCGTACAGGCGGGCGCGAAGTTCCTGCTTCCGGTTTTTCACTTCGTCCATATCTAAGATATTTCCATGACTGGTAAAATAGTGTCCCAGTTCTTCAGCAAGAACGCAGGATTTTTCAGTTTGGGTTGTTAAGTTTTTCCGAATGGCAATTCTTCTGCCACGGATCAGACCATTTTGTTCGGAAAGTGTTTTTTCCCGAACTTTCAGTCCGGCCTTGTCCGCAGTGACCAAGAGTTCTTCGTAGTTCAAATGCACCACCTCTTTTTAAATTTCGTATATTAAAAGGCACCCACGCAAATACTTGCATGAGTGCCTTTCAACCATAATCAATATGGTTCTCTCCGTAGAAGTATATTACTATAAAGAGAAAAATATTGCAAACTTTAAAAGAAGTTTTTTTAGACATTCTAAGAAGTATTTGTGGTCTATATTTTATTATTTGCTAAAAAATATCGGATTTATCAAATTTATTGTACTCTATTTCATCTTTAGGAAGTGCAATTAGTAAATCCAAATCTGCCAAATTTTTAATCCTCCCATTCGGAATCATCATTCATAATATCAAGATCATGCTGCAGCCCTTCTGGTGTATGTTCTACATCGGTGCGGGCATGTGCGGCAAGTAGCTCATCTTCCATTCGCTGGGTGGAGAGGAGATTCTGGGTGTAGATAATGACTTTCTTTTTATTTGAAGAGTCGAGCTGCGTGTAGAGGTTATTCAGCTGCTGCTGATCGGCGGGGAGAGGAGCAGGGGCGGGAACTGGATCCTCGAGAAGTTGCACAGGCTGTTCCGCATCGAGCATTTTCAAGAGAGAATCCAAGTCAATTCCCATTCCAGAGGCAACTTTTGCCATGGATGGTAGCGTTGGAGAAATAGGTTTGTTATTTCTTGGATTGATATTATTTTCAAGCATGGAAATATAACCTTTACTGAGAGAACAGGCTTTTGCAAATTCTACAATAGTAATATTGTTTTGCTCTCGATAATTTTTTATGATATCGCCTAATGTCATTTTATGCTCACCTCTTTCTTTGTTTAGTATATTGTACAATATGTTGAAAAAATAGTCAATAAAAATGTTCAACATACTTGACAAGCTTAAAAAGCGGTGATATTCTAAAAGAGAAGTTCAACATGTTAAACAAAGAAAGAGGTGAAAAAGAATGGGATATAAAATACGAGAGAGAAGAAAAGAAAAAAAGATGTCGCAATGCGAATTAGCAGAAAAAAGCGGGGTATCACGCACGGTTATTTCTGGACTGGAAAGTGGAGCAATCACAACTACAACAACGGATACTCTTTTGAAAATAGCGAGAGCGTTGGATACAAATGTGGCAGATATTTTTTTTGAAAAATAGTTCAACATGTTGAAAAAAGCAAAGATGCCATGATAAATGAAAGGAGGTGAGAGAAAATGATGTTTCAAAGCATTCAATTAAATAACGGAAAGATTTTGGAAGGGCAAAAAATCGGAGAACTTGTTACGGATATAGTAAACAAATTCTCCGAAGCTGAATTGTCCAGCGATGAAGCCAAAATCGTGCTGGGACGTGTTGAGTCCGTAATAGGAGAATGCAATGTTATCCAAAAAATGATTTAAAGATTTTTTTGAAGAATTTCTTGTAAGGTATAAGAAATAGCTTGAAATTCTTTTCCGGGAGTAGCTGTTTTGGGAGCTGGAATATCTGTACCTGCTTGCAAATCCACCGTGATAACATCCTTATATTTTTTATGACCTGATTGATACTCCAATGAAAATGTTACAGGCCGAGTTAATTTTGTGTAATCAAGATTACATATCCGGGATTGCCCAGGAGCTAAAGAAGAACCAACAAAATCTTTTAAGTAATCGCGATCGGAACCGAATCTATAACAATCCATAAAATCAAAATCATAGTCAAATTTATGGATAATAGCAGGGGAATTACCAAAATTTTTTATTACAAGGAATAACATGGGCATTCCAGTATTTATGTTTTGAGGATATATGGAAATGACTGCACGGGAACTCTCTTCGATCATTTTAGAATTTTGCAGTAAAGTCACCAAGGATATAACAATAGCGATTATAGACGTTAATAGTGATGCTATAATGCCACAAATTTGAATGATATCAGATGGGGAAAGTTTTGCAATAAAGTCTTTAGAAATCATGAATGTGAACCTCCTTTCTTTCGTACTCGGGCATAGCAGTGCCCTGTAATACACAGCATAGGAGGGACAGAGGGAAAAGTCAATAGAGACAGCCGAAACGGCCAGCAATGGCCGTCATGCAAGGGGTGACTGCCTTGTGTCTGATGATGGCAGGTCAGGTCAAAACTGCACAAAGGAAAAAGCATAGCCGACGGGCGGTGCATACCATAAAGAAGAGGTGAGGCTTTGTGAATGAAATTATGTGTGTTACCCGAATTACAATCGGGGGGCAGCAGTATACGGCCGAGGAGCTCGGGGAAGAGAAAGCAAAAGAGATCGTCCGCCAGCGTGTGGAAGCCGCGGTGGAGTCGATCGGGTATGAAAGGACGCAGAAATGAAAGCATCAGATAAAACAGCGCTGGCGATCGGCGCGGTTGGTACATGGATTTACATCGGCGGCGTGGATTCGGATCTGTGGGGCCGCGCCGCCCTGGGAGCAGGAATGTTTCTTCTTGCGCTCGCGGCAAAGAAAATCGGCGATTATGTCGAAGCGTGCCGCGAGGAGCAGGAAGAGTGGGAAGAAGAGCGCCGGGACGCAGTGTTTGCGGCGTGGATCCGGAACGGATCACTGAAAGGATAAGGAAACGTAGAATGAAAAAAGAGAGATTGACGGTAAAGAATCCAGATGGAACATACCGGATCTGGATGGAACGCGCAGGAACATTTCGGCTTGAGAGTCAGATGGATTCTGTTTTTGCGTATGGCGACCTGGTCAACAAGCTGGGCCGGTATGAGGACCAGGACGAAGAAAAACATAAAAAATAGCTCCTGCCCAAAAAGCAGGAGCCCGTAGCCGGATGGCATACTTATCCTCACAAGATTAGTGTACCACCCGGCTGTCGAAATGTCAAACGGGGCGGGGAAACCCGCCTGTATTTTTAACAAAAAAATTGGAATTTGAAAGGGCTTGCTTCTGCCCTTTTCGGACTCGATAAAGATATTAAAGATAGGACAGACAGATGGGAACAAAGCGGGAAGAATACAGGCTTCGTGGGGGAGACATCCTCGAGATAAGAGAGTTCCACGATGGCCGATATGGAGCGCCGGGACAGCGGCGGGAGAAAAAGAAAAAGCCGACAGAGGAGCAGATGCGGCAGGCAAACGAGAGAGAGAAGATCCGGAGATGCCAGTTGCGGATGATGACGTACTTCCATGAGGGCGACTGTCTTGCAACGCTGACATACCGGCAGGACAAGAGGCCACCCAATATGAAAGAGGCATTGAAAGATTTTCAAAAGACAATCCGAAAAGTGCGGAAGGAATATCAAAAACGGGGATATGAATTGTTCTGGATCCGGAATATTGAACGGGGAACCAAGGGAGCCTGGCATATCCACATTGTTCTTAACGAGATTGGGGATACAGCCAGTATTTTACAGCAGGTATGGGGAAAAGGCGGTGTCTGGTCGTGTGAAATCAAAAACAGTCAGTTTTACAGCGAAGATTTCTACCAGCTCGCCAGTTATCTGACCAAGAGCGAACACCGGATCGAACATAAATCGAACGGGGACGCTGCGAAGCCGCGGTTAAAAGAAACGAGCTATAACATATCAAGGAATATGCCGCTGCCGGAGCCGAAAATTCAGAAACTTGTCCGCTGGCAGGAGGAGGCAAAGCCCCGCAAAGGGTATTACATAGCAAAGATTTATGAGGGATATAACCCGGTAACCGGATACAAATACAGACAGTATACGATGATCCGTCTGGAGAGGAGGCGAACAGACTATGATGGCGACCGACGTTTACGTCGAGACAAGCATAAGCGCACCGCAGGAAAAAAAGCGTAAGTGGGGTTATGTGCTGGAAGCTCCGGGAGGGAGAACAGTATACCAACTGGGTGAGATGACTGGCACAATGCATGGAATTACGCTGCAGGTTCTGATCAAAGCACTTCGCCGGTATCAAAAGCCGAGCCGGATCACGATTCATGCAGCGGATGAGTGGGTTTTGCAGATGCTACTGCGTCAGCTCTCTGCGTGGGAGCAGAATGGATTCACCAATGCAAAAGGGGAGTCGATCAAATACCGGAGTGGCTGGGAGCAGCTGGCAAATTTAATCAAAATACATACAATCACGATCGCTCCGGGACGGCACGCGTACAGTGCCTGGCTACAGAGCGAGATGGAGAAAATGGAAAGAGGGAAATAGGATGTTTGAGAGATTTGGGGAAATGAATTCCTTCCAGGAAATCAATGAACTGGCGGAGAGTTTGTTCAATGAAGGAGATATTGGAAGCTTGAAGGCAATGGCTGCGGAGAATGGAATCCCGGCGGATTTCGTGGAGATGTTCTGCAGCGGCGACCTTCCGGCGTTATGCGATGCAACGACAGCAGCACTTGGCAAGATTGAGGTCGAGGCAGCGGAGGTGAAACCGAAAGAAATCATGGAAGACTGGACAGAGTATCTGAAAAGCCAGTGCATGGAAAATGAGTTGTTGGCATTCAATGTCCGGAAGAAAGGGAAATCCCTAAAAGGGTGCATAGCAGCGCTTCTGATATGGTCGTTCAAGAATCAGCAGACGGTAGACAAGGATATTATCAAGGCGGCAGGTGTATCAGCAGGAAAGGTTACACTGGGGATTCCGGGGATGGGAACTGCGAAGCGGATCATCCGGGAATATTATCTGGGAAAGTAGGCAGAGCAGATGAAGAAAAAAGCAATTGAAAAAATCCCGTATATCGGATTGAAAAAAACAAGCAGAAAAAAAGATGTGAAATATGTCGGGGTTGCCGAAACAAAGATCATCGGCGGAGCAGAACATCTGCTTATAGAGGTGTACAAAAATGAGAAAAATGAAAAAGATATACCGGAAGTACGCATTGCTCTCAATAAGAATGATTTTGGAACGTACTTCCCGAAAACAGGCGAGTGGAACAGAAAAAAGATAATGCCGAATGGCGGCTATTGCAGGACAATCTGGGAAAAAACAGGTGAGGGAAACGACTGGAGAGAACAGGAAAAAATAAACATTTTGCAGAATGAGGAAGATTTGGGAAAAATTCGGGATTTTTGCAAAAAGAAAATTTACAGCGAAAAACACTGGTGGGAATATATCCACAAATACCAGGACGATATTACGGTGAGAGAGCGAAGAAAAACAGCAGACAGAAAATACCAGAGAAGAGCGGAAGCACTGCAGGATCGGATCAACCATACGAAAGAATTGCCGGAACAAAGAATCCTGGACTGGGCGAACAAGACCTGCTTTGGAAAACTGCATTATTTGTATTACAAAAAACACGGAAGCTGGGTACAGATCGCCTGCAGCAAATGCGGAGGAGTGACAGATGCCAGATGGAAGAGCGGGATTTCCTATGAGAGTCAGTTCCAGAGGATAGTAAAGGAGCCAAAAGAAGGAAAATATGGGAAATGCCCGATGTGTGGAACACTTGGGGAGTATAAATGCCAGGGGAAGGTAAAAGGAACATACAGAAAGCAGGCATATTATTTTCTGGGACAGAGATATAAAGAAAATGGAATCGTACTGCGTTACATCGAAGTACAAAAAAGATGGGAACTGGAGTTGACTGCCGGAGAAAAAGGAACGGAAATGCAAGGCGCATGCGAAGAACTGTCAGGGATAGAAATAGCAAGGGCATATCTGAAACCAGGGGAAAAAGTTCAGATTGACTATCAAAAACACAGCTGGTACGAAGGGAAAGATTACTGGGATGACTGCAATCTTGCAGGACTATCAAACATCGCAATAGGTGAAGGGAAGATCCTGCCGGAAACCTATCGGGAAATGCAGGATACAGCATTCCGGTACAGCGGTCTGGAAGAATATGCCGATAAAGGGGGAAAAGTAAACCCGATTGATTATCTGGAAAGATACCAGCAGATTCCGCAGCTTGAGATACTGTCAAAGATGGGCCTGACAGAAATTGTAAGGAGAATAACCAGAGGGGAATGCGGAGTGATAGAGGATCAGAATGCAAAACGCCTGGATGATTTCCTGGGTATCCAGAGAGAAAGAACGGATCAGCTTATACGGACAGGTGGGAACGGGAAATTGCTGGATGCGATGAAGACGGAAAAAAGACTGGATCAGCATTGGACAGAAAAGCAGGTGGAGCAGATGGCAGAAACGGGGTTGAGAACTGACAGTGCTGGAATTGCCCTCAGATACATGACTGTGCAAAAAATGTTAAACCGAATTGCGAAGTATGCCGGATGCGAATATGGAACAAAGTGCAGCACGGCAATCAACGAGATTCGGAGAACAGCGATTACTTACACAGACTATCTGAGAATGAGGGAAGAAAGGGGCTATGATTTACACAACAGTGTATATCAGCAGCCAAGAGAACTTCAGACCGCCCACGACCAGATGGTTGCGGAAATCAACCAGGAAAAAGTCGAGAAACGACTGAAAGAAGTGAAAGAAAAATATCCGGAGATCAGGGAGCAGTACAGAAAACTGAGAAAAGAATTTTTCTATGAGGATGATACATACCTGATCCGGCCGGCAAGATCCGCAGAAGAAATTGTGACAGAAGGAAGGATCCTGCATCACTGCGTAGGAGGAAATAATTATCTGACGAAACACAATGAAGGGACAAGTTATATCCTGATGCTGCGCTTCCAGGAAGAACCGGAAACGCCGTACATCACAGTAGAAATCAGTGCTGCAGGCAAAAACATCCTGCAGTGGTATGGAGCTTATGACAAAAAGCCAGACGAAAATCACATGAGAGAATGGCTGAAAGAATACCTGCGGAAATTGAAAGATGGAACGCTGGCGGAAACAGAAAAAATCACGATCAAAACAGCATAGGAGGAAGAGATGGAAGAGTATACACAATTAACCCTGGATGATTGGCTGGCTATGAAGGAGAGCTTGAAACAGGATCTGATCGGAGTACAGGAGAGCTTTGTGCGGATCGGTTACACACTGCGGACGATCGAGGAGCAGGAACTGTACAAGAGAGATGGATACGAGACGATAACGGAATTTGCCAAAGCGGAATATGGACTGAGCGCTTCGACGATCTCGAGATTCATGAGCATCAACCGAAAATTCAGCATCGACGGTTATTCGGACCGCCTGCGGCCAGAATACGCACAAATGGGGAGCAGCAAGCTCTCCGAGATGCTTTCCCTGCCGGATGCAGACTTAGAAATGGTTCGGCCGGAGATGCCAAAGGCGGATATTCGGGAATTAAAACATTTCAACAAGGAGGAGCCGGTGCCGGAAGCCGCGGATTCGCTGGAAAAATTGGTGTGGAAGTTCTTCGAAGCCAATGCAGCGATCGCGAAGGAGCTGGAACAGAGCGAGGCCTATGCGGACGGCGAAGCGGAGAAAATGGTTGAGATCGTCAACCCGGCGGGAGTCAAAACGTTCCGCGCCGGGCTGTACTATATGGCGATGTACGAGAATGACATCCAGATTAAGCAGTTTGGGCAGCAACCACAGAAAATGAGTTGGGCGGAGTTCTTTACAATCGCGAAAAAAATCTTCGAGAGCGCGGAATGGAAACAGAGAATACAAGAAGAGCATTCCAAAACAGAGCCGCAGGAAAAAGTTGAGACAAAACCAATTGCGCCGGCGCAAATCAAAAAGCCGGAAAGCCCTGTAAATACAGAGGCGGAGCCGGTTTCGGAGACACCGAAAAAGTCAGAAAAAGAGACGTCCCAAAATGCAGCGCAAAAGAAAAATGAGACAGAGCAACTAGAAGAACCGCGGAAACCAGAAGAAAAAATGCAAAGTGAGACGGAAATTGCGGAAAACGGAGCGGAAAGCACGCAAAACGCAACGGAAACCGCACAAACCGAGACAGAGGAGCAGCTGCCGGGGCAAATGAATCTTCCTGTAGATTATCCGGGTACAGAGAGTATCGAAGTGGTCGGAAAGACAATGCCGAGAAAGGATTATTTTGATACCCTTACCGCCTGGGGGCTGTCCGTGTATCTCTCGAAATATCTTCCAGCGGATATTTTGGCGGATCAGAAGAAACTGTATCAGTGGATGCAGAAGCTGGTTGATGAAAGAGGATATGAATTCGAACAAGAGGGAGGCACGGATGCATAGCAGAAAAGAAAGAGTAGCGATCCGGGAAGATGTATACCGGTTTATTGCGAGGTACATCACGGTTCATGTCTATCCACCAAGCTACAAAGAAATTGCAGACGCGTTGGGAATATCCATGTCAACAGTAAGAAGACATATTCAGGAACTCATAGATGAGGAAATTCTGGAGACAGATGCGGAGCCAGGAACGCAGCGAGCGTTCCGGATCCGCGGAACACGAGTAGGAAAGAGAGGAAAAGAGCATGAATAAAGTTATATTACTGGGAAGATTAACCAGAGATCCGGATGTCAGATACTCTTCAGGAGAGAATTCTACGGCGGTAGCCCGTTACACACTGGCTGTTGACCGTAGATTTCGCAGAGAGGGTGATTCCGCAACTGCAGACTTTATCGGATGCGTTGCTTTCGGCCGTCAGGCAGAATTTGCAGAGAAATATCTGCGGCAGGGAACGAAGATCGCCATCACCGGTCGGATCCAAACCGGAAGCTATACGAACCGTGAAGGCAGGAAGGTTTACACAACCGATGTGGTTGTGGAAGAGCAGGAGTTTGCAGAGGGTAAGAACGCGGAACGTCCGCGGGAGCAGGGCGCAACACCACAGGCAAATACGGACGGTTTCATGACTATCCCGGATGGCGTTGATGAAAATATTCCATTTATGTAAGCAGGAGGAGCGAAAAGAATGTTATTTCCGAAACCAACAAAGAAAAAGAAGAGAAGAAAGCACAGGGAGAGCTTATTGCAGAATAAGGAGAGTAGGATCTGCTATCTCTGCGCAAGAGGGGGGGATTATAGCTGGAAGACGGTGCTTGAAGAGCACCACATCTTTGGCGGCCCCAATAGACATTTATCTGAGGAGTATGGATTAAAGGTGTATATCTGCCCGGAATGCCACCGGACATCCGCCAGAGCCGTGCATCAGGATCCTGCAGGAGCGGCCAACCGCTATCTGCAGGAGGCGGGGCAGAAAGCATTCGAAGAAAACTTTCCGGAATTAAATTTCAGAGAGGTATTCGGTCGGAATTATTTGTGAGAGATGGAATATGAGAAAAATACCGGAAGAGATGGAGAGAATGATTCTGGAGGCGTTGCGACGGGGTGAAATGTATAAAACGATTGTGGACAGAACAGGGGTATCGGAAACTACGATCGGAAGAGTTGCGAGAGAAAACGGAATCTGCAGAATAAAAAGAAACATTGAGAAAGTGAAAGATAATTATCCACAAGAACTGCTGGATGAATGGGATAGAGTAAGACTTGAGATCTTACGGAAAGGATAGGGTATGAGAGAAATTATTGAAATATTGCTTGCCTGCGCAGGGATGATCGGCGCGGCGGCGTGGCTACTGAACCGGACAGAGCGTCCGAAGGATCCGAAAGAGGACGAAGAACAGATGGAATACTTAAGAGAATGGAGTGAGAAACATGGTAAGGATAACAGAAAAGAGTAAAACAGGATTATGGCACCTGAGAGGTGTAAGTTGGGAGCAGCTTCGGACTGGGCATAAAATTACAAAAACGGTAAGCGAAAAGATCTACGGTGCTTTGTGCAAACTAAAAGACTATGAGGATTCTGGTATGAATCCGGATCAGGCAGCGGAAGCGGTCGAAAAGAATACGCCGACGGAACCGAAGGAAATGCTGGATTGGAACGGAATTACGGCTTACGAGTGCGAAAACTGCGGATGTGATGTATTTGAGACTCAGAACTACTGCCCGTACTGCGGCCAAAGACTGAAATGGGAGGAGTAGCCATGAATGGTGAAGGATATCGTGATCCGACAGCGGACAGGGCAATTCGAAACGCTACCCACCTGCCGAGACAGATCTGGAGTGTGGTCAAGGCTGTACGGGAGGTTTTGAACGTGTCGCACCTGGAATTGGTCGAGATCAAAATGAGAGACCGGACAACCGGAAGAGAACACAAGTGGGGAGGTGATACCAGTGGATCAGCACAAAGAGGAGAACGAGAAGAAAAAAGAATACCTGAGAAGATACCATGCGGCAGAGCTTGCGGAACGAGAAATTCGAGAAGAGATTGATGATCTGCGAATGAATAAAATGTTTCCGGCGCTGATCCAGGATGGAATGCCGCACGGGAGCAGTTGCATGGATCTTTCAGAGTATGCAGCACAGCTTGATGAGCTGCTGACGGAGCTGAAAGATCAGATGGAGTTGAGAATCAGAATCCGGCGAAAGATTACGTGGGAAATTGAACAGATGCAGAATGAGACTGAAAAAACAGTCTTGAGATTGAGATATATTCATTGGCTGCGGTGGGAGCAGATTGCGGAAAGAATGGGATATAGTCAAGAGCATGCCCAGAGAATACATAAAAAGGCATTAAGAAATTTCAAGATATCATAGAATGTCATACTATACATGTGGTATGCTGTAAGAGCCAGAGAATGGATAAGGGATCAACATTTCCTACACTTTCTTGCAAAAACTCCTCAGGTGTATTTTGATCAGTGACCAGGCATCACAACCTGGCCACTGAATAAGGTCGGCATCAACCTTGGCAGAGCCAAATGATGTACGGTGCTGGGCGTGCACACCCTGCGCCTATTGGAACGTAGCTCAGTTAGGAAGAGCGCAGAGACGCCGGCACGAGGTCGTAGGTTCGAATCCTGCCGTTCCAATTCTCCATTGATTGGAGAATCATCCCCCATATATTTTTTATGAAACGTCCTGTAGAAATACAGGACGTTTTGTAGTATGATGTAAGAAAAGGTATACAAGAAGGGGTGATGTGAAATGAGAAATGTGATAGCATTTTTGAACATGAAAGGTGGTGTATGTAAAACATCACTTTGCAAGGAAATAGGGCTTTATTTAGCGGAGCAATATAATAAAAAAATACTTATAATAGATATTGATCCGCAATCTAATTGTACACAATCTTTTTTGGGACGGTATAATATTCTGAAAAATGAATTGATTACGAATGATTCACACTTACCATCAATCCAAAAAATTTTTTCTCCAGGACAGGGACGTTTAGATGAGCCACAGCTTAGTGAAATTATTTTAGAACTTTCGGAAAATCTGCATATTATCCCTGGGGAATTACGTACAATTTTTATGGAAAGAGAAACAACGGGTGGAGCAGCAGAACAGAGATTATATAATTTTCTTGATGAACACAAGATAAAGGAGCAATATGATTACATTTTAATAGATTGTCCACCGACATATTCTTTTTATACGATTGCTGCGCTCTTGGCCAGTGATTTATATTTAATACCTGTAACTCCAGATGCATATTCATTATTAGGCGTTGACTTACTGGAACAAGTTATACATAATTTGAAATCTAATTATAGGCTAAACTTTCAAAATCATCCATTAGACAATTTAGGAATTATCTTCACAAAGATAAGTAAAAGGCCACGAAGCGGTATAAAAAACAATATTGAACAAATCAAAGAAGCGTATGAAGATAAAGATATGCCGTTTTTTGAAAATTCATATTTAAAAGCAGATAAAATTGTGACATCTAAGCTGTCAACATTTATATTGGACAGGCAAGATGAAAATCTGAGAAGAAATTTAGACATGATATGCAAAGAATTTATGAATAAAGTGGGGGAATATAATGAATAAAGAGATCTGGATGAAAAAAATAAGATATATTAATAATTTAAAGGATGAAGAATTAATCCGTTTAGAAAGTTTTTCTGTAATAGTAAGTTTTATGCTTTCAAAAGAGGCATTCAGAGCTAACGTAGATTTGAAAATTTTTATGGAGGAGTTGGGAATAGAATGTAAACCATACTTGGCTAAAAGTAGAACTGCAATGTTAGCTAAAATGTTAAGAATTGTTGAAAAAGCAGAAAAACAACAATTATTGAAATATATTGCTGTTATCAATCAAAAAATTTCTGACATACCAGGAGAAGAAAAAACACAGACTCAAAATAAAAAGAATAAGAAAAATTATATGAAAGAAGTATTAGAATTGTATGGCAGAAAGGATAAGTGATGGGAGAGTATGCGGATTTTATCAGCAAATATTTTCCGCTTTCAGGGCAGATGGAAAATGAAGAAACATTGTATAGGCTAATATGTGAGAGCAATTTGATTTCAAGAATCATGTTGAAATATATGGATATGAGTATTGAATATGTTGACCAGGAAAAGCTTATTTTTTACCGCAGATTTCGCGACGGTATAAATAAAGTGTTACTATATTTGCCATTGAATGAAGAAATTGGAATATGTGCATGTATGAGATATTCTGTTGAACAATTTCTGAAATTTATATATGCGATCTATTTTGAAAAAGATATTGAAAAAATAGTGCAAACAAGCTATAGACATATCAAAGATGATGTAAAGAAAAATAATGTCATACCAGAAAAAGTAAAAACAGAATTTCAAAAAATGTATACATATTATGCGAAATATTCAAACAATGTGCATGCAAAAGAAATTGACGATAGCCGAGAACTTATTTCCTTAGGTCGTATTGTTGGGGGCGAAAACGAGTACGCAGTAGATATTGAAAAAGATTTAAGAGATATTCTGAATATTTCTTATGAGGTAATGCAATCAATTTTTGGAGTGAAGTTTGAAAGCTTAAATACGTCAGAACGAATGAATATTTCGAACTTGCAGTCAAAAAAACGAAGAAAGAAAATATGTGAAATATTAGGATGCGATGATTAATCAAAAAGGGACGGTCCAAAAGACTGTCTCCTTTTTATATTCAAAAACGAAACGAATGAGAGGTGGTGAGGCTTGGCAAGAGCACCAGATCGGCGGGTGGAGCAGGCCATGGAATTATATGCAAAAGGCCTGAAACTAATAGAGATTGCCGCTACATTGAAAGTTCCGGAGGGAACGGTTCGAAGCTGGAAGAATCGATATGACTGGGATGCAACGTTGCATAAAAAGAAACGCAACGTTGCAAAAAAGAAAGGCGGTCAGCCGGGCAATAAAAATGCTGAGGGGCATGGAGGAACAGGGCCGCCGGGAAATAAGAATGCAGTTAAGACAGGAGAGTTTGAAGCTCTCTTTTTTGATTGTCTGGATCCAGATGAACAGCAACTGATCAAGAAAGTGCAGCCGAATAAAGAACAACTGCTCCTGCAGGAAATTCAGTTATTGACCGTACGGGAACGGCGGATGTTGAAAAGAATTGAGATGCTGAAGAACATAGAGCAGTCGCCGGCCGATGAAAATGCTGAGCCAGAAGAACAAGTTCCAGCGGGAATGAGTGTTACTGGATATCGATCTGGAATTGAAAAAGGAAAACCAACTGTCTTAAAAGAATACGAGGGGATTCTGGGACAGATCCAGTCCATAGAAGATGCACTGACTCGCGTGCAGGCGCGGCGCCAGAGAGCCATCGAGATCCTACATAAATTTGGTTACGATGATGCACGGCTGGAGCTGGCAACAATGCAGCTTGAATTTGAAATGAGCAAACAGGATGTTCAGCAGGAAGAAACCGGCGATGATGGATTCCTTTCTGCGATGAATGCCGTGGCGCAGGAAGTCTGGGGTGATGAGAGTGTATGAGAAGATCTCATCGTTGAAAACAAAGCTGCAGAATCTCACGCGAAACATTAAAAATTGTCAGAAAGACCAGACATTCCATTTTTCGCCGTTTTCCAGAAAACAGAAGCAGGTTCTTACCTGGTGGTGCAAGGATTCGCCAGTCCATGATGAGGATGGAATCATAGCTGACGGCGCGATCCGATCCGGAAAGACTGTCAGTATGTCCCTCTCATTCGTGATGTGGGCAATGAGCACATTCAATGGTCAGAACTTTGCTATGTGTGGAAAGACCATTGGTTCTTTCCGAAGAAACGTACTGTTCTGGCTGAAACTGATGCTCAAGTCCAGAGGATATTTCGTAACCGATCGAAGAGCTGATAACCTCATTATCATCAGAAAAGGCGATACAGAGAACTATTTCTATATTTTTGGTGGAAAAGATGAACGTTCACAGGATCTGATTCAGGGTATCACGCTTGCGGGCGTGTTCTTTGATGAAGTTGCACTGATGCCGGAGAGCTTCGTGAACCAGGCAACCGGCCGATGCTCTGTGGAAGGTTCCAAGTTTTGGTTTAACTGCAATCCGGACGGCCCATATCACTGGTTTAAAACCAATTGGATTGACAAATCCACAGGATATCTTGGAAAAGAGCGGGTGGAGCAGATCAGAAAGAAAGCCGCGGAAGAGGAAAAAGATCCGGGGCTAAAAGAAATCCTCTATCTGCATTTTACGATGGATGACAACCTGTCTCTGAGTGAGGAGATCAAAGCCAGATACCGCAGTATGTATATTGGAGTTTTCTTTAAGCGGTATATTTTAGGCTTATGGGCGGCTGCAGAGGGCGTCATTTATGATATGTTCGATCCGGAAAAACACGTAAAGAACATCAAAGAGTTTTTCCAGATACTGGTAAATGGAAACCGTTATGTGTCCTGCGACTATGGTACGCAGAATGCGACCGTGTTCCTGCTGTGGAATAAAGGAATCGATGGAAAATGGTACTGCATCCGCGAGTATTATTATTCCGGAAGAGACAAGGGTAAACAGAAGACGGATGCAGAATATGCAGATGATTTGAAAAAGTGGCTGGATGGAACCAGAATCAAAGCAATGATTGTGGATCCGTCGGCCGCTTCTTTTATTGCTGAACTGCGAAAATGCGGATACAAAGTAATTAAGGCAAATAATGATGTGCTGGATGGAATCCGGCTGGTTGGTATGCTGCTGAATCTGGAAATGCTGATCTTTTCCAGTTCCTGTACGGAAACAATCAAAGAATTTGCTTCTTACATATGGGATGATAAGGCAGCCGAGCATGGAGAGGACAAACCGGTAAAGCAGCATGATCACGGATGCGATGCAGTACGCTATTTTGTAAGTACTGTTTTGAGCAGTAAAGTGGCAAGACTTCGAGAGATAAGCAGGTGAAAATAATGTATACATTTACAGTTCCAAGAGAAAAATTTGATGAGCGGGCGCCGAATAAGCAGATGATCCGCCAGTTGATATCCAAGCATATCAGCATTGTCGGGCGAATGCAGAAGAATATGGCCTACTACAAAGGACAGCATGAAATTCTGTCAGATGCGGATCGTGAAAACAAACTGGTGTGCAATCATGCAAAAGATATTTCTGATACGGCCAGCAGTTATTTCATTGGAAACCCAGTAACATATAAGGCAGAAGGCGATATCAAAGCCCTGACCGATGCCCTGGAGACTGCCGAAGCAGATGAAACCGACGGAGACAATGGGTTGGAGCTTTCCATTTATGGGCTTGCGTATGAATACGTGTATGTAAAAGAGAATGAAAATGATCTGGTAACGAAAAACCTTTCTGCAGAAAATACATTTATGGTAAAGGACGACAGCATCGAGGAACGAGAACTCTTTGCTGTCTATTATTATGTCAGAAAAGATGATTCCGGAACTTCGGCAGATCATTTCAGGGCAACCATACTGACGTCAAGATACCGGTACGAGCTGGATATCGAGGACAGCAGCGCTCCGCAGATCACCGTAGAAGAGCCGCAGGAACATTATATGTGCGAGATTCCGATTATCGAGTATTTGAATAATAAACTTGGTATTGGTGATTTTGAACTGCAGATTCCACTCATTGATGCTTACAATGCGTTGATGAGCGATCGTATCACGGATAAGGAGCAGTTTATTGATTCGATTCTTGCCATCTATGGAACATTGCTTGCAGATGATGAAGTAGATGAGAATGGTGAGAAAAAAGAAGGCGCAGAGGCGGCGATGAAGCATCTGAAAAAGAGAAAGGTGCTGGAAGTTCCGGATGGGGCCAAAGCAGAATATCTGACCAGAACATTCGATGAGACTGGCGTAGAAGTGCTGAAAAAGGCAATCGAACAGGATATTCATAAATTCAGTCATATTCCTTGCATGACGGATGAAAGCTTTGGTGGTAATGTTTCCGGCGTGGCAATGGAGTTTAAAGTATTGGGCATGGAGAACATTACAAAAATTAAGACCCGATATTATAAAAAAGGACTTCGAAAACGTCTCCGGCTGTTTTGCGGTTATCTGTCTCTGTATCAGAAGAACGTGGATCCAAAGGGGATTACAATGGTATTCACAAGATCTCTGCCGAAGAACCTGCTGGAAATTTCACAGATTGTGGCCAATTTGTGGGGCAAAGTCAGCAGGAGAACGCTGTTGTCGCAGATTCCGTTTGTAGAAGATGTGGATGAAGAATTAAATGCATTGGAAAAAGAAACGCAGGAAAATCTTGAAAATCAACAGAAAATGTTCGGGAACGATCCAAATACCAAGCTTGATCAGCCAGGGGAAGCATCCGCAGAGGATGATGTAAGCCATGACGAAAAAGAATGAGCAGTATTGGAAGAACCGCGCGGCGCAGAGAATGTGGGAATATATGCAAAGCGCAGAAGAGACAGCAGATGAAGCGGCAAAGTTCTATCAGAAAGCGGCGGCGTACCTGAATCAGGAGATCGATGGCATTTTCGAAAAATACATGACCAAACATAACCTTTCGGAAAGAGAAGCCTATGACCTGTTGAATCAGATGACGGACCATGCTTCAATACAGGAATTACTGCAGAAACTCCAGAATGGCACCAAAGACACCGAAAAGAAGCAGATCATACAGAAACTTGAGGCTCCGGCGTATCGGGCGAGAATCGAGCGTCTGGAGCAGATCCAGAGTCAGCTCGACCAGATTATGCGGAATGTATATCAGCAGGAGCTGGCCCTTTCCATATCACATTATGCGGCGCTGGCAGAGGAAGCCTACTACAAGTCAATATTCGACATTCAGCAGCGCTCTGGATATGGATTTTCTTTTGCTAAGGTTGATCAGAAAATGATTGATCGTCTGCTGAAAAGCAGATGGTCAGGAAAGAACTATTCCACACGAATCTGGAATAATACCGGCGCGCTGGCGCAGACGTTGAAAGAAGAGCTGCTGGTCAGCTTGGTAACCGGTCGCACAGAGCGGGAAACGGCCGAGATCATCATGCAGAAATTTGCGCAGGGTAGCAGCCAGGCCCGCCGCCTGATCCGGACAGAAAGCAGTTATATTACTGGGCAGATAGATCTGCAGTCATATGAGGAGTGCGGCATAGAAAAATACGTTTACCTTGCCACGCTGGATCTGCGGACCTGTCAGGAAGACTGTGCGCCGCTGGATGGAAAGATATTTCCGGTTAAAGATGCCAAGTCCGGCGTGAATATGCCCCCGATGCATCCCTGGTGCCGGTGCACGACGATTTCATATTTTTCAGATGAGATTCTGCGGAATCTGCGGCGAAGGGCAAGAGATCCGGTTACCGGAAAGACATATACAGTACCTGGGGATATGACTTATAAGCAGTGGTATGGAAAATATGTAAAAGATCAGGAGAAATCCAAGGAACTTATTGTAAAAGAATCCAAATCTGATATAATGATATCTGGAGCAAGAATCACAGATCCTGATAGTGATGCAGGCGAAGAGTTTGCTAAGATGTATTATAACGAGATAAGAAATTTTTCGACAGATACGAAGAAAATATCTCAAAATCTTGGCAAAAAAGAATCTGACATCAAGAAAATCAAAGCATATTTGTTCGAAGATAAGTCTTTGGTAGATTTGGAAACCGGTATGCGCAGAAGATTTGATCCGGATTGTGCAATAGCACAGAGCTGGCAACGGTTAATGATTGGAAAAGATATTAAACCGCATGATAGAACGTTGATCGAACATGAACTCTTGGAAATGAAGATAAAAGAAGAGAATCCGGCAATAGATCATTTAGAAGCGCACAGAAGAGCATCTGAAAAATATGATTATCCCAAGGAGGTGGCTGAATATTATGGTAATCTTAAAAAATATAAGAAAAACGGCTAAGGCTATTTCTACAGATTACTATATTGAAGGTCGTGAACCAAAAGGATTTATGAAAATAAGCATTTTAGACGGCGAGATTTTGGAACATAAAAGTGCAGGATATGGGGCTGTTCATGTAAAATACGAATTGCGTCGGCTTGCAAAATTGGAGAACTTGCCGGAAGAAAAGATGGTTTTTTGGTACTGATCCAATAATGTGAAATAGTGAAGGAGTACGATATAAATTCTCTGATAAGAAAAGGGGGATATATATGAAACCAGGTGACAAGTATTATGACGGTCCGATTGTTGATAGCGGACGAACGATTAAAGAAATCGATAAAGACATTGAAAAAGAAAAAGAGCGCATAAAAAACATTAAATGGACACCAGAGATGTTAAAGGAATAATACCACCAGTCGAGAGGCCGGTGGTATTTTTATACTCATTTTTAAGAAAGAGAGGACAAGAAAATGAAATTTAAAGAAGCATTTGAAGAAATGAAATCAGGAATTCCAGTAAAACTTCCGTCATGGGCGGGCTATTGGTGGTGGGATGAAGAATCCAAGACAATCCTTATGTACACAAAAGACGGCGGCTGTCTGGATATAAGAGAGACACAGAATGTGGAGTATACGCTTCAGAATATCCTTTCCGATGAATGGGTTTATGCGAATGGTCAGAACTGCCCGATTCTTGGAGGAGAGGCAACCTTTTCTTTCGGGGAAGCGATTAAGTATCTGAAAAGAGGATTTAAAGTAGCGCGTAAAGGCTGGAGCGGAAAGAAACAGTATGTTCAGCTTGCAACTGGAATTTCCTATAAAGACGCGGATAATCAGATCGTAAATTGTGAACACGATGCAATCGGAAATAAAGCCATCGCTTTTGTTGGAACTTCCGGCGTGCAGATTGGGTGGCTTGCATCTCAGGCGGATATGCTTGCAGAAGATTGGGTTTTTGCGGAGGAATAAGATTATGGGAAATGAAGAGTTTTTAAGAATTTGCAAGGAAAAGGTGGCTGAGTACACAAATCAGCATATGGACAAAACGGATCAGAAACAGATTACCGCAAATGATGTGTATGTGGTCTGGATGTGTAAAACACTGCAGAATCACAAAGCCCTGCTCAGCACTACTGTTCCGGATGGAATGTATTATGAGCTGACATACAACGGAGATAAAGCGGAATTGTATTTTGATGCATACAAAAAATTCCAGAATATCTGTTTTAAAATGTAGGAGGATATGGAATGAAAAAGAAAGTAATGGCATTGCTGACAGCGCTCATGTTGGTATGTGCATCTCTTACCGGATGCACTGAGGCGTACAAAGTCAGCAACAATATTTCACAGGAAGCCGACAATTTCAATGTAACCCGCAAACTCACAGTGTTAAATGCCAGAACCGATACGATCCTGCTGGAGCTGACAGGAACCTTTTCTTTGCAGAATAACTCAGAGAATGAACTTGAGGTCATTATCGAGACGGCGGAAGGAAAATACCAGAAGGATCTGGTCTATCTCAATGATTATACAATGTACGTTGTTGAAGACATTTCCGGGGCTGATGTAGATAAATACCATTATGAAATCAATTTTCTTCCAGAGTGGGGCGTAAAAGTTACTCACGAAGATTAATTGCGCCGGCGCAATTCCAAACGAACAATGCACGCAGAAATGCGTGTTATTTTTATGCCTTTTTCCTGCCAGGCGTTAAAGAAGCAGGGAAAATCCAACAGCGAATGGCCCGGGCACGAGAGTGAATAGGCTGGGCGGAAAGGACACGAAAACCATGAGAAAGAAATATTTTTATTGCAGAATCCCAATGAATCTGCAGATCTTCGCAGAAGGCGGAGCAGGAGACGGTGCTGGGGCCGATGGAGGCAATGGCGGCGGAGCCGGAGCAGCAGATCAGGGAGAAGCAGAACTTCCGTCATTTGACGATTTTCTGAAAGGAGAAGGAAATCAGGCAGAATTTGACCGCCGCGTGCAGAAAGCGATCGATACGGCAGTGACCAATGCACAGGAAAAGTGGCAGGCACTGACCGATGACAAGCTGTCTGAGGCAGAACGTCTTGCCAAAATGACGAAAGAAGAGAAAGAGCAGTATCAGCGGCAGAAGAAAGAAAAAGAGCTTTCCGACAGAGAAGCGGCAATTACCAGAAAAGAACTGATGGCAGAGGCAAAGAATACACTTGCCAGTGATGGATTGCCGCAGGAGCTGGCGGAGGTACTCAATTACACGGATGCAGATTCCTGTAAAAAATCCATGGAGAAAGTAAAAACTGTATTTCAGAAAGCAGTAGAAACTGCCGTGGAGGAGAAACTGAAAGGCGGGAAGCCGCCGAAAAAAGCACCGGAAACTGATCCACAGAAAACCCAGGAACAGCAGGTATATAACCTGATGATGGGAAAATTTTAAAGGAGAGTGAAAAATATGGCAGTTAATACATTAGCGACAGCTACACTGTTTCAGAAAATGTTAGATAAAGTAGCTGTTCAGGAAGCAACTACCGGCTGGATGGATGCCAATGCAGGGCAGGTCATTTACAATGGTGGAGCAGAAGTAAAAATTCCGAAAATGACCGTGCAGGGAATGGGAGATTATGATCGTGACAATGGATATCAGCGTGGGTCTGTTACTTTAGAGTATGAAACCAAAAAGATGACCCAGGATCGTGGTCGTCAGTTCCAGTTGGACTCGATGGACATTAATGAAAATAATTTTGTTACAACCGCGGCCGCTGTAATGGGAGAGTTTCAGAGAACACAGGTTGTACCGGAAATCGACGCATACCGTATTTCGAAGCTTGCAACAGATACGATCACGGCGAATAAAGCTGGAATGATTGAATATGCCTATGTGCCGGGAACGACTGGAACTTCTGCACTGCGTAAGTTGAAAGAAGGAATCAGAGCAGTAAGAGACGGCTACAACGGGGCCTTAGTATGCCAGGCAACGTCTGACTTTATTCTGGAGCTGGAACTCGAACTTGCGGGAAAAATTACTATGGGAACATTTTCGAAGAATGGAATTGATACCATGGTACCGTTTGTGGACAAAGTACCGATTATTCCAACTCCATCCAACCGTATGTATACGGCAATCAAGGTGAACGATGGTAAAGCAGCGGGACAGGAAAAAGGCGGATATGAGAAGGGAACTACAGCAAAAGACCTGAATTTCTTTATTTCCCCGGCAACAACACCACTCGCTATTACCAAACAGGATAAGATGCGAATTTTTGATCCGAACACAAACCAGAAAATGGATGCATGGCAGATGGATTACCGTCGGTTCCATGATTTATGGATTTTGGATAACAAGCTGGATTCCATCTATTTAAATATTCGGGAGGCAAAGGAATGAGATTAAAAAAAGGAAACGTTGAGAGGGAAGCGGATGGGATCAAGGCAGAACGGCTCCTGAACGATGGATTTACAAGAGTAGAAGCTGTTAAGATGCAAAGCCCAGAGGTTTCCAACAAAAAAGATCTTTCAGAGATGACTGCCGAGGAATTAAAAAATCTTGCAAAAGAAAAGGGGATTTCTGGTGCATCTGCGCTGACAAAGGCGGAGCTGCAGGAAGTCCTGAAGGATGTGGTCTGAAATGACCGAACTGGAAAAGCTGAAGAAAATGACCGGTGAGAAAGACGAAGGGCTTCTGCAGATCCTCTTAGAGGATGCGGAGGCTTTCGTTTTATCCTATACGAACCGTACCCACCTCGTTTCCGGCCTGGATAAGGCAGTCCGGGATCTGGCAGTCATCGCCCTGAACCGGATGGGAACCGAGGGAGAGGCGGCGCGCACCGGATCCGGAGAAAGCTACACTTTCAACGACGCGCCAAAGCAGATCTACGATGTGCTGAACCGGTACCGGCTGGCAAGAGTAGGAGGGAAAACATTTGAGGCTGAAAAGAAGCAGGCTGGTGGAGCTGAAACACTGTCCTCTTGAACAGAAAAAGGATAACGAGGGCGGAACCTACATCGAATATGGTTCTGCCGTTCCCTTCCGCGCGGAAATGTGGGCTGCCGGCGGGCGGATCCAGACAGAAATGTATGGCCCACGTCTGCCGAACATTCGTAATCTTCGGGTTGAGGGAGCATACACGGAGCAGTCCGGTAAGAATGGAAAACTTTCGTATGCAGTGGCGGACGGACCGACAATTTCCGTAAACGATGGCATCTGCATCAATGGGGATCAGCCGGATTATAAGGTAATTGCCATCTATCCCTATCGTTATCTGACTCTGGAGGTGGAAAAGCTATGATTCTTGGAACGAAAGATGTCACAGAGATGCTGAAAAATGCCTCAGAGCTTGAGATCAGCAAAGCGGTTTCAAAAGGAATCAAGCTGGTCCAGTCCGCGGCGCGGGCGGAATGCCCGGTAGATCACGGTGAACTGAGGGGAAGCATTTTCACAGTGGTAGAGGCAGAAGGCCGGAATGTAACCGGCATCTGTTATACAGATAAGAAATACGGTCCATATGTGGAATTTGGTACCGGCCCGAAGGGACAGGCGAACCACGAGGGCATCTCGCCGGATGCAACGCCGGTTTATACACAATCGCCCTGGTGGATCCACGAAGGCAGCGGTTGGAATGAGGTTGACAGGGAGACTGCAGAAAAATGCGGCTGGTTCTACATTGACACACCGGATGGCAGATTCTATCAGTGTACCGGACAGGCAGCGCAGCCTTTTATGTATCCGGCACTGAAGAACAATGAGAAACAGATTGAGCAGGTTATACGAGAGGAGCTGAGAAAACAGTTTTGAAGAACGTAAAAGATCAGGTATATGCGGCGCTGGATGCCGTATTTGAGAATGTAACGGACCAGTACCCGAAAGACTGGGCAGCACTGCCTGCGGTGCAGTACACAGAAGAGGATAACAAGGTCTACGAGCGCACGGACAAGGAAGAAAAATCCTATGTGCGGTACCGGATTGATATTTGGAATAATCGGTCTACTTCCGAAGCTGCCATGCAGGTAGATGCGGCGCTGTCGAAGCTCGGTCTTGTGCGCATCCTCTGTCAGGACACGCCGGATCCATCCGGTATGAAGCACAAGGTGATGCGTTACGAAGGAATTATCGATATGGAGTCGGAGCAGGTATTCTGGCCGGCTTAGGAAAGGAGCAAATATGTTAGCAAATGGTGCAAAATTAGGATACAAGAAACACGGTGCGGCAGAAAGTGCCTACACAGATCTTCCAGGTCTGAAAGAGATTCCGGAGATTGGAGTGGAGGCCGAGAAGGTGGACAATACCTGCCTGACAGATACTCACAAAGTATATGAGCAGGGAATCGGCGATCTGCCGGAAATGACTTATAAGTTCAAATACGACAATACAAAAGCTACTTCTCCGTATCGGCTCATGAGAACTGCGCAGGAGAACAAGGATCTGCTGGATTTCCAGGAAACGGCAGCAGATGGTACAAAGTGCAGCTTCAGCGCATGCGTTTCCGTAAAGCGTACCGGCGGCGGTGTCAACGGTGTAATCGAGTTTGAGCTGACCATGCTGGTACAGAGCGATCTTACCTGGACGGATCCAGCGTAAAAGGAAGGAAGAAAGAGAGGGTACATAAATGAGCGAATTTACTGGCGGCATCGATGAAGAGATCGGTGTAGAGGAAAAAGAAAAATCCGATAAAATCACAAGCATCGAGGAGAAAAAGCCGAAAAGACGGCCGTTTCACTACTGGGAAGTAGGGGACAGAAGACTGAGTTTGAAGCTGAATACGCGGATGATTGAGATTCTGGAGAACAAATACAAGATGAATATCATGAATCTGGTTGCCGGCGGTGATATCCCGCCGCTGTCCGTCATGATTACGGTAGTGCAGGCTGCAGCGACCCCATGGACACACAAACTGAAATACGAGGATGTTCAGAAAATGTATGACAAATGGACTGAGGACGGCGGTGATCAGATCACCTTTTATACCCAGATCGTCATGCCGACGATGGTGGTTTCCGGTTTTTTCCCGCAGGATCAGGCGGACAATATCATGAAGAGTCTGGAAGAGGCAGAAGAAATGATGTAACGCTTGTGTCCGATGATCTGGATGAACTGTACGAACAGGCGCTGGACTGCGGCATCCGCCCGGCGCTCTTCTGGGAGCTGTCTCCGCTGGAGATTGCGGATCTGATGGCAAGCTACCATCGGAGGGAACGCCGGAAATTCAAGCGGCAGGTAGGACTGTCCTTCCTGCAGGCAGAAATAACCGCGCGGTATGTCGCATTGCAGAAGGATGATCCGCTTCCGGAACCATGGGAGTATTATCCGACGCTGTTCGAGGAAGAAAAACAGGCATTCGAACAGGAAAAATTGAAAGAGTATTACGAAAAGCGGCGGGAAGATGCCGCGAGATACAACCAGAGACGACATCAGATGGAAGAGAATTGATGTCGTCTCTCCTTTTAAAAATAGGAAGGAGGTGAAAACGATGGCAGAAGATCTTGCAAAATTGCAGGTTGTTATTGAGGCCACTAACGCACCATTGAAGAAAGAACTGAAAAAAGCGCAGGATATGGTAAAAGAGGCTTCTGGTAATATGGAAAAGCAAAGTTCTGTGAAGGCTTTTTCTGGTGAAATAACAAAGGCTCAGCAACTGGCAAAAAAGATGCGTCAAATTGTCAAAGAAGCACAGGTGCAGGCCGGTACCAAGGTGTATACAGAGGAATACAAAACCGTGCAGAAAGAAGCGGACAATGCTAAAAGAAAGCTGAGACAGCTTCGTGAAGAAGAAAAAGCTCTGGAGCAGATGGGGCAGAGTCAGGGAATGTCTGAACAATATCAGAAAGTCAGCGATTCTGCGAAAAAAGCGCAGCGGGAACTGGATGCACTGAAGAAAAAAATGGAAGAACTGGAGCAGGATGGCAAAGAAAAGCAAGTAGCTCCCAAATTTGCAAAAGTGGATGGAGAATACAGAGTTGAAAAGGAAAAGCTCGAAAATCTGAAGCAGGAATATGAGAACAGACGAAAAAACAGGCTTACCATGCAAGATGTAGACTCTGACGGTAAACTCATAAATATCGAAGAGGAACTGTCAAAAAGCCTGGATCGTGTCGAGGCGTTGGAGGCGAAGATAAAAGAACTGCGAAAGGAAGGAAAGGAATGGCAGCCAACAGAAGCAGCTATAAAACTTTCTGGCCAGATGGAGCAGGCATCCGAAAAACTCGGAAAATATCAGAGTCAGATGACGCAGATGCGGGCAGACGGCGTGGATCGGGGAACAGACGCTTGGATCAAAAATCAGAAAGCGATTAATCAGGCAACGCAGGAACAGGCGAAATATCAGAACATGAAAGCAAATATGGAAAATGCCGGAACTGATATGAAAGGAACCAAAATCACCGGAATATCCGGAATGCTTTATGAAATAAAGGCATTTAAGGAGCGCCTGAAAGCAAACTTGAAAGAGGCCTTTGAGGGTACCAAAGTTGGTAAGGGCTGGGGAGATATCAGCCGACTTCTTGGAATGATTTCAAAAGAGGCCGAACGGGCATCTACAAAAATCAAGAAGTGTTCCGGAGCAGCCGCATCTCTGATCCATCGTTTCAGTAACGGCATTTCCGTCGCCGGGCGGTTTGCGAAAGGCCTTTTGAGCCTTGGCAGAGGAGCCAGAAATACAGCCGGCGGATTCCAGGGCGGCCTGAAAGGGCTGCTGATGTACGGATTGGGAATTCGTTCCCTCTTCGCGCTGGTCAATCGTCTGCGCAGTGTCCTGACAGAGGGGATGAACAATCTGGCGCAGTACAACGACAGCACCAACGGCAGTCTTTCTATGCTGATGTCGTCCCTGACACAGCTGAAGAATGCTCTGGCAACAGCTTTTGCGCCGATCTTGAATGCAGCAGCACCGATGCTGAATCTTCTGATTCAGAAAGTGACGGCAGCCGTAACGGCGCTGGGACAGCTCTTTGCGTCACTGACTGGTCAGTCCGGCTTTGTAGCAGCAAAAAGAGTCAATCAGGACTATGCCAAGAGCTTAAACTCCAACGCAGACAGCGCGAAGAAAGCCAACAAAGAAAATAAGAAGCTGCAGAACACGCTGTTCGGTTTCGATCAGATCAACAAGCTGAATGACAATTCCGACAGTGATGATAACGCAGACACCAGTACAGGAGGTGGTTTAACACCAGCGGACATGTTCGAGTCCGTTCCGTTTGACAGCAAAGTCAGTGATTTTGCGAAAAAGCTGAAAGATGCATGGAAAAATGCAGATTTCACGGAGATCGGACAGATTGTCGGTACAAAACTGAATGATGCGCTGAATCGGATTCCATGGGGAACGATCCAGAACACGTCACGGAAAGTCGGCAAGTCCATTGGTACCTTTATCAGCGGTTTCGTTGAAGTACCAGATCTTGGTACCAACATCGGAAAAACGATCGCTGAGGCGGTCAATACCGGTGTAGGAGGCATCAATGCCTTTCTGGATAACACCAGATGGGATTCCGTCGGAAAATTTATCGGCGATGGGCTGAACGGTGCCGCAGATACTGTAGACTGGCCGGGAATCGGTCATCTGTATGCGCAGAAGTGGAATGCGGTATTTGCAGTTATCGGTGAAGCAGCGCGGACCTTCAAGTGGACCGGCTTCGGACAGGATCTTGCAGGCGGGCTGAATACCGCAATTACAGATTTCGACTGGGCAGGAAACGGAGTACGGGTTGGTGATCTTGCAAAAGGTTTACTCAATACCATTGTAGCTGTTCTGGAGCAGACGGACTGGCGGAAACTTGGAAATTCCGTAAGAACGTTTGTTGTATCAATTGACTGGTCTGGCATCGTCAGCGAACTTGCACGCGGATTTGGAGCAGCATTTGGATCGCTTGGAGCTCTGATTGGTGGGCTGGTCGGCGAGGCATTTAAGTCTGCTCAAAAGTATTTTGCTCAGAAAACGAAGGAATGCGGCGGTAACGCTTTCCTTGGATTCCTTAAGGGAATTCGGGATGCAATTATCGGCATCGGAGCTTGGATCAAGAAGAATATTTTTGATCCGTTTATGAAAGGCTTCAAAAGTGTATTCGAGATTCACAGCCCGTCCAAAGTTATGGCTGAGATGGGAAAATATCTCATCGAAGGCATGCTGAAAGGAATCACTGGAAAAATCGCGGATATCAAGGCGAAGTTTTCAGAAATCAAAGATGCCATCAGTAAAAAGTGGGAAGAAACAAAAACGGACACCTCAAAAAAATGGAAGCAGATCACCGAAGAGACAACCAAAAAGATGGGCAGTCTGCGGGATGATGCAAAAACAAAATTTGAGGAAATCCGTTCCAATATTTCCGGAAAATGGTCCTTGGTGCGCCAGAACACAGAGACGAGCTGGAACAATATCAAATCCAATACAGCTCAAAAATGGTCTGAAATCCGGTCGGATGCATCTGCAAAATTTGAAAATATCCGCAGCACGGTGGCCCAGAAATGGAACAGTCTGCACAAAGACACAACGTGGTCGCAGATCAGCAGCAATTTGAAAAATACTTGGTCAGATTTGAAGAGCAATGCGTCGAAAGCGTTTGGAACAATCAGTGACAATATCCTCGGCTGTTTCCGAAATTTGAAAAATTCCCTGAAGAGCACAATGTCCGGCGTGGCAAATGCCATCATTTCGCCGATCGGCAGCGCGGTCAACGGAGTGATCAGCGGAGTCAATTGGATTCTGGGAAAAGTCGGCAGCAGCAAGTCATTTGCAAAGTGGCAGGTGCCGAAATTTGCCAACGGATCAGAAGGTATTCCGACTGATACGCTCGGAGTGGTCAATGATCAGCCTGGAGGAATCTATCGAGAGATGGTTATTCGCCCCGATGGCAGTGCTTTTATCCCACAGGGCAGGAATGTTCCACTGATGATGGAAAAAGGCACACAGATCGTTCCTGCGAAGCAGACACAGCAGTATATGAGCATGATGCCGCACTTTAAGACCGGAGTAGGCAGCAAGATCAAAGAAACCATTGAAAATGTATGGAGCTATGTATCACATCCGTCCAAGCTGGTGGATCTGGCTCTTGATAAATTTGCCAATATCGGAAATGCCATGGAGCCCGGGTTAAGCATTGCAAAGGGTGTCATTTCCCAGGTAAAAGGAAGCGTGACGGACTTTGTAAAGAAAATATTCAGCGAGTCCGAACCGAAAGTCAACTATGTAGCCAGCAAGGGCGTGGAGCAGTGGAGATCTCTTGCAACAAAGGCGCTGCAGCTGACCGGCCAGTATTCTGCGGCAAACCTGAACCGGCTGCTGTACCAGATGAATACAGAGTCTTCCGGAAATCCGAATGCCATCAATCTGTGGGACAGCAATGCCAAACGGGGAACGCCGTCCAAAGGTCTGATGCAGGTCATCGATCCAACGTTCCGTGCATATGCCATGGCGCCATACAACAAGAACATCTGGGACCCGCTCAGTAATATGATTGCATCTATCCGATACGCAGTGAGCCGCTATGGAAGCCTTTCCAGAGCCTACCAGGGGCACGGCTATGCGTCCGGCGGCTTCCCGCAGACTGGCGAGTTCTTCATGGCACGCGAATCCGGACCGGAGCTTGTAGGCCGGATGGGCAGCAGAAACGCGGTTGCCAACAACGATCAGATCACAGAGGGCATCAAAGGTGCCGTTTTTGAAGCTATGCTGGACGCATTCCAGGCAGGCGGTATTTTTGAGCGGAAATCCGATGCGAACAAGGACGTTACCCTGGAGCTGACGATCAAAGCCGATTCGGAAACTCTGTATAAGGTCGTTCGGAAAGGCAAAGAGAAACACGATGGAAGATACTATGTGATTGAAACAATTTAGGAGGCGGGTACATGGATGAAATGATTAGCGTTGACGGGAAAACATTCAAGTGCCCGTCATCCTTTAAATGGAAAAAGAGTGACATCAGCGCAAGCGACGCGGGAAGAACGGATGATACGCAGATGCACAAGAACAAGGTGGGTGAAAAGCGCACCTTGTCTCTTGGCTGGGTCTGCCTGTCAAAAGCGGAAATCCATGAGATTCTGGTGGCGTTCGAACCGGAATATGTCAATGTTACATATTGGGATCCATTGGACGGAAAAGACATGACGCGGCGGTTTTATACCGGCGATATGGAAGCTGATGTGAAATGGTGGGCGAAAGGCCGCGAACGGTACTCTACACTAAATTTTGAGGTCATAGAAAGGTAGGAAAACATGCGGACATTATCAGAAAAGTTTAAAGAACTGCAGGAAGAGCATCCGGGGCAGGTTCTGCGCTTTGTAGATCTTACGCTCAAAGATGGAACGGTTCTGAATCTGACAAATCATCAGTTGTGGGAGAAAGGATTTCAGTTCGAGGATGCTGTTTCTGGAGAAAGCAGTTTTGATATCGGATCGGTAATTGTTAATCAGTGTATCGTTAACATCAACAACATCTATAACGATTACAGCAATTATAATTTCGAAGGTGCGGAAGCGGTTTGCTATCTCGGTATGAATGTAGGCGAGAAGACCGAACAGATCGAAAAAATCCGAATCTGCACGATGACGGTGGTAGAAGCTCCGTATCAGAACAGTTCCATTATTTCTCTGACCTGTCAGGATAATGCCCGCAAATTCGACCGGGACTATGCAGAAAGCAAGCTTTCATATCCGGCCACCAGATCGCAGATTATCCGGGATGCCTGTAATGTATGCGGCGTAACACTGGGTACGGTATCTTTTTACGGAGATGACTATGTAGTGCAGGAGCGGCCGGCGGATGAGGCATTAACCTTCCGCCAGGTGCTTTCCTGGACAGCACAGCTCGGGTGCCAGTGGATGAGATGCGATGAATACGGACATTTATGCGTCGGATGGTATCCGTTGGAACCAAAAGCAGAAGATTCACTTAAGATTCGAAGCACGATTGGACTTACTGTTAACTTGGAAGAAGTTGTAATCACAGGCCTAAAGGTGACAGAATACACAACAGATGATTCCAATGGAACATCGTATCTGTATGGAACAGAAGGATATGTTCTTTCTATTGATAAGAATCAGCTGATCACAGCGGGAACCGGAAAGGATGCCGCTGAAAAGATCGGTCGGCAATGTGTAGGCATGCATTTTCGACCGTTTTCCTGCAGCCAGCTGATGGATATTGCAATGGAAGCCGGAGATGCGGTGGTGGTTACGGATCGGAAAGGGAATACTTATCAGAGCTATGTAACCGTGACAACTCTGAAACCGGGAGAATATCAGAGTGTTGCCTGCAATGCTAAAAGTGCAGAGCGGAACAGTTACAAACGGTACGATGAACTGACACAGGCCTATCTTGCACAGAAAAAGCAGTATCAGGTACAGAAAACGGCGTGGGAAAATCAAATCGAAGAGCTTGGCAAGCGTCTGAAAGAATCGCCGGGTCTCTACACAACTGAGGAAAAAGATTCTGCCGGCGGGAAGATTTTTTACTGGCATAATAAACCGACGTTGAAAGAATCCGATATTATCTGGAAAATGACAGCGGATGCCTGCGGCGTATCCACAGATGGCGGAAAAACGTGGAATGCTGGACTCTCTGTTGACGGTAAACTGATTGGCAAGATCATGAGTACAATCGGCCTTAATTTCAGTTGGGGCGTTGGCGGCGAACTGATAATCCAGGATAAGTCCGGGAATGAAACCATGTATGTCAATGCAGAAACAGGAGAAGTAAGAATCCGAGCCACTTCGTTTTCTATATCTGGAAAAACAGTGAACGACATCGCAAAAGATTATGCGAATAGCACACTGGATGATTTTTTACAGGGCGAATATGCAGATGCGATGACTGAAATTTCGGAATCGCTTGATAAAAAAGCAGAAACATGGTATCAGGATACGGATCCATCGTTGAACTGGAATGAAAGAAGGGAAAAAGAGCCTCTGCAGGACAGCGAAAAGGAAACCATCACAGATTCTAAAAATGAAGATCTTCTTACCGTGTGGGAACGAGAAAAAGTTTCCCATAATGGAGACTTGTGGCATAATACCACAACGAATGTGCAGTATATTTACATCAACGGAAACTGGCAGGAAATGAATGTTCCGGATGAGGTTTTTGATAAAATCGACGGAAAAGCACAGATTTTCGTGGCAGAGCCGGTACCGCCGTATGATGTTGGTGATACTTGGTTTACCGGTACGGAAATCCGAGTCTGCATGACAAAACGAGAGTCCGGCAAATATCAGGCAAGCGATTGGTTGAAAAAGGATGCGTATACAGACGATTCTGCGTTGAACACTTTTTTGAATGGAAGCTATAAAAATACGCTTACGGAGGTTCGCTCGCAGATTGATGGAAAAGCGGAAACCTGGCGGCAGGAAAGTGATCCGGCAGCTGCATGGACTACAACAGCCGAAAAAGCAAAGCACAAAGGAGATTTATGGAATAATACCAAAACACAGAAATCTTATATCTATAACGGTACAGGATGGGAAGAGATGACTTCAACACCGCCTGAAGCTGTCTTTGATATGATTGATGGAAAAGCTCAAATCTTTGTCAGTACACCAGTTCCTCCATACGCAATTGGAGATTTGTGGTTTAACAACCAAACTTCAGATATCTTAACCTGTATAGTAAACAGGGAATCTGGCAAGTTTACAGCGGCCGATTGGCAAAAAAGGAATAAATATACCGACGATTCTGCTTTCACAAAATGGATGAATGGTGAATATTCCAATACACTGCAGGAAGTAAAAGGACAGGTGGATGAAAAAGCAGAAACATGGAGACAATCTGCGGATCCATCAAAATCATGGACAACTACTACTGAAAAAACAAAACATAAAGGGGATCTCTGGTATAACACAACAGAACAGAAGTCTTATATTTACAACGGAAGCACCTGGGAAGCCATGAAGGCGGAGCCGCCGAGTTCCGTTTACGACTCTATTGACGGAAAAGCGCAGATCTTCGTAAACACGCCAAAACCGCCATATGATGTGGGAGACCTGTGGTTTAACGATTCTACATCAGACATTATGACCTGTGTTACAGGAAGGAAAAGTGGAAATTACGTTTCTTCGGATTGGCAGAAGCGAAACAAATACACAGATAATACGGCAGTAGATGATCTGAATAAGAAATTGAATCAGGAGGAGATCTTCAACCGCCTGACAAATAATGGAGTGGAGCAGGGCGTGTACATGAAAGATGGAAAGCTCTATTTGAATTTCACTTATGCACTGGGCGGTGTTTTAAAGCTCGGCGGAAAAAATAATGGCAATGGAGAGCTGCAGGTTTATGATGAAAATGGAAATGTAATTGGATCCTTGTCTAAAAACGGCTTTCGTATTGAACAGGCAGAAAAGATTAGTTTAGGCGAATATTTTAACTATGATTCCAGTGGAAAAATTAATGGAAACAAAGATGTATTTTTGGCTATGGGCGGATGGCAGATCAAAAAAACAACGGTATACGATGAACCAGCTGAGTATTGGGAAACTTCCGGAAGTCAGTTAAATGGAATTGGTGCTTATGGTCCATGGGCTTTCTGGGGAGGCTGGAACGGAGGAAGTGCGTTTAAAAAAGAAAATTACAAATTTCTCGTTACAGAAGATGGTGTGTGCAAGGCGATGTCCTGGGTAACCGGTTCTCGCGCGGAGTGGAAACAGGATATTCGAGAATACGAAGATGGTGCGTTGGAAAAAGTCCTTGGCTCCACCGTGTATCGATATCAGCTGAAAGAACATCCCAAAAATGAAGAGGGAAAACATATCGGATTTGTTATTGGCGACGGATATGCATTGGCGGAGGATATGTTAGACGAGAGCAAAAGTAGCGTTGACATGTACAGCGCTTTGGGAATTGCCTATAAAGCCATTCAGGAATTGAATGCAAAGGTAAACCGGCTGGAAGGAGAAATAGCATCGTACAGACAGGAGGCAGAAAATGGCAAGATTTGAAGAATATCTGGAAAAAACAGAACCAGAAGATACCGATATTTCAGTTCTGTATGATGGAGATGAAAATGCGACGAAGAAATTTTCATTGGGAAATCTTGTCAAATGGATGCTGAACCGCGCGAAAATAGGTCTGTTGGAAACCAATGCAAAAACTGTGACGGATTCTATTAATGAAGTGAATACTCGTGCAAAGACCAATACGGCAAGGATTGAAGCGATTGAGAAGAATCCTGTGAAATCTGAAAATTTGAATGGGCAGGTTTTTGGACTGGCTTGGATTTATTGGACAAACAATCTTGTGACTGGAGATGGGCTTGAAAATGATGCTATTACCTATTCTAAACATGATATTATTGCTACACAATGTTTACATTTGGATAAATTGGCATCGTCTAAACCAACTTTGACTTCGGATAGCATTATCATTTTAAAACGAGCAAAAGAATTAAATCCAAAATTAAGACATTTTGAATATATACAATCAGATAGTGGTAGAATAGATTTTTCTTATAATGGGGATCATGCACATTTAAATCCCAATGGATCGTGGGAAGGATCAACTGCTGATCTATCTGGAAGTTCGAGGATTTATACGTTTGCTCAGTTTTGTGACTGGTTTGATTGGTTTAAGAAACAAGGCGCAGATGGTGTCTTTTTTGATGATTGGGGATATGACTTTGCAAAAGAAGATATTTGTTATCAGTTCGGATGGAATCCGGATAATTATGAAAATTTAAATGCAACCAAAAATGAAAAATGGAAAAAGCTAATTGATGCATGTCACGAAAGAGGATTAGCTGTAATTACTAATGGAGGCACACCTTTTGAAATAGGTGATTGGTACACACATCTTGATGAAAACGATATTATTGCTTTGGAATCCTGTATGATTTCATCAGCAGGAAATACATGGAATAACGGTCATAAATCAATATATAATTATTATACAAATTGGTATAGTACCGGAAAATGCAAAGCAAAATTGTGGTCTTTAGATTATACTCCAAGTGGATCTAAAGAATTTAAAAATCAAATCCTTACATATTTATGTGCAATGGGATTAGCCTGTGGGGTGAATTATATATCAATGGGTGTAGCAGGGCGTATTGAAAAACCATTTTTTGTTGAAATTTTCACGCGTGGCACTCAGAAAAAAATAGTTAAAATCGACGATAATACATATTCATTAAGCGTTGGAAGACATCAATTAGAAGTGCATAGATGGTCTGGGCTTTCAGGTGCAGTGAGCCAGAGTAATATATCAAAAAATTATTATATTTATGATGGAGAAACTTTTAATAATGGTTTCAAACTGGCTTCTACTTCAAATTATGAGTTATCTAAGCAGATGAACAATGTAACAAAGACAATAGGAGGTCTAACTGAAGATACACGTAAAAACGCTTCATCATATTGGAGAATGGCTATTGACGATTGGCAAGAAAGTTTAAGCTATTTAGATTATAACAATTTAATTTTACAAAATGCATCGAATTTTGTTTGTAATTATCCTGGGCAAGCGTTGGCAGAAATTGTTAAAAATAATGATGGGACTGTCGATCTAATAATAAAATATATTAATGGTAATAGCGTGCATGTCTCTTTTGACGTTATTACCTCGTCGAATTATGAAAACTTTAAACTTACAGGAGAATCATTAGAGTTTGGATTTTCTGATGTTATTTTTGATATGGAGGAAGGTAGTTGGACATTACCAAATGGAACAGCATATTATGGGTCAAGTCTCTGGGCAATCCCCTCTTTTAGACCTCATCTTGTATATACCGTAAATGGGACATATAAAGATATAGAATATATAAAAGGTGTATCAAGTGATGTAGGAGAAACTAATGGGCATTACGAGAGAACACAACGCGGAGAAATCACCGCTGCAAAGGTTTATGTCTGGATTCGTTCGCCAGGAGAATCCAGTTTAATAAATGGCACTGTAACTCTAAAAAATCTGTATTTGATAGACACGGGGGAACATTCTGATGAAATTTCAAAACGATGGTATACGAATATTTTTCCAACATCATTTAATTATGCTTCTGCTTTGAACGTGGTACAAAAGAGAAGTTCAAAAAATGGATGGCCAGTTGTAGATATAACTGCAACATCTACCGATCCATGGGGATGGGCTTGTTATAAATTATCTGGTGATGAAATTATACAATTAAGAGGGCATACGATTGAATTAGGATGTTCTACGATGATTTTTTCAAATGGTTATACCGGACATCAACTTTCCAATTACTCAAATTATGCATTTGGAATAGGGGTTAATACCGATAATCCAAATTCGTATAGATTATATTCAGATACAATAATGAAATCGAGTGTATGGGATGAAAAACTTGTTTGTCTTACTTGTACTATCCCAGAAGATGCAACAAGTATATGTGTTGGTTTTAGGAGTTATGGTTATCCAGCTAAAACAATTGTATCCTTAAAGAATGTATATATGTATGATTTGCAAGAAGAAGTATCTATTCGAGGAAAAGATAGCACAAACGTGTCATTACGTTTGTGTAGAGTTAAAGAAGAACAAGAAAATTTAACTCCATCAAAGATTAAAAACTCTCTTTATGTTACGGAAAAAGGTAGAATATATTCATATGACCTTAAAGGGAATAAAGTAGACATTGCCGGAAGTATATACGCTGGAGCCGTAGAAGCAGGTTATAATGGAAATCCGAACGAATTTGGAGCTGAATTATATGAACTTATAAAGGGGAAATAGCCAATGACAGAGATTCGAGCAGGACCGGAAACGGTCTTATTTTTATATTCAACTTTAAGAAAGAGAGACGGAACAGTGAACGAAATATTAATGCAGACATATACTATAGCACTTCCGGTACTTCTGGGGTACATTGTTTGGCTTTTGAAAAATCAGAAAAGGGATCGAGACGCGAATAGTAAGGGAACTATGCTGCTGCTCAGGGTCCAGCTGATCGAGTATCACAGCAAATACACACAGCTGGGAGATATTCCATCTTACGCTTATCAGAATTTTTGCGAAATGTACGAGGCCTATCATGCACTGGGTGGAAACGGCATGGTCACAAAGATGAAGCAGGAAATCGATGAATTACATATCAAAAAGAAAGGTGATTAATTATGGAACAGATTATGAATTATGTGAAACCGGAACTGATCATTGTAGCTATTGCCCTGTACTTCCTGGGCATGGGCCTGAAACAGGCACAGGCTGTAAAGGACAAGTATATTCCTCTGATTCTCGGCGGCGTGAGCATTGTATTGTGTGCTATCTGGGTGCTGGCTACCAGTGAGGTGTGCACCGGTCAGCAGGCGGCGATGGCCGTCTTTACAGCGGTCACGCAGGGCATCCTTGTGGCGGGGCTGAGCAATTATGTGAATCAGATTATCAAGCAGACACAGAAATCAGAGTGAGGGCGGCCAACAACCGTCCTTTTTTGCGCCGGCGCAAATCTGCCGGAGAAAGGGAAGTATCATGAGAATTGACAGATCTTTTATCAGCAACCAGAACACCTACGAAGAGAACGATCCGCGGTGTATTGTAGTCCACAACACAGATAATTTCAGAGCGGGTGCCGATGCCCGCACACACGCAGAAGCACAGCATAATGGTGAGCTGTCCAATATGTCTGCCCACTATTACGTTGATGATGGAGAAACGGCGTACCAGGCAGCACCACACAGCCGCGGATGCTGGCATGTAGGCGTTAATTACGGAGGGACGAATCTGTTTGGAAAATATGGAAACCGGAGCAGCATCGGCGTAGAAATGTGTGTGCAGCAGGGGTACGATTACGAGAAAGCATTCCAAAACACGGTGGCCGTGGTCAAGGAGATCATGCATGAGACCGGCATCCCGGCGAGCCGCGTATACCGTCATTATGATATCTGCAGCAAGCACTGCCCGAGCCAGATCATGAATAATGGAGATTGGGAACGCTTCAAGAAGCTGATCAGTTCCAGCTCTTCGGATACGCCGAAGCAGCCGGAGAAGAAAACATATGATCCGGGAGTTTACAAAGTCAATACCGACCTGAATATTCGGGAAAAGCCGGATGCAGATAGCCGATGCGTCGGAACAATCAAAGACCGCGGCAGCTACACCGTCACTGAAATCCAGAATACAAGCTGGGGACGGCTGTTATCCGGCGCTGGCTGGATTAACTGCCATACTAAGTATTGCACTTATGGCGGTGCAGCTCCGAAAGAGGAGCAGAAACCGACCGCAAAAGCGATCTCAATTGATGGCGTATGGGGTCCGGAGCTTACCCGCCGCCTGCAGGAGATCTTCGGGACCGGCGTGGACGGGAAAATCAGTAACCAGCCCACGACAAACAAGAAATACTGCGTCGGTATCACAGCGGCCGAGTGGAGCAATCATCTGTCCGGCGGATCAGCTCTGATCAAGGCCATCCAGAAATGGTCGGGGGTAACTGCTGACGGATACATCGGACCACAGACCATCCGCGCGATGCAGCGCAAGCTCGGCACACAGGTTGATGGTGTGATCAGCAATCCATCCGCGATGGTACGCGCCCTGCAGGAATGGTGCAATCGCCAGTAATCGGCCAACAAAAAAGCCCCGGGGATCTCCGGGGCAAAAAGAAACGCCGCAGCTACGCGGCGAAAAGAATTGTTCTTTTTTCTGACCATTTTGTGTGTTCTGGTCACGTGTTATGATAACATATATATAGAAGAAATGCAATAAAAAATCCCGGGCAAATTACCCGGGAAACATATTGTATCATCGAAATATTTACAGTTACAATATATCATCTGTTATTGCATTCCGGTGGACCGGATGGAGAGATGGGCGCATCCATGCGGTATCTCTCTCAGCGTTTCACAGCACCGAACCGAATTGTAGCGGGGGTGTTGAATGATGTTGGGACAGAAGAACTCGCACACCTTGAGATGGTTTCAACGATCGTTCATCAGCTCACCTGCAATCTTTCTCTGGAAGAAATTCAGAACTCTGGTTTTGCCAATTACTATGTAGACCACACAACTGGCATCTGGCCGCAGGCGGCTGGCGGAGTTCCGTTTAATTCTTGTGAGTTCCAGTCGAAAGGTGATCCTTTGACAGATTTGTTCGAAGACCTCGCTGCGGAGCAGAAAGCCCGGTCAACGTATGATAACATCCTTCGTTTGGTAAAAGATCCTGAAGTTGCAGATCCGATTCGTTTCCTGCGGGCGCGTGAAGTTGTGCATTTCCAGCGTTTTGGTGAAGCACTGCGTTCTGTACAGGATGAATTGAATTCGAAGAACTTTTATGCGTTTAATCCGTCGTTTGATGCAAAGACTTTCTGTGCGGCACCGCGGCCAGGGGCAGGTCAGGGGAATTGCTGCACAAGATAGTAAATTAAAAATCAAAGAACAGCACACCACTGGAAAATCCCATCTGAAAAACAGGTGGGATTTTTTGGGTTTACAGTAAGAAAATCTTATCCAGTCGTAAATCATTATCCCATCATAATATAGAAAAAAGACTTTCAAAAACAGAACAGTCAGAAAGGATGTTCCATGGAAGCAATGAATTATGTAAAGCCCGAACTCATCGTCGTTGCGTTCGTGCTGTATTTTTTCGGTGTTGCTTTGCGGCAGTCGCAGGCGGTGAAGAATAAGTACATTCCGCTGATCTTAGGCGGCATCAGCATGGTGCTGTGTGCGGTTTGGGTGATGGCGACGAGTGAGATTGAGACGGCGAAGGAGGGGGCGATGGCGGTTTTTACGGCGGTCACGCAGGGGATTCTGGTGGCGGGGCTGAGCAATTATGTGAATCAGATTATCAAGCAGATCCATAAGCCGGAGTGAACAGCGCTTCAAAAAATCTGTGTTATGCCGGAGCAGTCTGAACCGTCAGAAAGGGGAGAATATGAGAATTGATCGGTCGTATCTTGGCAATCAGAATACGTATGCGGAAAACAATCCCAAATGTATCGTAGTCCACAACACCGACAACTTCGCAGCAGGTGCCGATGCGCGGGCACATGCGAGAGCACAGCATGACGGGAATTTCCAGAACATTTCCGCACACTATTACGTCGATGACGGTGACACAGCCTACCAGGCGGCACCGCACAGCCGGGGGTGCTGGCATGTCGGCATTAATTACGGAGGAAAAAATCTGTTTCAGCAGTACGGCAACAAGAACAGCATCGGTGTGGAGATGTGTGTGCAGGCCGGGTATAATTATGAAAAAGCATTTGAGAATACTGCGGCACTGGTGCGGGAGATCATGCGGGAGACGGGGATTCCGCTGGAAAGAGTCTATCGTCATTATGACATCTGCAGCAAATACTGTCCGAGCCAGATCATGAACCGCGGTGACTGGGACCGCATGAAGCGGATGATCGGAAGCGGTGCAGGGAGCACAGGAACGGGAACAGCAGGCAGCGGAACAGGAAAAACGTATGCGCCCGGGATCTATCAGGTGCAGACAGCGGCCCTCAACATCCGTCAGGCACCGGATGCGGACAGCAGGATTGCCGGAACGATCCGGGATCAGGGAAGCTACACGGTGACGGAAATCCAGAACACAAGCTGGGGACGGCTTCTCTCAGGGGCAGGCTGGGTCAACTGCCATACAGCGTATTGCCGTTATGCCGGTCCCGCAAAAGAAAAATCGGCAGAGACAGCAAAGTCATCCGGAAAGACAGTCGCAGAGGACGGAATCTGGGGCGAAAATCTGACGCGCCGTCTGCAGGAACTTTTCGGCACACCGCAGGATGGAAAAATCAGCAATCAGCTGGCCGTCAACCGGAAATTCTGTGATGGCATCACAGCCGCCGAGTGGGACAGTACGCCAAAAGGCGGATCGGCCCTTGTAAAAGAAATGCAGAAATGGGCATCGGCCGGCATGGACGGCTATATCGGTCCGCAGACAATCCTCGCCTGGCAGAAAAAACTCGGCACGCCGATCGACGGCACAGTAAGCAGCCCATCCGCCATGGTAAAAAAACTGCAGAAGTGGTGCAACCAGAAATAGAAAAAAGAATACTCAAAGACCCGGTTTTGTGTTATACTGAAAGATAGTTTAAAATGAACAGAAAGAAAAAGAGCTTCAAAAAAGACTCGAAGTGTCAAATGTAAAATACAAAAGAGAAAAAATAAAGGTAATTTTTGCATACAGATTCATCGGGGGGAATTGCGGCTGACAGGAGAGAACAACAGCAGATGAGAAAAAAGGCAGTAAAAAATGCAGGAATGATACGAATTTATCTGAATATGGCATGGAAACTTTTGCAGAAAAACCTGCTTAGCATCGTGATATTTGAGACGGTCTACCGCCTGTTTTCCAACCAGCTGGTTTCAAGACTCGCCAATGCGGCGATCAACTTTTCCTTAAAACAGCTGGGAACGAGTTATATGACATCGGAAAACTTCAACAAGATCATGCTGCATCCGCTGACCCTTCTGCTGATTTTTGGAATTCTGCTTGTTTTCTTTTTCTGTATGCTGTTTGAAATCTATGCTGTCATGGCGGCTCTGGAGGCCTCCTGGAAACGAAAACGGATTTCCGTTCCTGTCATGATGCTTGCCGGCGGAAGAGGAGCCGCACAGTTTGTGCGTGCCCGCCCGTGGACCTGGTTTTTCTACATGGCAGCGAGCTTCCCGTACCTTTGGCTGCACAGCAGCTACAGCGCCATCCGCAGTATGAAACTGCTTCAGGTTTCCCTGACGAAGATTTTCAATGCATTCCCGGCATACTGGATCCCGGTGGTGCTGACGATTCTGCTTGTCGCGTTTTCGTTTGCGTTTTCCTACACCATCCCTTTCCGGTGCATGATGACGGAAAAAGAGAAAAATACCCATCTGCGGGTGCGCCAGACCCTGGAAAAACGCGTGTTGCGTGAGCTTGGCATCAACGTCTCTTTCCAGGTGATGATTTTTCTGATTACGTGGGTTCTGTATCTGATTTTCGGAACGGCTGTCGTTGCCTATGCAAAGCTGGTGAAAACGCCGTCTACCGTTGTCAGTACCGTCATCGTCTACGGTGACTGGGTCAAATCGACGATGAGCCTGATCGGCGGAGCGTTCGGCCTTGTCGGAAGCATTACGTATCTGTATCTGATTTTTATCCGTTCCTCCCGAAAGGGCTACCAGAAGAGCCGGACAACGAAAAAGCCGAGCTCGAAGCTGGTACGCACCTTCTGTGGTCCGGTAACAGCGGTGGTTCTCACGATCGCCATGCTGGCGGGAGAAACGGTTTATCTTGTATATGCCATGCACGCAACACGTGCAGAGGCAACGGCTTCCTCCCAGTATATTTCGGTGTCAGCGCACCGGGGCGGAGCCAGAAAAGCACCGGAAAATACGATGAGCGCGATCAAATATGCAGTGGACAGCATGTCGGATTACGCGGAGATCGATGTACAGGAGACGAGTGATGGTGAGATTGTCCTTATGCACGACACAAATCTGAAGCGGACAACCGGTCTGAATGCCAGCATCTGGACCCTGACCTACGATGAAATCAGCCAGCTTGATGCCGGTGTACGATTCAACAAAAAATTCCGCGGCGAGCAGATTCCGAAGCTGGAAGAAGTCATCGCGTACGCGAAAGGAAAAATCAACCTGAATATCGAAGTAAAATACAACGGCCACAACCAGAATATTGTCAAAAAAGTGGTGAAAATCATCGAGGACAATGACTTTGTGGATCAGTGTGTGCTGACTTCCATGAACTACAATTTCCTCAGGCAGGCAAAGAAAATCAATCCGGATATCAAGACCGGGTATACGATGAAAATGTCGTACGGAGGCCTGGAGGATATGGACGCGGCGGACTTCTTTTCTGTAAAATATACGTACATCACAGAAAGCTTTGTAGAGCATGCGCACAGTCTTGGTAAAGAAGTCTGTGCCTGGACGCTGAATTATCAGGGAGATATGCAACGGATGGTCAACTGCGGCGTGGACAACATTATCACGGACGATCCGGAGCTGGTGCGTAAGGTTATCCTCGGAACGACCGACCGAAATCCGGGCTTTGTCAGCCTGCTTGGCTATGCACTGAAATAAATGGAGTAAAACAATGGAGGTGGAAACTTCATGGCAGAGAAAGTAAACATGCCATCCCAGAAGAAAGAAAAGAAGAAAAAGAGGAAGAAAAAACTTCCTTCGGATTTTTATGATTATAACCTGCTGGCCTGCACTATTTTGCTGGTCAGCTTCGGACTGATTATGCTGTACAGCGCGAGCGCCTACGAGGCGGCCAGTACATTCAAGGGAAATGATATGTATTATTTCACGCATCAGGCGGGACTTTCTGCTATTGTTCTGATGGGGATTGTGATATTGTCGAAGTTTGTAGATTATCATAGTGTATGGTTCCAGCGGATTGCAGCACTGGTATACTGGGGCAGTCTCCTTCTGATGGCGGCGGTAAGGTTTACGCCGCTTGGTTATGAAGCCTACGGGGCGAGAAGATGGCTCCGGATCGGCGGTGTCAGTCTTCAGCCTGCGGAGATTGGAAAGTTGGGGCTGATTCTGTATTTGCCATACATTATCCTGAAGATGGGAAAAAATATGCGTACCATCCGCGCAAAAGCGATTGTCCTCGGACTTGGCGTGCTGCAGGCGCTGGCTGCGTGGATTCTGACGGACAACCTGAGTACCGCCATTATTCTGGGACTCATCGCCTGCGTCATTTTGTTTCTTGCGGACCCGGAGGTAAAATTTTATGCGCGTGTGATTCCGGGCGCGGCGGTAATTGGCGTTTTTGCGATTATCATTTTAAAAAATAATCTGCAGATCTTTGAAAGAATAGGCGGTGACTTCCGGTCGAACCGTATCTATGAATGGCTTTCCGGAGGCAGCTATCAGATTCTGCAGGGACTTTATGCGATTGGCTCCGGTGGATTTCTCGGAAAAGGACTTGGCAACAGTACGCAGAAGATTACAACAATTCCGGAAGCACAGAACGATATGATCTTCTCGATCATCTGCGAGGAGCTTGGAATATTTGGCGCGCTTCTTGTATTGCTGCTGTTCGGCTACCTGCTGTACCGTCTGTTTGTGGTTGCACAGAATGCGCCGGACGCGTATGGAATGCTGATGGTGAGCGGCGTTTTTGCACATATTTCCATTCAGGTTATTCTGAACCTGTGCGTCGTTCTGAAACTGATGCCGGCAACGGGAATTACCCTTCCATTTATCAGTTACGGAGGAACATCGGTGCTCTTTATCCTGACGGAAATCGGCATTGCCCTGTGCGTCTCCCGCTTTATTGTGTTCCAGGATGGAAAGAGCGGAGAAGGAGAGGCGCAGGCGGAAGAACAGTAAAAGTAGAAAAATCTATTGACAAATGCCGGAATAACAGATACACTTTTTTCGAAAGAAATACTGGCTGCCGGGTAGAGGCAGGAAGGAGCAGAACAATGTTAGAAAAGATAAAAGAAATTTTAGTAGAACAGCTCAACTGTGATGCAGACAGCATCAACGAAGATACCTCTTTTAAAGATGACCTGGGTGCAGATTCCCTGGATCTCTACGAGATGGTTATGGCATTAGAAGACGAGTACGGAATTGAAATCGACACCGACGAACTGACAGACCTTTCTACCGTCGGCGACTTTATGGAATATTTGAAACAGCACGGCGTAGAGGTCTGAAAAAGAGCATTGCCGCTGGCAAAAGTGGAAGGATGGTGCAGCTCGGAAGAAACGCCGGGCTGTTTTCCATTCTAAATAAATGGTGGAAGGGAACAGACAAAAGGATTGTTCCAGAAAAACCAGAAATCAGGAGAAAAGAAAAATGAGCAATGTAAAAACAAGATTTGCACCGAGCCCGACAGGCCGGATGCATGTAGGAAATCTGCGTACTGCCCTGTATGCGTATCTGATCGCAAAACACGATGACGGAACCTTTATGCTCCGTATCGAGGATACCGACCAGGAGCGTTTCCAGGAAGGCGCACTTGATATCATCTACCGTACCTTAAAAGAGACCGGCCTGGTACACGACGAGGGACCGGACAAAGACGGCGGCTGCGGCCCGTACGTACAGAGCGAGCGTAATGCAGCAGGTCTGTACCTGAAATACGCAAAACAGCTGGTAGAGCAGGGTGACGCTTATTACTGCTTCTGTGACGCAGAGCGCCTGAGCCAGTGCAAGCGTAACGTAGGCGGAAAAGAAATCTCGATCTACGACAAACACTGCCTTGGTCTTTCCAAAGAGGAAGTAGAGGCCAATCTGGCAGCCGGCAAACCGTACGTCATCCGTTTCAATATGCCGACCGAAGGAACCACAACCTTCCACGATGAGATCTACGGAGACATCACCGTAAACAACGAGGAGCTGGAAGACCTGATCCTGATCAAATCCGACGGATATCCGACCTACAACTTCGCAAACGTCATCGACGACCATCTGATGGGTGTAACCCACGTTGTCCGCGGTAATGAGTATCTGTCCTCATCCCCGAAATACAACCGTATTTACGAGGCATTCGGCTGGGAAGTTCCGGTTTACGTACACTGTCCGCTGATCACCAACGAGGAGCATCAGAAGCTGTCCAAACGCTGCGGCCATTCTTCTTATGAAGACCTGATCGATCAGGGCTTCTTAAAAGATGCCATTGTCAACTTCGTAGCCCTTCTTGGATGGAGCCCGGAAGGAAACCGCGAGATCTATTCTCTCGAGGAGCTGGTAAAAATCTTCGATTACCACCACATCAGCAAATCTCCGGCCGTTTTCGATATGACAAAACTCCGCTGGATGAACGGCGAGTACATGAAGGCAATGGACGACGAGAAGTTCTATGAGATGGCGCTTCCGTATATCCAGAAGACAATCCACCGTCCGCTCGATTTTAAGAAAATTGCAGCCATGGTAAAAACAAGAATCGAAGTATTCCCGGATATTGCAGACCTCATCGACTTCTTCGAGGAAGTTCCGGAGTACGACGCTTCGATGTACACTCACAAAAAGATGAAGACAAACGAGGAGACCTCCTTTGCACTTCTTCAGGAAGTAAAACCGCTGCTGGCAGCGCAGGAAGATTTCAGCAATGATGCTCTCTTTGAGATGCTCAGCGCATTCGGAAAAGAAAAAGGATACAAGACCGGTTATATTATGTGGCCGATCCGTACCGCTCTTTCCGGAAAACAGATGACACCGGCCGGCGCAACGGAAATCCTTGAGGTTCTGGGAAAAGAGGAGTCTCTTGCCCGCATCGACAAAGCGATTGAGAAATTATCCAAATGATATATAATGATTCACAGAAAAAAGCGGTGATGCATACCACCGGCCCCATGATGGTCCTTGCCGGACCGGGGTCGGGGAAAACCGCAGTGATTACGGGGCGGACCTGCCAGCTTGTAACGAGCGGCATTTCCGCCTCTCGTATTCTTGTCGTAACATTTACGCGTGCGGCGGCAAAAGAGATGAAGGAGCGGTATTTGAAGGCGATGGGAAAGACGAGTACCCAGGTCACCTTTGGAACGTTCCACGGGGTATTCTACGCGATTCTGCGCCATACGTACCGCATGTCCGGCAACAATATTTTAAGCGAGGAAGAGAAAAAGCGGCTGATGCGCGAGCTGGTCAACCACTATGCCAGAGACCTGGAGGAAGAGGATCTCGAGGAAAATCTGGCGCGCGAAATCAGCACTGTGAAGAACAATCAGATCCCGCTGGAACATTACTATTCCGCCTGTATGCCGCAGGAAAAGTTCCGCGAAATCTATGAGGCGTATGAGAAATGGCGGAAGGAGAACAAAAAACTCGATTTCGACGATCTGATGGTGCAGTGCAAACGTCTCTTTCTGGAGCGGCCGGAGGTCCTTTGCGCCTGGCAGCAGAAATTTCAGTATATCCTGATTGACGAGTTTCAGGACATCAGCCCCGTGCAGTATGAGATTGTGCGGATGCTGGCGCTGCCGGAAAATAACCTCTTTATTGTCGGGGATGACGATCAGTCGATTTATCAGTTCCGCGGGGCCAAGCCGGAGATCATGCTGAATTTTCCGAAAGATTACCCGGGCGCGGCGCAGGTAGTGCTCGATAAAAATTACCGTAGTACGGAATTTATCGTGAAGCGGTCCCAATGCCTGATCCACCACAACAAAAAGCGGTATGAAAAGGCGATTTCCACCGACAACGAGAAAGGCGCTCCGGTTGTAATCCGGGGATATAAGAACCCGCGCGAGGAGATGCGTGCCGTTGCCGAGGAGCTGCGGGAGGCGGAGAAAAACGGCTGTCCGTATGAAGAGATGGCGCTTTTGTTCCGCACGAATCTTGGCTGCCGGACAGCAGTAGAGGAACTGATGGAAGCACAGATCCCGTTCCAGATGCGGGATACCCTGCCGGATCTCTATGACCACTGGATTGCGAAAGATCTGCTGACGTATCTGAATCTTGCGATGGGAAGCCGGAAGCGCGGCGAGTTTTTAAAGATTGCCAACCGCCCGAACCGTTATCTGTCGCGGGATGCCTTTGAGGAGGCGACTGTTTCGTTCGATGCACTTCTGGAATATTACGAAGAAAAAGACTGGATGTGCCAGCGGATCCGCAAACTGGAGCAGGATATCACGACACTGACGCATTTATCGCCGTTCGGCGCGGTCAATTACATCCGCTATGCGATCGGCTATGAACAGTATGTGAAGGAATATGCTGCATACCGCCATCTGAAAGAGGATGATCTGATTTCCGTTTTGGACGAGCTGCAGGAGGCGGCAAAGACCCAGAAAAGCATCGAGGGCTGGTTTGCACATATTGAGGAATACCAGCAGAAGATGAAGGAAAAACAGAAGCAGCGCGCAGAGAGTGCGGAAGGAGTTATGGTTTCCACCCTGCACAGCGTCAAGGGACTCGAGTACGACAAGGTCTATCTTCTTGACGTCAACGAGGGTGTAATGCCGTATCAGAAAGCAGTCCTTGCGGAGGCGATCGAGGAGGAGCGGCGGATGTTCTACGTCGGAATGACGCGCGCCCGGAAAGAGCTGACGCTCTGTTACGTGGAGGAACGGTTTGAAAAAAAAGTCGAGCCGTCCCGGTTCCTGGACGAGGTGATCCAGTAAATTTGTACTGTTGTGAAAGATGTTGAAAATAAATTTACTAATTGATAAAATTTTAACAAATAATACATTGACAAAGTTTTAACAATGAAGTATAGTAATACCTGTAAGCGGGAACAATAAGATGACCGCAAAGCGAGGAGGAAAAACATTATGAAAATTTTATTTTACGATACCCAGAGCTACGACAGAGAATCTTTCGACCGAACCAAAGAGCAGTTTCCAGAAATTGAAGTGGAATATTTAAAAACCGGCCTTGCTGCAAGAACCGCTTCCCTGGCAAAGGGCTACGATGCCGTGTGCGCCTTCGTAAACTCCGATGTCGGAACAAAAACCGTAGAAGCACTGCATGAGGCAGGCGTCAAGCTGATCCTGATGCGCTGCGCAGGCTTCAACAACGTAGATTTAAAGACAGCTGCAAAATACGGCATTGATGTACGCCGTGTACCGGGTTACTCCCCGGAGGCTGTAGCTGAGCATGCGATGACACTGGCCATGACGGTCAACCGCCACATGCACAAAGCATATACGAAAGTAAGAGAAAACGACTTCAGCCTGGGCGGACTGATGGGATTTAACTTCTATCAGAAGACCGCCGGAATCGTCGGAACCGGAAAAATCGGTGCGGCTATGGCAAGAATCTGCCGCGGTTTCGGCATGAAAGTTATTGCTTACGATGTATACCAGAATGAATCCTTAAAAGATTTTGTTACGTACGTAACTCTTGATGAACTGCTGGCACAGAGTGATCTGATCTCCCTGCACTGCCCGCTGATGGACAGCACATACCACATGATCAACCGCGAGAGCATCAAAAAGATGAAAGACGGCGTGATCCTGGTTAATACGTCCCGCGGAGGTCTGGTAAAGACAGACGACCTGATCGAGGGAATCCGTGCAAGAAAATTCTTCGGCGTCGGCCTTGACGTATACGAGGAGGAAACCCCGAACGTATTCGAGGACCGTTCCGATGAGATTCTGGAGCACTCCACCACAGCACGTCTCCTGTCCTTCCCGAACGTTATGATCACTTCACATCAGGGATTCTTCACCGAGGAAGCACTGCGTGCGATTGCAGAGACCACACTGCAGAATGCGCTGGATTTCGAGGCAGGAAAAGAGACCCCGAACATTGTCCGTGCATAACGGAAATCCACTAGAAAACAGTTATCTTATAAGAGAACAAGAGACAACCCATTTTCGGCGGGTTGTCTCTTTTAAATTATAAGAAAATAGTGTATGATGGTAGATAGCAGAAAAAACGGCCAGAGAAAAACACTGGCCGGATACAAAAGGAGAGCAGGATTTTATGGACTGTAAAGAAGCAGAAAAATTAATACAGCCATACGTGCAGGGAAATATGCCGGAGAAAGAGATGGAACCGTTTATTTCCCATATCCGGAAATGCCATACATGCCACGAGGAACTGGAGACATATTTTATTGTGAACCGTGCGATGGCATATTTCGAGGATGACGCGCCCGATTCCTACAATCTGACAGGACTTCTGGAACGCGATCTGGAGAAAAAAGAGGAAGAAGCGAGACACCGCCGGTACAAAGATACGTTTTTCCGGGTGCTGATGCTGATTCTCGTTCTGTTTCTGGTGCTCTTGGCTCTGCACTATTTTGAAGTGATAGAATTACCCTGGCTGAAAGGATTATTATGAGTGATAAAATCGTATTACTGGACGGACACAGTATTCTGAACCGGGCTTTTTACGGCGTACCGGATCTGTCCAATGCAGAAGGACTGCACACGAACGCCGTATATGGATTCCTGAATATTCTGTTTAAAATTCTCGATGAGGAGCAGCCGCAGTATCTTGCCGTGGCGTTTGACCTCCATGCACCGACATTCCGCCACAAAATGTATGACCAGTACAAGGGAACGAGAAAGCCGATGCCGCAGGAATTGCGCGAACAGGTCCCGGTGATCCAGGAAGTGCTCGCAGCAATGGACATTGAGATTGTCACAAAAGAGGGCTATGAGGCGGATGATATCTTAGGAACGCTCGGCCGCAAATGCGAGGCGGAAGGGATGGAAGTTACGATCGTATCCGGAGACCGCGACCTGCTGCAGCTTGCAACGGACCACATTCTGATCCGGATTCCAAAGACCGTAAAGCGTGTGACGACGATCGAAAATTACCACACGGCAGAAGTGCTGGAAAAATACAGTCTTCTCCCGAAACAGATCATCGATCTGAAAGCACTGATGGGCGATACCGCAGACAATATCCCGGGTCTGCCGGGTGTCGGCGAGAAAACCGCGACGAAAATCCTGCTGCAGTACGAGACACTGGAAAATGCGCATGCACATTTCGAGGAGATCAAACCGAACAAGGCAAAAGAGGCGATGCGTGATCATTATGATCTGGCGGAATTAAGCAAAAAACTTGCAACGATTGATACCGATGCGCCGGTGGAGCTCGACCGCGAAAAAGCGGCACTCTCGAATTTTTATACACCAAAAGCGTATGAGATGTTCAAACGTCTGGAGTTTAAAAACCTGCTGGGCCGCTTTGAGGAGACGAATGCAGAACCAGAGGATGCCGTCTTTCTACGCACCGTAACGGATTTTTCCGAGGCGGAAGAACTCTTTGAAACCATCGCGAAGGAGGAGAAGGCAGGAGCCGCTCTTCTGACAGAAGAAACCCCGAAGGACGGACCGATGACAGATCGGAGCCGTTCACTTGTCGGTATGGCAGTTGCGTATGGAAGCGGAGAGCCGGATGTTGTTTACTTCCCAGCAGAAGGTTTCCTGACCGGAGATTATTTAAAAGAAAAATTGACTGAGCTGCAGAAGCAGATTCCGGTTTTCTGCGTCATGGACGGAAAAGAATTTCTGAAGGATATGCCGGACGCCGATGAAGCCCATCTGTTTGATGCCGGAATTGCCGCGTATTTATTAAATCCATTGAAATCACAGTATTCGTACGATGATATCGTAAAAGAGTACGTACACCGCTATGTGCCGGCAGTGGAAGAGATCTTCGGCGGAAGCAAGATTCCGGCCGCAGGAAAGATGACGCCGGAACAGCAGGAGTCGTATGCAGGTCATCAGGCGTATGCTGTATTTGCCGCACAGGAAAACATGGAAAAGCTGCTGAAGGAGCAGGGCATGTGGGATCTGTACCGGAATGTGGAGATTCCGCTGGTGTTTACGCTCCGTCAGATGGAAGCGGATGGAATCGCCGCAGAAAAAGAAGCACTTTCCGTTTACGGAGCTGAGCTGGCGGAGCGGATCGGAGAGCTGGAGGCACAGATCTACGAGGAGGCCGGCGAGGAGTTCAACATCAATTCCCCGAAGCAGCTCGGCGTGATTCTGTTTGAAAAGCTGCAGCTTCCGGGCGGCAAAAAGACCAAGACGGGTTATTCCACCGCCGCCGATGTGCTCGAAAAGCTCGCACCGGATCACAAACTCGTTGCCGATATTCTGGAGTACCGCCAGCTTGCCAAACTGAAATCGACGTACGCCGACGGTCTGCAGGCCGTGATCGGGAAAGATGGAAGAATCCATTCGACATTTAACCAGACCATCACCGCGACCGGCCGCATCAGCAGTACCGATCCGAATCTGCAGAACATTCCGGTGCGGATGGAGCTTGGCCGTCTGATCCGGAAAGCCTTCGTGCCAAAGCCTGGCTGTGTCTTTCTGGATGCCGACTATTCCCAGATTGAGCTCCGCGTGCTGGCCCATATGTCGGGCGATGAAAACCTGATCGAGGCGTACCGCGAGGCGGAGGATATCCACCGCATGACGGCATCAAAAGTGTTCCATGTGCCGCTTGAAGAGGTAACACCGCTGCAGAGAAGAAATGCGAAGGCGGTCAACTTCGGTATCGTATACGGCATCAGTTCGTTCGGTCTGGGCCAGGATCTCGGCATCAGCCGGAAAGAGGCAGAGGCCTATATCCAGCAGTATTTCGAGACGTATCCGGGTATCCATGAGTTTTTGAACCGCTGCGTAGAGGATGCCAAAGAGAAAGGCTATTCCGTGACGATGTTCGGACGCAGACGGCCGATGCCGGAACTGAAATCGAGCAACTTTATGCAGCGGTCATTCGGCGAGCGCGTTGCGATGAATGCGCCGATCCAGGGAACGGCGGCGGATATTATTAAAATAGCGATGATCCGCGTGGCGAAACGGCTGAAAGAGGAGCAGTTAAAGACCAGACTTCTTCTTCAGGTACACGATGAGCTGCTGCTGGAAGTGCCAGAAGACGAGCTCGAAAAGGCAGAACAGATCCTGGAAGAGGAGATGACCGGGGCAGCACATCTGGCTGTCAAACTCGAGATCGATATGCACACAGGAAACAACTGGTACGAGGCGAAATAGCGCACTCATACCAGGAGCGAAAGGATACAAAAGAATGAAAGTTTTTGGAATTACAGGCGGCGTGGGCGCCGGAAAAAGCGAAGTGCTCACGTACCTTGGACAGAATTATGATGCAACGGTGATCCAGGCGGACGAGGCAGGTTACCTTGTGATGCTGCCGGGCGGCGAATGCTATGGAGAGATTGTGAAGCTGTTCGGCAGACAGATCACCACAGAGACCGGCGAACTTGACCGGAAACGGATTGCTGAGATCGTTTTTCGGGACGAAGAAAAGTTAAAAGCCCTGAATGCGATCGTTCATCCGGCGGTAAAACGGTATATCAAAAAAGCCATTGCAGCCGCGGAAAAAGCAGGGACGGAATACGTCTTTGTGGAGGCCGCACTCTTAATCGAAGAAAAATATGATGAAATTTGTGATGAACTGTGGTATATTTATGCGGATGAAGAAGTCCGGAAGGAGCGATTGATCGAAGGACGCGGCTATTCCGAGAAGAAAGTTCGCGAAATCATGGCAAATCAGCTTTCCGAGGATGAATTCAGCAGCCACTGCGATTTTGAAATCGACAACAGCGGTGATTTTGAGGAAACAAAAAAACAGTTAGACCATAGGATGAAAAAATATGAAACTTTGTAGTATTGCAAGTGGTTCGAGCGGAAACTGCATTTTCGCGGGAAGCGAGACCACAAGCCTTCTGATCGATGCGGGCATCAGCGGAAAGCGCGTGGAGGCGGGGCTGGCTGTTCTCGACCGCAGCGCGAAGGAGCTGGACGGCATTCTCGTGACACATGAGCATTCCGATCATATCCAGGGCCTTGGCGTGCTGGCGCGCCGGTACGGTATTCCGATTTACGCAACGGATGGAACAATTCAGGCGATGCAGCAGACGAAGAGCCTTGGAAAGTTTCCGGAGGGGATTTTCCACACGATTCACGCGGATGACACGTTTACACTGGGAGACATCGCCGTACATCCGTTTACGATCTCCCACGATGCGGCAGAGCCGGTCGGCTACCGCATGGAATCCGGCGGGAAATCGATTGCGATTGCGACGGATCTTGGCGTTTACAGCGATTACACGGTTCAGAATCTGACCGGGCTGGATGCCGTTTTGCTAGAGGCAAATCACGACGAGAACATGCTTGCGGTCGGACCGTACCCGTATCCGTTAAAACAGCGGATCGCCGGGGCGAAAGGCCATTTATCGAACCTGGCGGCAGGCCATCTCCTCTGCGAGATTCTGCACGACAATCTGCAGGAAGTGCTGCTCGGCCATCTGAGCAAGGAAAATAATTATGAGGCACTGGCCTTTGAAACTGTGGCCTGCGAGGTCACAACGGGTGATAATCCGTATCACTCGGGTGATTTTCATCTCGCTGTCGCTAAAAGAAGTGAAGTATCACCGTTAATTGAGGTTTAAATATACATTTTTAGAGCTACATACCATGTTTTTCGCAAGGCCGCCATTACCGGTTTTTCCGGGGCTTTGACATAAAACCAGAAAAAGGAGAATGGAAACATGAAGAAGACAATTATCACTGTCGTAGGCAAGGACACCGTGGGCATTATCGCAAAGGTATGTAATTATCTGGCAGAGAACCAGGTAAACATCGAAGACATTTCTCAGACGATTGTGCAGGGATATTTCAACATGATGATGGTAACGGACGTCTCCAAGAGCGAGAAATCCAACGCAGAGCTTGCAAAAGATCTGGAGGAGCTTGGAAGTTCCATCGGCGTTGTCATCCGCTGCCAGCATGAAGATATTTTCAATATGATGCACCGTATCTAAAGCGAAGGAGAAAAACGACATGATAAATCTGTTTGAAGTAAAGGAAACGAACGAGATGATCGAAAAAGAGAATCTGGACGTTCGTACCATTACCCTTGGAATCAGTCTTATGGACTGTATCGACTCCAATCTTGACAAGCTGAACCGCAAAATCTATGACAAAATCACGACGACTGCCAGAAATCTGGTTTCCGTAGGTGAGGAGATCGAGGGCGAGTTCGGTATTCCGATTGTAAACAAGAGAATTTCCGTTACCCCGATTGCCTTAGTCGGCGCAGCAGCCTGCAGAACGCCGGAGGATTTCGTGACGATTGCACAGACTCTGGACCGTGCGGCAAAAGAAGTCGGCGTCAATTTCCTCGGCGGCTATTCCGCTCTGGTAAGCAAAGGTATGACGACAGCAGATGAGCTTCTGATCCGTTCTATCCCGCAGGCACTGGCTGTTACGGATTTTGTCTGCAGTTCCATCAACCTTGGCTCCACCAAAACCGGTATCAACATGGATGCTGTCAAACTGATGGGTGAGATCATCAAGAAGACGGCGGAGGCAAGTAAAGAGAACAACTGCCTTGGATGCGCAAAACTCGTTGTTTTCTGCAATGCACCGGACGACAACCCGTTCATGGCAGGCGCTTTCCACGGCGTAACCGAGGCGGATGCCATCATCAATGTCGGCGTTTCCGGTCCTGGTGTTGTCAAACATGCTCTGGAAAAAGTACGCGGCGAGAACTTTGAGGTACTCTGCGAGACGATCAAGAAGACCGCATTTAAGGTAACGCGTGTCGGCCAGCTCGTTGCACAGGAGGCTTCCAAGCGGCTGAACATTCCGTTTGGTATCATTGACCTTTCCCTGGCACCGACTCCGGCGATCGGAGATTCCGTTGCGGATATCCTTGAGGAGATCGGCCTCGAGCACGCAGGTGCACCGGGAACGACAGCGGCGCTGGCACTTCTGAACGATCAGGTGAAAAAGGGCGGTGTTATGGCATCTTCCTATGTCGGCGGTCTCTCCGGCGCATTCATCCCGGTTTCTGAGGACCAGGGTATGATCAACGCAGTCAACGACGGTGCGTTGACCATCGAGAAGCTGGAAGCTATGACTTGTGTCTGCTCTGTAGGCCTTGACATGATCGCCATCCCGGGAGACACGAAAGCATCGACCATCTCCGGAATCATCGCAGATGAGCTTGCCATCGGTATGGTCAACCAGAAAACAACGGCAGTCCGCCTGATCCCGGTCATCGGAAAAGGCGTGGGTGAGACCGTAGAATTTGGCGGCCTCCTCGGCTATGCACCGATCATGCCGGTCAACAACTTCTCCTGCGAGGCATTCGTCAACCGTACCGGAAGAATCCCGGCACCGATTCATTCGTTTAAAAACTAAAAAGACAGCTGAAAAGCCGGCAGTGATCCTGAATGGAAAGGATCGCTGCCGGCTTTTTTACCATCTGCGCAAATAAAAATAGTAATTTTAAGGAATGTATAGTATGATATATTACATACTGATAATTTTACTTGCAACCCATAAAAAGTGTAAGAAAAAATGAATTATTACGGGGAACTTCAGCGATAGCAGCCGTTGTTCTAGCAATACCTCTGCGGATGTGCATGTGAAGGCCGCCATAGAAAACACAAAGTATTATTTGAACAAAAACGGCAAAATGCAGACTGGCTGGCAGAAGATCGGTGGAAAATGGTATTACATGGATAAGAACGGAGCGCTGCAGGAATCTAAATGGATCAGCGGAATTTATTATGTAAAAGTCGATGGGCAGTCCGTTCGTCTGATGAAAGACCGGAAAGCTTTCCTTCCTCCCGGTAAATCGCACGGATCGGGTTCATGATGAGGTACAAAACAGACTGTTTCCTCAGATCTTTCGGTATGACCTCCAGTGCCTCATGGAACTTGCGCCTGTAATGTACCCAGCACCCTGCGATCTTCAGATCTCCAAAATATGATGTTCCTCAACTTCGACTTTTCAGGCACAAAGCGGTAACATCTTGATATGGCATCTGGAAGCTGTTTTCATTCTTTTTGCCGATCTGTTTTTTCTTTTTGGCTGCTCTTATTGGACAGCACGATCTGTTCCATCATCAGCTGCATCTTATCATTGCGGGTCTGTGTCTGTTTTGTCAGTTCCTCCATCTGATCCTGAAGACAGAGAAACAGAAGAAAATATATCTGCCGAAAGTCCATTTCCGTTTTTGATACACATCACTGGAACTTCGGGCACAGTTGCTGTTCTTTTTTTGCCTTTTAACGCTAAAAGGTAATGTTTTTCTTGTGTGCAGTAAAGTGTTAGAGTATAATAAAACCAGTTTTTTTGCATAAGTTTAGGCGGAGAATCCTGCCGTAGCAGGATCCTTTCTTACGGTGTTATTTCACAGACGTAACCATAATAGTTTTACTGCAGGGGGGGATAGAAAATGAAAACAAAAGAGATTCAGGAACTCTATCAAATAAAATTACATAGTATGGACACGATCCTGCATCAGATATCGCTTATGGATCAGGTGGAAAATGAGCAGGAGCTGTCAGAAATTATTCACTCTTTGTTGCAGGCGATTGGAAACTATACAGGGGCAGACCGGGTATATGTTTTTGACTGGGAAACTGATCAGAAGGACAGTCTGAGCAATGCATTTGAATGGTGTGCCGATGGAGTGGCACCAGAGATAGATAACCTTCAGGCAATCCCGGTCAGTTCGATGCCGAACTGGGTGAAACGATTTGAAAACAAGGAAGTAATCGTGATTCATGATCTGGAAGCGACAAAAAATTCTGAACCGGAAGAATATGAATTGTTAAAAACACAGGAAATATGTTCCTTGATTGCGGTGCCGATTTATGCCAATCATCAGATGAATGGATTCATCGGGGTAGATAATCCTGATTTGAGGCAGAATGAGATTTCCATTACACTGCTGTCTGATGTTGGCGGACATCTTGGATGTGTGAGGGAAAATCTGAAAAGTACGGTACTGTTGAAAAAGGCTCTTGATGAGGCGACAAAGAGGTCAGAGATTATTGCCGCAATTGCTACGTTGTATGTAACAATCGTACAAGCCAATGTTAAAGAGCGGACATATGAGCTTTTGAAAGGCCATGACCTTGTGCAAAAAATCCTTGGACAAAAGGGGAAAATTGATGATGTTATGGAAAGACTTCCAACAGCATTTGCCGCCCAGGAAGAGAGAAAAAAATACCGGGAGTTTCTTGACTTTGATACATTGACAGAGAGACTTCGTAATACGAATTTTGTTTCGATTGAATTTATGGGAGTAAACGGAGAATGGCGGCTGGCCAGATTTATTGTAAAGAGCAGAGATGCACATGGAAACGCTGTGGATGTGCTTTATGTCGTACGAGATATTACGGAAGAAAAATCACGGGAACTCATGTATCAGAAACAGCTTAAGGAAAGCATGGAAGATGCTCATCGCGCGAATCTTTCAAAAACAGCCTTTCTCCGGCGTATGAGCCACGATATCCGTACACCGCTAAACGGAATCGTGGGGATGATCCATATCGCTGAAAAATATAACAATGATGTGGTCAAGTTAAGGGAATGCAGGAAGAAGGTACTTCAGTCCGCCGATTATCTGCAAAATCTGATCAACAATGTCCTGGATATCAGCAAACTGGAATCCGGTTCCCTTGTGTTGGAACATAAATCCTTTGATCTGGCAGAACTGTTAAGGAATAATCTGACGGTTGTTGCAATGAGTGCTTATGAGAATGGTGTAAGATTTGAAGGCGGCGTGGAAGCAAGCACAATCCGCCACAGATATTTGATTGGAAGTCCGGTACATCTGAGCAGGGTTTTAATGAATCTTTCTTCCAACGCGATTAAATACAATCATTTTCATGGAACAGTGAATGTTCATTGCGAAGAATTATCGGATGATGGGAATATAGCTGTTTTTCAGTTTGTATGTTCAGATACCGGTCTTGGTATGAGTGAAGAATTTCAAAAACATGCGTTTGATGCTTTTGCGCAGGAAGGCAAACAGTCAACTACAACATTCAGTGGCTCCGGTCTGGGACTTTCGATTGTCAAAGATATTGTTGAACGGATGGGTGGAACGATAGAACTGGAAAGCGAAGAAAATGTAGGAAGCACGTTTACGGTTACGGTTCCATTTGAAATAGATTATTTGGTTGAAAATAATGATTCACAGAAGGACAGCTACTCACAGGATATGGATCTGTCAGGAAAACGGGTGCTTCTTGTTGAAGATAATGTCATTAATATGGAGATAGCCCATGCAATCCTGGAGGAGGAGCATCTGAACATTACAGAAGCGAAAAACGGAAAAGAGGCACTTGAAATATTTCAGAATTCCAGGTTGGATGAGTATGATGTCATCATCATGGATGTGATGATGCCGGTCATGGATGGGCTGGAAGCAACAAAAGCAATTCGTATGCTGGAACGTGAAGATGCCAAAAAGATTCCAATCATTGCCATGACGGCAAATGCTTTTGAGGAAGATCGGAAAGCATGTCTGGAGGCCGGGATGAATGAACATATTGGAAAGCCGATTGATATTCCGCAATTAAAAAGAGTGATCACAAAACTGCTGACAAAAAGGGGTAGTAAACGCAAAAACATAATCATTCATTGAAATTAAGAAGAACTATAGCAATTTTATTAGGACTTTTGATATTTAGCAGTCACCCTGGCAGGGTGCAAAAACACAGATAACACGAAAGAAGAAACCGAAAAGCCTGTTATTACCCTCGGCAGCGACAGCTATCCACCATACAATTATCTGAATGAGGATGGTGTACCGACAGGAATTGATGTAGAACTGGCTACGGAAGCATTCAAAAGAATGGGATAACAGGTGAAGGTTGTCCAGATCAACTGGGAGGAGAAAAAAGAACTGGTGGAGAGCGGCGAGATTGATTGTATCATGGGCTGTTTTTTCTATGGAAGGACGTCTTGACGATTACCGCTGTCCAGTCCACAACCAAACCGGAAAGCATCTTTCTGAACCAGACGGATGAGAGGATCCCAAAGCTGGGAAATCTGATCATCCTGGGACACCGGGAGCTGATCTATACGTTTCTGGGAAAAGGATATGTAGATGCGGTTGCTGCACACGAGGAATCTATCGTTCAGTATAGGAAGGATTATGATGCAAGCTTCCGTATCCTGGAAGAGCCTCTGATGATCACCGGAATAGGCGTTGCTTTTGCAAAAGAGGATGACAGGGGAATCTGTGAGCAGATGGGCCAGACACAGGAAGAGATGCGTCTGGATGGCACATCCCTGAAAATCATTGAAAAATACCTGGATGATCCCCAGAAGTATCTGGAGGTGGAGAAAAACGGATCCAGCTGCTCGGCGGTCTGATAGGAATCTGTGTAGCTGTAGTCTCTCTGTTTTATTTCTTCCACGCAGAAAAAGCAGAAGCAGAGAAAAGAATGGTGGAGATTGTAAACTATGTGAAAGTGCAGTGTTCCACTACACCCATTATAATGAATCTTCGGAATCCAAAAGTCTCCTCCGTGCCATTGAAAGTGCCAGACA
>ERZ772867.142-NODE-142-length-102373-cov-51.306613_pt1 | contig 102373 bp, 156 predicted proteins | sample MGYA00511341_ERZ772867 | MGnify/ENA primary metagenome ERZ772867 (study PRJEB29015, sample SAMEA2737707) | human gut metagenome | biome: human gut; feature: human-associated habitat; material: faeces | place: China | collected 2012 ... | reverse complement strand
CTGATATCAGAGTTATTTATTCAACTTAATGATTTAGCACAAGATATGTCTAAATTAGTTTAGTTATCTTAGGTAGATACTAAACGGTTTGGTGGTAACTTTATTGAACAAGATAGATTTTTATACAGATTAAAAAGTCTCATAGCTAATTCTACTTTGTTTAACAAAGATGATATACTAAACTATTTGAATAGTACATTCTTAATGACTAAGATTAATAATGGTATCGTTGGTCCTTCTGATATGTTTAGTAATATAATGATTAGAGGAAAGAGAGATTTTAAATCTGCCATAAGTCAAGTACTTACTATGATAAATAGAATAGATACTAACGATGAATCTTTAAACAAAACTATCTCTAATGAACTGGAAGGGTCACTAAGATATTCTTTCTTAAATCAAGAAGGTGTAGATTTGTATGATATGTTTTATGGTACAGATACTATGGCTAAAAGATTATCAAAAATCAAAGCAGATATATTAGCAGGTAAGTATCCAGAAATGCTTACATAGGATGGTAAAATAGGTAATCAATTACTTAACTATCTTGGTACTTTAACTAAAATGAGTACTGATAAATATAATGCTCCAGATATTATTATAAAGAATAGAATATCAGATGACGATAAGTATTTGAAGCAGAATCTTAATCAATATTGGGAAGAATTATTAGAATCAGATTATCCTGAAATAAAGCAATTTGCTCAAGATTTAATAAGATATCAATTAGCTACTACTGCTGGTAACTTTACTAAGAATGGTATATTTAACTTATTACCAATAAGTGCTATACAAAGTACTGGTTATGCAGATTATATGAGAAGCGTCACAGAAAGATTTAATGTTACTGATTTAGATTTTGATAACTTCTTCTTAAATAACTGGACAAATAATAAAATTGTTAAACCTGTTCAATTATATAAAAAGGTATTTAGTTCTGAAACAGATAAAGTAGAAGATCAATTACAATTCCCTGTGTTATTTAGTGAAAATAAAAACTATAGTGGAAGTAAGTATCCAGTAATGATGATACCTAATTATAGACCAGTTGGTAGAAATGAGTCTAAACAGAATGTATATACTCCATATGTAAAGGTAAAATTAGCATACGATAACAATCCGGCTAACACTATTTTATATAAATATGTTGGAAATATATTTGACGATAAAGATCAAGAACGACCTATATATGTAATGACTAAGAAGAAAGGTTTAAATCAAGAAGGTAGAGTTGTAAAAGAATATGATAATTATTCTAATTCTATGTTTGAGTTTAATAATATTGATGGAGCGTTAGATGCTAAATCAGCATTTAGCGTTGACGATATCAAAAATATCATTAACTTAGGTAACAAAATGAATAGATCTAAGTGGATTAATATTATCAACAATATAGAATTAGTACGTGATTATAAACCTGTTACAGTGGCATTGAAAACTAGTATAGAAGAATTACAGAGTTCGCCAACTAGGAATCATGCATCTACTGCTCCTACTTCTATTGCCTTAGAAACTGTTGAATATAAACCTTCTACTGTTAATATTATTGGAGATCATATTACATTTAGAAACGGTAAGGTTGTAAATACTCCGTTTAAATTAAATCAACAACAAGAACATGCGTTATTAGTATTAGAAGATTTTATTAACAATCCTAACAAGTATGATAATAGCGTGACATTATCTGGATATGCTGGTACTGGTAAAACTAGTATTATTAGTATATTCAATAAATATTTAAACTGTATAGGAATAGAGCCACTATTCAGTGCACCTACTCACAGAGCTAATGCAGTTACTAAAATGAATAATCCAGAATCTTAGGTTATTACTTTACATTCTGTATTTGGCTTATCTCCTATCGTTGATTTAGATAGTGGCAATTATGATCTTAAGAAATTAAAAACAGAACAAATACGTAAACCTAAAATTAAACCTGGTCAATTACTTATAATTGATGAAGCCTCAATGGTTAGTAAAGGTTTGTATAACTTTGTTGAAGATTTCAAAAAAGAAAATAATATTCAAGTAATATACATAGGAGACCCTGCTCAATTATCACCAGTATCAGATAATGCAATATCTCCTGTATTTTAGAATAAAGCTACTAATGTAGAACTTACTAAAGTAGAAAGAACTGGTGATAATCCTATTCTAGAAGAAGCTACTAATCTAAGAAATGGTAAATCGTTATCCTTTACTACTAAACTAGTAAATGGATTTGGAGTTGAGTATATGCACGATGGTGAACAACCAAACTAGATTATCAAAGATATAGTTAGTTCTAATGAATATAAAACTAATCCTTTTAACTTTAGAATACTTAGTGCTACTAATGCTATGATACCTACAGTAAACGACATGATCAGAAAGCAATTATATGGAGATAATCCTAATCAAATTGAAGTAGGTGATTTACTTATGGGATATGATAATGTTACTATGAATGATGGAGAAGCACAAGCTGAAATAATACGCAATAGTATAGACTATAAAGTAGCCAGTGTTAGCAATAAGATAAATAAATAGATTGTATCTGTTATTAACGGTAGTGTAATAGCGGAAGTAGAAGGATATGAAGTCACATTAGTTAATGCTATGGATAATGAAACAGTATCAGATAAGGTATTTGTGTTAGATAACAATACTAGTACTTAGAATTTAAAAGCTATAGCTAATGAAATAGAAAGTATCAATAAGATGATATCTAAAGCATTTATGTCTAGAGATTTCGATACTGTACGTATTGCTCAAAAAGCTTTATCTGATATTAAGTTGAATACTATAACTATGAAAGATTATCATGAAAATAGTAGACTTAAGATTAGGAAGTCTATAGACTATGGATATGCTCACACTGTTCATAAGTCATAGGGTGGTACATATGATAAAGTTATGATATATTATGATACTATTACTGGTGCTAAGTTTGATGCTAATACTCAACAATAGCTTAAGTATGTGGCTGTATCTAGAGCTAGAGAAAATGTATATATAGTTACCGATAACAAATTAAACGATCCTATAGTTGCAGATAATGCAGAAACACAGTCTACAAGAACAATAAATATATATGCTGGAACTAATGAGAACCTTGAACTAAGTAATTTTGCTATAAGACCGTTTACTTACCAAAATGCTAAATACAATACCGTAGAAGGTGCGTTCTAGGCACAGAAATTAAACTATAGTAACTACATAAACTCTAGCATGTCTGATAGATATATAGAAATGTAGGATAAATTTGCTAATGCTACAGGTTCTGAAGCAAGAAAGTTAGGTAGAAGTATATTAAGTCTAGAAAGGCAAACGTGGGATAGAGATGCTGACAAAATACTTAAGGAAGCTATGAAGGCATCCTTTGAATAGAATCCTGATGCTAAACAGAGGTTGTTAAATACTGGAGATGCTATTATTACTCATAAGAATCAGCAAGGTGTAGAACAGGATAATGGTAGATTTAGTAGACTACTTATGGAAATAAGAGATGAATTTAGAAACGAGAACATTCCTGCTAAAAATGTTTCATCTACCTATATTAATCATTCAGGTGGCGCTTAGGGTTCAGATAGTGTATGGGGAGAAATAGGTGAAAAATATGGAGTAATATCAAAACATTACTACACTGGAGAAACTTCTCAATATAACGCTCCTGCTGGTAATACTGAAATTAGCAATGAAGATTATGAAGAGGGTAGATATAAAGTAGCACAAGCTGCCAAAGCCAATTACGGATACCAATACTCTACTATGAAAGATCCCAGATTGATTAGAAACTGGGCATAGGTTAAATACGCAGATGCTATATTTGCTATAGGTAATCTAGTAAATAAAGGATAGAAGCTATTCCCGAATAAAAAAAATGATACTAGGTTGGCATCTCATGTAGCTGTTACAGGAGGTACAGGTTATGCTGTAGAAATGGCTATATAGGCTGGAAAACCTGTATACGTATTTGATCAGAAGAGATTATAGTGGTATAAAAATATAGACGGAAAGTGGTCTAAATCAGATACTCCTGCACTCACTAACAATTTTGCTGGTATCGGAACTAGAGAAATAAACGAATATGGCAGATAGGCTATTGAAGATGTATATAGAGTAACTTTTCCTAAAGAAACTACTGTAGAAGAAGCACCTACAAATGCAGCTAATACAGATAAATAGCAACAACATATAGAAGAATGGTCTAAGAAAGAAGGGTGGAGCGAAGAATATTTTAAATCTAATGTATTACCTAAAATGTTGAAAAATAATGACGCTTATCAAGTAGAATTTAAATTAGCAGAAGATCAAAATGTAAAAGCTGACTTTAGAGGTTAGATGAATTTCGATTACAATGACAATAAAAGATCAGATATTAAATCTACTTCTACTATAGAAGCTATAATGAATGGTGAGAGAACTGCTACAACTAGATATAGTTCTGATGGTCATATGGATTATTGGAGTAAGGTTAAAGTAGGTGATATAATAGAATACTATCGTGGAAACAAATCTGTTAAAGTAGTAGTAACCAAACCATTTACTAAATTAAATGTAAATAATTTTATGAATCTGCCAAAACAACTTGATATAAACTTTAATTAGAGCGTTGCTAACTTAGCAGAATTAGGTAAACAAAGAAAGAACGAATGTAATGGATAATAATTATGCAGTGTTTGAATTTAAAAAATAAAGAAGTTAAAGCAGCAGTAGATGAATTAGCTACTGTGCTAGGCAGCGAAGATGCTGCATATTATATAGTATCTGAAAATAATGGTTATGCAATTGACTAGGCTCCTGATGGAGCTTAGTCTACTGTATTTCTGTAGTATCTAAAACAGTTTAATGGCAACCGGGAATTAGCTATTAAGGCTATGATTTAGCATTATGTACCTTAGGAAGTAGAATAGCGTACTGATATGAAAGCTGCTATGTTTCCTCAATAGTTTACTGAAACAAATGCTAATGATACTATGTCTAATATGATTAATAGTGAGTTATATTATCAAAATCAATTCTCAAAAGATTTAGTATAGTAGTTCTCACCAGACTTTCTAAAGAATATAAAAGTAAAGCTAGTGAGTGAATTAGGTGGAGCTATGGCTTATAATGCTAATATAAATACAATAGAAGTATTAGATAAAACTTTTAATAGAGAATCTCCAGAAGATATTACTAAACATTTCAATCATGAGCTAATTCATGCTTATACTGTATCAGAATATGATAATAATAGTACTTTTAGATCCAATGTAGATAGTATTTACAATAAGCTTATCAATAAATTCCCTTAGAAAGAATATCCTCGTAAAGGACTTTATTATGGATTAAAATCACCCAAAGAATTCATATCTGAAATAATGTCTAATACTGCTTTTAGAGATTTAGTGAGTAAACATGATATGTCTATATGGCGTAAATTCTTATCTAACATAGTTAAAGCGTTAAGATTGAATAAATTAGCCAATAAAATAGAAGGGTACACTTCTGTAAAACTTATCAATGAAATATCAGATATTATTGAAGATAGAAATAGTAACCCAGATATAAACAGACTTGGAGATGGTATATTCTATATGGAAGATAGTGATCCAGAACTGAATAAGTTATCTAAAGATAGCAAAAAGATACTAGATAAGATTATGAGTGGTTTAAATGGTCGCTATAGATCTTTAAGAACTCAAAACTATCCACCATTACAATTAGCTAAACTACAGCAGCAGATTGATATGTATCATGATATGCTTTAGAAAGGTGAAGATGTACAAGTATTAATTGACTTTATTAAAGAATCTTCAGTAGCATTTAAACCAGTAGTAAAGCGTATTAGAAATGCATATATGAATCCTGATTTAATCAGTAATGAACGTTTGCTCTAGTTCTAGAATGACTTTCTAGATTTCTATGGTCCTATGATTAATGAAATCAACAAGAGATTAAATCTACAAGGATACTTCAGCGATCTAGATAAAGATACACACAATTAGTTAAATACTAGATTAAACCTAATTTATAGAGCTTACTTAGAAATATCTGGTAAGTATGACAGTATTTTAAAGAGTAAAGTAGAAACTTTAATTAAGTAGTATTCAGAAGCGTATAAAGTACCTAGTGAAGATGTAGAATCTTATATTAATGATAGACTTAACAATTCTAATTCTGATATTAATTATCTGCGTGTAATATTATAGAGTACTAAGTCTGTAGATGATTTAGCTATCAGACTAGCTCATAGACTTATGACAGATATCAATAATGAAGTGGGTAGATTTGCTAACGATAAAGCTCAAACGTTGATAAGAGAGTTTGATAAAATTGATAGAAAGGATTGCTTACTTTACTTTGAAAAAGATAATAATGGTAATACTACTGGATACTTAGTTAGAGATAGAAATTATGGACAATTTAGATAGGATATGAAGAAATTCTTATCAGATCTAGATTCAAAGTATGGAGTAGTAGATAATAACTATGCAGCTTTAGAATTAGAAGACTATTATAACTATCTCAAAGAAAAAGAAGAGTGGTTAGAGTAGCATTGTGAACGTAAATTTAAACCAGAGTATTATAGAGCGTATAACGAATTGCATCCAAATACTAGATTGCGCCTAAAGTAGGTTAACACTGAAATAAACACTTTGATCGAAGACGTTACTGACGAAACTGGACCACATTTAGAACGTCTTACAAATAAACAATGGTTATAGTTAGATAGTCTTTACTCAGTAAAAAGAAACTTGGCTAATGATTATTATCAAAATGGAGAACTTAAGACTGGAGAAGATAAGGAAATAGCAGAAGACTTGCAGAAGTTTTATGAAACTATTGGTCAAGGCAAGATTAAATCAACTAAGTATTCTCAAGAAGAAATATAGAATATAATAGATCAAAAGAAATAGAAATTGTCAGAAGATTTATTCAATAAATGGATGCAGCGTAATATTAGCTATTAGTATACTGAAGAATTTACTAATCTACTTTAGAGTTTGGAAAGAGCTAATATGGGAGAAGATTAGCAAAAGTATGATGATTTAACAGAAGAAAGAAGAAAACTATTAAGCCTAGGTAGAAATAATAATTAGCCTTTAACAGATGCTTATAAACTATAGGAAGAAGTAAAAGCTAGATTATTAGATATAGATATAGAGTTAAATGCGTTATACAGTAAACATAAAGGAAGTAGTTCTGAGTTTTCTAAGGTAGCTAAAATAGTAGAAACACCTGAATATTATGCAGATAAAAAGAAGTATAAAAGTTTAGGTACAAAAGAATATGATGAATGGTTTGAAAAGTCTCATACCTGGATAAATGGTAAACCTAGCCCTGTATCTTACTATAAGATGTTAGTTCCTAAAGATACTTAGTATGTAGAAATGAGATTAAGTAGAATGAATTAGGAATTAGATAAAGATTCAGAATTAGTCAATAAAAACTATAACTTTGAAGATCCTGAATACTATCAGCCAAAGAAATCATTATATGATAATACAAAAGCTTTTAAAGAAGCCACAAATACTAAGTAGAAAAAAGAGATATACAATCTAATAGTAAATACTATGGACGAAGCTAATAATAAAATTAGCTTTTTAAAGAAGCGTGAAAGTTATAAACTACCATAGATTACTGGCGATGTAGTTGATTTTACTACTAGAGGTAATAAGTTTGCGAAAGGTATAAAATCTTTTGCTTTAGATAATATTATAGCTAAGTAGGATGATGCTGAATATAGTTTAGATAACTTTACTTAGAAACCAGATGGCTCTCAATTGTAGTTTGTACCAACACACTATGTAAAAGCTCTAGATGATCCTGAACATATTTCCAGAAACTTAGTAGGTATGTTAGTTGAATATTCTAGAATGGCTGAAAACTATCGTCTAAAGAATGAAAAACAAGCTGATTTTGAACTAATAAAGAATGAAATAGCTAAAAGAGATTTTACCAAGTTTAATTTTACTACTAGATCTAAACAAGATATTACTGGAGATAAGAGTAACTTATATAAAAGATACTAGGATTTTCTAGATATGAATTTATATGGTTAGTATAAAAGACCTGTTGCAATAAATGTACTAGGTTATAATATATCTGTTACTAAAATATTAGATAACATTAGAGCTTATGCTACAGCTTCTAACTTAGGTAACAACTTTCCTGCTATTACTAAAGCATTATTTTAGGGCATTCATAAATCAGTAGTAGAAGCTTTAGCTGGTAGATATTTTAGTAGTAAAGAATACTTTAAGTCTTTAGCTGCTAATACCTTTAATATACCTAATATGTTATATCATTTAGGAGATACTAAACACAATAACCTTAGTCTAGCTATACTAGAACATAATGAAATTGCAAGAGATGTAAATTCTAAAGTAGAGTATTTACAGTATAATCGTATTATTAGAGTGTTTAGAAAATACTTAATATGGGGTGGATGGAGCGCTGTAGATTATATAGTTAAAGCTCCTGTAGTAAATGCTGTATATGCTGACTATAAATATATTCCTCAAATGAATAGTATAGTATCTAGAAGACAGTATATACGTTAGTACTATCCTAATGATTATAAGAAAGGTAATAAAGAATTCGACAAAATCAATACATTTACTTTGTTAGATGTTTATGAAGTAAAAGATGGCAAACTGTCTATAAAAAGTAAGTATAATAAATATTCTGATTTAATTAATGATTAGAATTTGTAGAATTCTGTTAAAAATATAGCTAAATTCTTAACTAATCGTATCGACGGTGTGTTATCTACAGAAGATAAGACTAAGATGATGACTAACGCTTTTGGAGCAGCAGTTTTCATGCATCGTTCTTTCTTTATTAATAATCTTGAAGATAACTTTTTAACTACAAGATAGTATAACCCATATGTAGAAGATTATATAGAAGCTAAATATAAATCTACGTTTAGAGTTCTATATAAATTTGCATATAATATATATAACAGTATAAAATATCGTAAAGATAAAGAAAGTAGAAAAAAACACAGAAAAGGTATTGACAGTATTGAATCATATAATTTTAGAAGAACAGCTATATAGATAGCCCTAGTAATGATGTATTCTATATTATCAGCTATCTGGTTAAAACCAATGGCAGACAATGATGAAGATGAATACTTATTACAGTTAATTGGTTATGGAGTAGCAGGAATGAGTTTTGAAGAAAGAGCTGAATATAATCCTATGGATTTCTTTAATCAAATTAAATCTCCTTCTGCTGCAATAGCACCTGTAGAAAACTTTAGTAATCTTGTAAAACTATTAGATCCATTCTCTATTGAGAATAATTGGGATGATGAAGAAATTAAAAAAGGTCCATATAAAGAAATGACTAAATGGTAGAGAACGTTAATAAAATCTGTTCCTGGTTTAAGAGGAATATGGGAATCAAAAGATATTAGAACTAAATGGGAATACTTAGATAGTCAATTAGATAAGACAACTAATAGTAATGATTAAAAATAAAGCCGTAGGTCTTCACAGATTCTACGGCTTTTTTATACCCATAAATATAACTAATAAGCAAAAATATTTCTTGTCCAAAAGTTTATTTCATTTGCAGGTGGATCTTCTTCACCTACTATTTCTCCCTTTTCTTCTAAACTTTTGTACTCTGTAATATCATGTTTTGTTTCTAACAATCCTTTTAGATAGCTTAAGCATATATTTTTCCAAAAGAGAATAATCTTTTCTTTATATTCATAAGATATATCATTATAGAAACCATCTTTAATAGTTTGAATAACATTTTTATATTCATTTGGAATTACAAATATATACTCTTGATATAAGATACCATTAATAGATATAAGTTTACTATCATATAAATATTTGTTTTCTTTCATATAATTATTAACACTACTATATATATTAGTATCATATTCAAATAAAACAAATATATGACTATCTAAATGAGGTCTATTAATATCAGAAATATAAGCATTTACAAACTTATATTTATCATTAAACAGTTTATTAGAATCAAATAGAAAAGGAAGTATATAACGTGTAGTTAATGTTCTATTTCCAATTATCATTACAGTTCTTCTGTTCCATCACCTTCGTAATACTCAAGTGTATGGTCCCATTGATCTGTACTGATATGTTCTGAGATTCTTCGGAGAGCTTCTGATATTGAAGCGATCTTTTCATTGAGAGTAGTATCATTTTTCATATTGAATACTCTAATCTCATTGTTAGCATCTTTACCTATTGCAATAATATATGCTTCAAAATCATATTCTTCAGAATTAAGATTTAATACTTCTTGCATATACCATTGGATTGCTAATCCATAATAAGCAATTTGCCTATAATAATCGTATTCTTCTACTGAATGTTTAAAATTGTATACATTTACAGTAGTTTTTAAGTCAATAAGAATTATCTTCTTATTGACATGATCAAAGCACACTCTATCTAATAGAGATTTACATTTGATATTGTGAAACTTTTCTACTTCCCAATTAATATGGAACTCATTATGAGTTTCAAAAGTAGATGGTAAATTAAACAACAGCTCATTCGCTTTTTTATGATTCTGAATATTCTCTTTTATCTTTTTGAGCATTTGTAAATCGGCAAAGCTAATTATCTTTTTATTTTCATCTACTTTACTTAGATATTCTAAGTAATCTTGATAAATCATAATAAGACCTTCAGCTTCTTCAATACATTTCTCATCAGATTTCTTATTACTATAAGCTTTTTTATAAGCAGATAGTTTAAGCTTATCTTGAGATTCTAATGGATTTACTTGCATAAGTCTATGATACTCATCTAATAAATCCTTTTGCTGTTTTACTTTAGGTGTTGCAAAATCAAGAATAATATAATCCTTCCAAAATTCATCTGGTTGAAGTAAATATTCATGTATCATAGTTCCTTTTTCAAGAAAGCTATAATCTAACTTTGCTATCTTACCTTCTTTGTAATCTTTTAAACCTTTCGGTCCATTTTTAAGAAAATATCCAATATCACTATTAGAGTAACGAGACATATCCTCATAGTAAGGAGTATCAATTACCATCTTATTCATACTGCTATTCTTTACGTTCTTCTAGTAAATATTTTTTAAATTCTTTTAGATCTTCTAGCCGTCTTTTTTTATATTTTAATTCTTCATATTGTGAAAAAGCTCTTTCAATATCTCCAAGTTCGATATATTTTTTAATGTTTTCGGTATAAATATGAATTCCCTCTTCTGTAGAAATAGATTTACTTTCTATAAAGCAATTTACTTTTCTTGTTAGAAAAAGTAAGTCTATCTTTTCTTTTGCTTTATCTATAATTTTCTTTAGTAAGATCATAATTAATCCTCCATATCGCTAATTACAGCTGACTCAGGAACTTCTGCCGAAGTATCCCAAACTACTTCATCTTCTTTATCTTGTTGTAGTTCAACTTCTTTAAATGTCTTAAGCCAATCTGCTACATTATTATTGTATGCTTGACTAATAAGTTTATCTAAGAATGCTTGTTCTACCTGTTTCTTTTCTTTTTCTGTCATAATATCTAATACTACAAATTCATAATTCTTTTTAAAACTATAACAATTATTCAATCTAGAACAATTGTATCTTCCAGAATTTACATCACTAGATCCATCATGCCAATGCCCATATAAATGATATTTACTCTTTCCAAAGGAGAAAACATCTAGAGCTTCATTACAAAATGGATTATCATGTGTTAGTAGTATATCACACTGTGGTATATCTTCATAAGTATCAAATCTACTAAATGCCCATCTGTCCTCTTGAAATTCAATTGGTTTAATCCAAGGAGATCCGTAGAATTTAATACCTTCATATATATACATTTCATCTATAAGAAATACTAATTTGCCTTTAGATAAAACTTGCATATAATCTTTAAAAGAATTCCATTCATTTAATTTATACTTATATTCTAAGTAAAAATCATGATTACCTGGTATGACAACTACCTTCTTACAAGGTAATTTATCTATCCATTTTATGAATTTTGTTTCCCACCAATGTTTAGATGCTTCAATATTTCTTTGAGCATTTAATGTTACTATATCACCACATATACATAGTACATCACACTCAGGTATATTCTCAATAAGATTACCATGTATATCACTTATACCGCATATTTTCATGTTTATATAAATTAAAAGGCTAGAATATATCTAGCCTTATTTGTTCTCACGCTGCATCACAACATTCATAATCGTCATATCCATCATTACATTCATCACAGTCATCACATTCATCATCGTATTCTACAGTATCACTAACTTTAGTTGGTATGTTTTCAGTAGAGATATTCATAATGTTTATAATTTCCTGAAGGCTAATGTCTTCATCTTCTAGCATTTTGACTTCACTCATGAAAGAAACAATGTTATCCATAGAAAGCAGTTTAATATTTTCTTTACAGAATTTTACCACTTCTTCTTTGTTCTTAATACCAAAATCATCAGCTAGCATAGGTAAGAATGCAGCATTTTCATCAGGAGAATATCGACGTAAATAACGAACACGTGAACAACGATCTTGCATATACTGACTAACTCGGCTTAAGTCATTGCAAGTCATAATTACTAGTTTCTGTGCAGTCTTTTCAACTCCATCTAAGAAATCTAGCATATACTCAGTTTTGAAGTTCTTTTCAACTTCATCAAACAAAACACATACTGGAGTAGTAAAGGACTTAAAAAACTTAATAAGTTTGCCTTCTGGATAATCAGGATTAACTACAATAATAGGTAAACCTGATTCCTTAGCTAATATTTTTGCCATTACAGTCTTACCTGTACCCTTAGTACCAGCTAGCATTACACCAGTAGTATTTGTATTTGCTTTATTAAAATAGGTTATAATACGCTTCTTAAATACGTCATCAGTTTTAGTAGAATAGATTTTCTTTGGTAGATTTAATTCACCATTCTCCTTAAATATAGGTGAATCTTCCCATCTATTCCAACTCAGATCATATACTTTACCAGGTATCAAATCATAATCAGCACCTTTAGGTTTTGCAATTATCTGTTCTCCTATTTTAATAAATTCGTTCTTTGTCATAATCTGAAAATTTAAGATTTTAATTTGTTGATTAATTCATCAACTTGTTTTTTATTCTTTACTAAGTAAAACTTAGTATCTGGTTCATTCAAGCTTAAATAATACTTGAATAGTTTTTCTCTGTTTGCCCAAGAATCTGTAGCAAATCCTTTGCATTCTATAACAAAATTATCTCCTACAAAGTCTGGTAAATAAGTAATAGCTCTAACTGTAGAGTTATTATATACAAACTTAGGAAGTAAAGTATATCTATGCTGTTCATATTCAGCTGATATACCTGCTTCCTTTAGTTTCTAATATGTATAAGCTTCTAACTTAGATCGAAATACTATTCCATCTATTTCTTGTTTAGTAGCATTACGCACTTTCTTGTTTAAGGCTTGCTTTAGCATAGTCAATATAATTTTGTACACTATCTTTAGTTATTTTAAACGTTTCAATTCTTTCATAGAAATTACCGTTTTCATCTGTAAATCCTACTGAATATAAGAAAGAATAATCTTTATTATGTTTAAAAGCTTTAAACATTTCTTTAATTGAATTTACTATAAACTTACGTTTTTTATTCCATTCAGTAAATTCTCCATGCAACAATACACTCACTAATTTGATTGGAATTAATAATAACTTTCCAAGTATTAGAGCTAAATCAAAAGGTAATGCTATTACTTTACCTATAGTTTTTAATAGTTTCATTTAACCAATTTTTTATTTCTTCAAAGCTATTTGCTTTAACAGCATCAGATACATCTTTAGCTTTGAATTTTTTGTTAATAAACATTGCTTCTAAGCCTGTTTCTCGGCTTAATTTGCGACTTCTTTTTACTCCAGCTACATCTCTATCAAAAAGTATTATAATACGCTTAAAACGCGTCTTAAGTTGCTCTAATACGTCTTTAGGTAGAAATGTACTCTCTGAAGATGGAGAAACTGCTGGTATACCCATCTCATGCAAACACATAACATCTTTCATGGACTTTGTGATAAATAATATATCACCTTTCTGAGGCAACTGCTCATAGCCTTGGATATCATAGTCTGTAAGATTGTTTCTCCATTTAGTATATTTATCTGCTAATGGTCTATATATCTTAAAGTTATTATAGACCTTATATGCATACATTGGATTTTCTCGTTTATAAGTACCCTTTACTATGCCATTACATAAATAATATTTAATACTATTTACATTGAATTTCTTTAGAGTATTTATAGAAATATTGAACTGTTTCCAGTAATTGATATCTACATCAGTAAATTCTTGACGTACTACACCAATTACTGTTTCAGTTGGCGGTATATATTGCTTAGAGCTAACGAGTTTAGTGTTATTAGTAATGTTTAACTTATCTACTATATCAGATAGTATATCATTATATTCTGTCTTACCAGTAAATAATGATACAAATTTAATTACATTACCACATTCACCTGTTCCATGATCTTTAAAAAGTAGTTGTTTAGTACGTTTACTATAGTAAATACCAAAGGATGGATTTTTATCCTTCCTAAATGGACTATTGTATATCATACCTACTTTAAATTGACCTATATATTTTGCATATATATCATATTCTGTTACTTTAGAAAGTATCCAATCTAGAGTAATGTTATCTGGGAGTTTTGCTCGCTTTCTACTATACATATGCAATCTGTTTTAGTTTGCTACTAGTCGTGGAATCGAACCACGCCTATCCAGAGATAGATTTTTATTTCTGCTGTGCAGGCTCACGCTTCCATAAATTATCTAATATCCTTAAATTGATAGTGCCATATAGGATTGTAACAGATCCTCCTAGTAGTTGAAACTATTCTTCTTTATTAAATAGTTTCGATATTCTCTTTATAGTTCGTTCTGCATCTTCATCAGTTAAAGCTTCACCTGTCTGAATGTAGATATCAGAAGTTGTTTCTTTCTTCATTGGTCTAACTGAATGTCCGTATCCCCAATTCATTTTAAATTTAGCATTCCAGAATTTAAACATCCAGTATCTAAAGAACCAAGGAGATATTGCTGTAAGTATTTGTCCTTTGATTAAAGGATCTTCAAACTTTTTAATTATAACTTCAACTCCAAGAAATCCTATAGGTTCTCCGTTAAAATAACCAGGATCTTCATTATCTGCATATGCAGATATTTGAACACGATATCCTTGGGATTCTAGCATATCTATTATTCTCATAGCAGTATATGCACGAATCATAAGATTTTCAGCTGAACACCAGCAATTCTCACATATAGAAATATGAAGCTTAACGAACTTACCAGTACCTATACCATGTGTAGGTATTCTTTTCTTTAGGCAAGGTAGACCTTCTATGTACCGATCAAAGTTCATATCATCTCCATCAGAATCGTCGTACTTATATTTATGTTTACGACCTCCTAGATTTATATCCTTTTCTATTTTCTTTAGATTATCTAAACCTTTGGTATAACTATATTTAGAATCATGTATTTCTGCTGTAGATAATCCCCTAAAACTAGGGTCATCGTTCCTTTCAATATTATTTATTTCAGCAGGATTACCTCCTTCAATATTGTCACATTCTCTATAAAATTCATCTAATGAATTTATATTAACATTTAAATTCAGTTTTTTCATTACGCTGCTGTTTTAAATTCTGCTGTTAAAGTAGGAGTATAAAAATTTTTACGCATAGATTCAATTATTGAAGCAGTGCTTTGTTTAGCTTTATTTTCTTCTACTTTTTGAATATATTGTTTTACTATATTCTTTTCAGTATCAGACCAGTTGATGATAAGCATGTCTTTCCAGTCTAACATACCCACTTTCTTCATTTTTTCTGCTGCTTGAATCATACGAGTAGAAGCAATACGACGTAATGAATTTATTTTAATGCAGTTACGTAGTAAATAAATATAATCTACCACTTCGTGATCAAATTGTGACTCATATTTAACAGAGTAATCTACTTCAATTATTGCTCCAGTAAAACGGTCAATTGTTGAAGCGTCTAATTGGTTATTAGCAACATACTGACGGTCTGCTCCATTACCAAAAGTATTTGACGTAGCAATAATGATACATTCAGGATGTCGTAAAACAGTACCTGTAGTAGTCTCTATTTCACCGTTTGCTAATGCTGCATTAATAACCTGTGCTACAGATGGATCGAGCGCAGTCATCTCATCTATAAGGATTATTGACTTCTTAGCATAGAATTCAGCAAACTTAGTTGCTTCACGAGTAGGATATTTATATCCTGTAAATTCTGTTGCAGAAGTACCAATACCACAAGAGATACATAAGTAAGGAACATCCAGTTCTTTAGCCGTATTACGAGCTATAGTTGATTTACCACAACCAGCTGGACCAACCATCCAGATATTATTCATACCTGCTTTAATTAGATTTTTAAGCTTATCTTCTGGTTCTAGTGAACTAAATGAAAATTGAATTTTCTTCAATTCTTCTTTTTCCTTTTCTTCTTTCTCTTTCTTTTCAAATTCTTTTTTCAATTTGTTAAGTAATTCTTTGATTTCTGTTTTACTTCCAAATTGCTCTAGTGCTTTTTTCTCTATTTGTTTCTTTTTTTTAAGATCTGTTATATTAGCTATTTTAATAGCTCCACTACACACTTTGTACTCTTGTCCAGTACAATTTGTTATAGTATATTCTCGAGATTGTCCCCTCTTTCCTTTTACTTCTGAAGTTAATACTAAGAAAATACCTTGTTGTGCTTGTTGTTTTCCTTTAGAATTATTATATTTTATACTACCATAAAATCTATTTCCAGGCTTTAAATCATGAACATCTGTATTATGATTAACTAAGGCGCTATCTTCATATATATTGTCTTCTTGATTTTCAATTTGTTCATCATGCTCTGTAGCTTCAGATGCATCAGTATCTTGAGTTTCTGTAGTTAAATCTTTAGGATCTTTTAACTTCTGTTCTTTTGCGCTAGACTTTGCAGGTTGATCTTTTTCTATATCTTGAATATGTTCTATTTCTACCATGATGATTTGTTTTAATGATTAAAAAAGAATAAGGGTAGCTTTTACACTACCCTTATTTATTAATAATGATCTACTTTATATTAAAATGGTAGATCGTCTGTTTTATCTGTAAAAGCTTGCGTATTAGTAGTAGATGAAGTTGCACTAAACGGGTTATCGTTTTTTACTTCTTTATCTGCTACAACAGGCTTTGTAAATTGGTCAATATTTAGCATAGTAATAGAAGATGATTGACCTTCTGGCAATTCCATAGGCTCAATAAAAGTATACTTAGCATAATTAGGCAAAGTAGTATATCCTTTATCATTATATACTATTTTCGCTCTAAGTTTTTTACTCTTATCTACTTTGTTCAGCATATCAGTAATCCACTGAGCAAACTGTTCAAAGCTTTCTCCATTAAAGTCAAGCTCTTCATCCTTATAGTAACAGTTAAGTATCTGCAACATACGAGAATACTGCTTATCCATTTTTGTTTGAAGCTGTTCTTCTGTAGTTACAAATCCACCAAGTGTAGGTTTCCATTCTGTATGAGTTAATGTTGCTCCATCTTTCTCAAAAACAATTTCTAAGAATTGATTACCATTAGGAGAAACCTCTGTTTTTACACTCTTCAATACTACATTTTCAATAATACCAGCGGGAATATACTTAATATCACTTTTGCTAATACTTGCTGCACGTTCTTTACTATATGTCATAATTTCAATATTTTTAAGTTTTTAAATCAGGCTGCACACTCGTCTAAATAAATTTTATCCCAGTGAACTTTAATATCATTATTTTCATCGCTTTCTGCGATAACTATCTTCTTACCTCGTAAGTGAGGAGCTCTAGCTTCTCTTACTGAATTATCTCCACCTTCAAAAGATATAATAGTTTCGTTCTTTTTACGATAGACATAACCAACAGCATCTGCTTCGCCACATACTATATCACCTAGTTTTCCTACTAAATCTAGTGCCATTTCTGATAATTCTTCTCCTTCTTTATTAATCATTTTTTCTTTAGTATGACCAATAAGAATAAAATTATCACATAGATTACGAAACATATCTATTACTTTTCTAACTGCCATGCGAAGATACATATATCCACTACCATTTGGTAATGTACGTATATCATCTCCATTATAGGATTTACCCATTGGAGTTTGACGATATAATACCTTAGCATAACCTAGACACATTTCTTCTAATCTAGTAGCATTATCTATAGCAATATATTTGTAAGGTTTGTTACCAGTTTTAGCTGCTTCTTCACCAATTGCTCTAGATATATTACCTAAGTCTTCAATAGTACGAGCTTGAATAGAGAGAGCTTCTAGAAATTCTGAACCCCCCTCTAAGTCTATAATAAGACAGTTATCAAGCTTTGATAATAAAGTAGTTTTACCTGATTTAGGTCGACCAAACAAGATTAAGAATCTTGGATTGTTAACCTTTGGTTTGTTTTTCTCTTTTGGTAGTATTAACATATTAAAATAGGTTAACACTTTACCTGTGAGATTCTGAAATTATCTGACAAAAACTGAAATTTTACACAATGTAAAGTTATTCGTTATTCATTGTTGAGAATATTGTTAACAGTAGTACTGTTACTAATATTAATAATAACATTTACTATATTATTTTTATCTGCTTTACGATAGTTATTCAAAAACAGACTAGGATTATCAATAGGAATGATTGTATAACCAATCTGAATAAACTTCTGGTAAATACGTACAGGTTGACCCATGTAAGTAAAATCGTAACCACGATCTTCTTCATAGTCTTCCATGATCTTAGCATATTCTGCTAGTCGTTTCAATGCTAAATCAAATTCTGAAATAGCATCATATTGACGCAATTTAAATGCTCGATTTGCGAACGGACATGTAAGTGAATTATCATATGAACATGTCGGTCGATAATATTTTTTATTGAATGCAGAGAAATGTGCATTTCGATTGCATCCAAAACATAGCAAGTCTTCAGGACCTGCATATGATACACTGTATTCCGGATCTTCCGGAGTGTGAATTCCATACCATTTAGCAAACGGTAAGCGGTTTTTAACTTCGTTTAATATACGATTTTTCAAAGAACCCTGAGGGTCAATATTTTGTTTCGGAAGTTTAATTGTAAAACCTTTCATAATCAGCCTTTTTTAATTTGTTTAAATACTACTTTTTGTTCTTCAGCACTTGCAGTATTTGTTTCAATTAGATTACCATATTGAAGTTCGTTTTCAAATTCTAATATACATGGTTCACCATCTCTTACTTTTAAGAAATGCATATAAACCTTATTTTTTACAGGTAGACGACGTACTCCATATATAGCTAGATTAAGTATCTCTGGTCTGTGAACAGCAATAACAAAATCACTAGCTTGAAATATTGCATCAGATGCTGATAAATCACTTCTCATTGGAAAGTGAGTGCTTGGATTATTAATTCTATCAGGACTTTCAATATTACGATTCATCTGTGAAAGCTGTATTATACTAGTATTAGAAAGTTTCTTCTTCTGTATAAACATTTTCTGTAAATCGACTATTGTACTTCTTTCTCCACCCTCTCCATTTACTAGAAGAACGTGGTCTAATACTACTATTAGCCAACGACCGTTAGCTACAGTATTATGAAAGTAATCTATAGTATTACCTATTTCTTCTACATTACATACTTTATCAACAAAGTATATATTGTATTTCTTAATGGTTTCAGCTGCCGATTCAGCTTTTAATAAGTCTTCATCACTAAGTGTTTCTACTGAACTATATAATTCAGATACAGTTTTCTTAGTTTTATTACTTATTACACGACCAACATTTCTGTAGTCTACCATTTCTAAACTAAAGTATAATACTACGATATCCTGATTAGGATTAAGATCAATCAAATCCATTACTAACATATTTGCAACTGAGCTCTTACCACTACCTGATATACCAGCTATAGTAAATATCATATTTGGTTCAATTCCACCAGTGGCTTTATTGAACTTATCCCATCTGGTTTTTAATGATACTATACTATGATTTTTTCTAGCTTTAATGTAGTTTATGGATTTATTTGCTACCTGAGATATTGACTCAAAAGGTAGTATTTTAACGGCATTCTGTTCCGTATTCTCCATAACTTACAGGTGTTTCAGATTCATAACTCATTTGCTCTTCAATAACCTCCCACTCATGTTGAGTGAGCCATTTCCACATCGTCTTCATATAACCTATTTTACCAGTTATCATTTTGTTTTCAATTTCAAATTGAAGACATTGAAGAAGGTGTTCGTGCATTGCTCTAGATTTACCTACAATACGGTTATATTCTTTACGACATTTATTTATATTAGATCGTAAAAAACCTTTAGTACCATCTGGTCTTAAAACATACACTGGAAATACTTCATAGAACTCATCAAACCATGTCTTATCTTGTTTTGTACTTGACAATAGTTTTTCTGTAGGACTATAAATTTTATTATCTCCTGAAGTAGTAAAGGAGATAAGGTCATTGTCGATTAACTCTTGTATGTCGTTTTCACTTATTCGGCTGAGAAACTTGTGAACGTCTTGATTATTACTTTGATTATCATTCAACACAAGAGTTAAAAATACTAACTGATTAATTGATATTTCTCCAAAAATATCTAATAATGTTGTATCTAATTCTAGTATCATAATATAGTACTTTATGAACTAACTTTTGATACAATCTGGAAATATTTGTTAAAACAACGTTAGTTGTCTTGGTTTTAATTCTTCAACGATCTTTAACGCTTCCTTTAAATAGTAGCGATAATTGATCTTTCTTTCTTCTATAGGTTTATTATCAAATTTATTTAGTATAGTAACACCAGATGCAGTAAGTAGATTAGTATAGTCTACTCTAGTACCTTTAGTTATAATCTTTGAACTATAAGGTAATATCTGTTCTACATTAGAATTATAGTAAAACTGATTTGGATCTGTAGTTATTATACTTTCTCCTGTTTTGAGACATACAAGATATTGCGGTATCTCAACATCTCTATTTACTATTTTACATTTATATAAATAAGGACCATTAGTAGATGCATAGAATCTATTGATTCTTTGTATCAGTTCTCCATTATATTCTACAGAGAATTTCTTATCTACTTTCTGGTAAGTAAGGAACTTCTTAATATCTTTACAATTGTAGATAGTATCTTTTACAGGAATACCATCAACAAAATAATCTCTAATAGCTTCTGGAATAATCTTTGCAGACATTCCCTTACCAAGTGAAACCTTAGTAATGAACATGCCTTTTTCTTTAATATAATCATCTTTAATCATATCTAAAGAAGTATAAGGTTTTTTCTTTTTGTTTAGAGCTTTTTCTGGTTCAGTTTCAAACAATTTCTTCATTGCTTGATAACCTTCTTTTACAGCTATATAATCATTAATAGCATACTGATACATAGCTTCAAAACGATCTTCCTCTAGGGTTAGTCTCGTTTGTTGTTCCCATTCCTTACATATACTTTGTAATTTTTCATACAGATTCTTCTTAAGAAGAACAAATAAACCATCTGTATTTGCCTGTACTATTCTACAGCCAATATCAGATAATCTTTCTGCTAACATAAGTAATAGTAATTGTCCATTTATTCTAATCTGCATTACTGCGAAAGGACTATAACAGAAATTATGTTCATTCTGTAGATTACCACTAAGACCGTTTAATGCTAATTTAAGCGTTTTATCTTTAGTCTTAATACCATTATGTTTTGCTTCTATTCGTTCATCTTTAACTTGATTATAAACTTCTAGAAATTCAGAACCCAAATGTTTTGGGTAGAATTTATACTCTATTATCATACTGGGATACAGAGATGCAACATCAATATCTATTAACATTTCATCTTCCTTAGGAATAATTATCTCAGGTTTGTTTTCAGAGTGAATACCACCAACTCCTACAGAATATTTTAATCCTCTAAATACAAATTTGTTTTCGTATCCTTTTCTACCTGGTGATACTATCTGTTTTTTCATATCAGATAGTACATTACGAAGTATAGGATCTTTATATTCTATATAAGGCAATATTACTTTGTTTAGGTCTATGACATCTGCTGGGCTTCTCAAATCTTTGATGTCCCACCATGATAGACCGGTCTTTTCAAGATATTTCTGCGTTAGAATTTTCATTCCAATGTTTACTCCATCTTTACTTAATACTCTTACTTTATATTCATCTTCGATAGCTATTCTTAATTCTATATCTTCAGAACACAGATTTAATAATTTTTCAGTAGAATTAACGTCATTCACATTATACTCAATCATCTCTTCTATTCTATCTTCTTCTAGAAACTTATTAAAGTCTCCATTGAATTCTAGAACATTAGGATATTGCATAGTTACTTGCATTTCCTTCAATCCAACACGCAATTTCTGTGAATATAACATAGTAAGTATATCAAATGAATCATACCATACTTGATATTTCCATTTTTTCCATGCTTCTATGTTGTCATCTGCTTGAGATGTAGTTATAGTTCTACTTAAGTTAGAAATACTATCACATATCCTTAGATATGGTTTATTTTTAAGTATATCATAATAATCTATTATATAGTTAATAATAGGATTATCATAATGTAAATTATTATATCCTGCAAAGATTTTATTTGAATCAATTTGAGTTTCAGTAGTATAGAGATCTCCGAATTTTAATGGTGCATTAATATTTGGTACACGAAAAAAATCAACTAATTCTGATAATTGATTTTTTCTGCTTGATATCTCAAATTTATGAAACTTCCCTGATTCAGTATTCTTTGCTGTGCAATGAAATACATTTGGGAAAACTTCAATATCATAGACATATACTGTTTTTCCTCTTATCTTCATAGCGTATAAATTTAGTGGAGTGTATGGGAATCGAACCCATGATGCCGATTGGTTGCAGCACTATAAATAGTGTATTAGAGTCTCTCTAATATTCCTCCCTGTACCCTGCGCTTGCCTACTAGCTGAACACCCCTTGAGGCAGGATTCTTTATAGACTATCCTGCTAAAAGTCTGTCGCTCTACGCTGCTTGCTTTATCTCTGGCAAATGTTTAGCAAAGCATTTCTTTTCTAAAGTTGCTCTATCTACTATCGTAATAGACTCGTAGTTACTATATTTATCGGATAACTTTGTATTCAATTTAGTAACTACTTCAGTAAGTTGTTCAATAGGTAGATTAGAGTAGCTTGTCTTAAACTCTTTATCGTCTGTAGTAGCTATAACTACTTTATACGGTCTTTGTTCTAAATACTGTAGCTTCTTAGACATCTTGAATTCTTCAAGTTGTTTAGCTACTTTCTTAATTTTCTCTTCATGAGCTGCTTTATAAGCTTGTTGTTTAGCAATGCGTTCTGCTTTATTGCTACCATATAGATTCTGTACCAATTCTTTATGGTAACCAGAATAAGGACGTTCTTCTAATAACTGTTTTTTATCCTTCTTATCAGACACCTGTATAGGTTTCTTAGGAATACTAGCTATACCTTTTTTAGCTTCATGATACTCCTTTCGTGCATTAGTAGCTTCAGGAGTCCACTTATAAGTATATACTTCTCTACTTACTATCTTATCATGACGACGAGTAGTTACAAATTCCTTTGTCATAGGCTTAATATTTTCTGACAAAGATATCCCTTTACTACACATAGTTTTATAATCTGAGGACTTAGTTAATCCATAACGTTTCTGTAAGTTTTGCTGGTATTTAGCATTTTTCTTATTTCTAGTTTCTTGATTCATAACAATTGATTTTAATAGTTAAAAACTAAAGGAAGCTAAATAGGTTAATATTTTAAGATTTCCCGTACGTACTCTCCCTATCGCTTCCTTGTTATATTTTAAGCAGCTAAGCACATTGGAGCAGCAGAATCATCAAATTCTGTTTCTTCATTGAACTTAGTAAGTTTCTCTTTTAATTTCAGAATCTCTAAATCGAGTTCTTTTATTCGTGCTTTAACCCAGTTTGAAGTTAAAACTTCAGTCTTATTCAGAGCTTTTTTACCTTTCTTAGACTTAAGAACAGGGTTCAAAGTTCGTATACGACTTAGATGTACTTTCATTTCTTGCAATTCACATAGCTTAAATACATCCAATTGATTACAATCAGCTGGCAAATCACTAAATTTCTTTATACCCATGTTGATACATAGTATCTTTAATTTAACAATTACTCGATCATCTGTAAGACCTTTAATTGTATTATAAAGTTCTTTCAAATCGTAAGTACGCTGATAATTACGATTTACTACATTCTCAATAGAAATAATATTCCAATACTTAGTAATATCTGCTGATAGTTTATCACGCTGTTCAATAAATTTATTTGCTTTCATATATACTTGATTTTAATAATTTGACAATTAGTTAATTACATAGTATATTAGAAAGTCTACCTGTGTAGTTAATAGACCGATCAAAGTCTAATAACTTAAAATATCAGCTATCTTCACAGACCGCTGATATGAATAACAATAAAATTAAGAAATAAGACAGACAAGATCAAAGAGTTAGCGCCTCTGTCACATCTCGATACGGCATCCGATTCTTCTTCTCTCGGCTTTCCAACACTTAGTTACCTTAGTAACATTATCAGAGGCAAGTAAGTAAGAGTATATACGAACCCAACCAAATGTATATACTCTTACTGATTTTATGTTGATTTTCAATTATTTTCTACTCAATACGAACCCAACCAAATGTATATATTCGATTATAAATCTCCTTCAACATGTAAACTGACAGGTATTCTTTCATACCCAAAATCTATGCAAGCATTTGCTACCCCAACCATTTTGCGTCGCTTGCTGTTGTTACCCATATTTTTATCAAAGCCTGGGTTATCTTTTGTAATATCATAGGTCAATTTCAATGGACTGTTTTCATCAAGTAATGTACAGTAATACAATAATAACTCGATTACTTTTTCTTTTTCATCTTTCTTAAGTACTTTATCAATTGCTTCTGTCAGAAACCCAACCAAACCTGACTTATCACAATTGTTACTTTCTACACCTGTGATGATAAAAGCTATTCTTTGTACTAAACTAAAAAAGTCTATTACATAATAGGAATTAAACCACTTATTTACCCAACCATATTTGTGGCGTCCTATTAATACTGTTCCATCATATCCAACTTTAATTGTTTTGCTCCCATCCATTAGCAAATTATTTTGAATACGAGGATCAGACATAATTAGCTGTAACATCTGCAAGTGATATGAATCTATTGGCTTTTTATTTGTTGCCATAGCTTTATGTACTTAAGATTAATTACTCGTCAATGCTCTTGTAGTAAGCAGTAGTGTCGTCCTTAGTAATCTTATTGATTTGTTCCAGAGAAGCTCCCTGATTTGCCAATTCATCAATAAAATTGTTAAGATCAGTCAAATTACTCTGATTCAACTGAGTGACAACTTCTGTTACCATCTTAACATTCCAGAACGGAGACCGTTCTCCAGTTGCTTCAAACTTCAAGATAGCATCTTGAACATCTTTCGGACCAGCTTTCAATACGATATCTACATCTGCCCGTAAATCAAACTGCAACTTTTCGTCATTATTAAACATAATAACAATCTTACCATTTGCAGTCCGCACGATATCTACGTTGAACAAATCAACAGTTTCAATCATATACTTCTTCATCGGATTTGCAAGTACAAGACCCGGCATATCACCAGCTAGTTTCTTCTTGTAATTCAAATCCAAATAATCACTTACGGGGATTGCCAACCGCCGACCAACTAAAGCACGGCTAAACGCAATTACTTTAGTACGTAACTGAGTAATTTCTTGCTGAGTAAAACCTTCTGGATTTTTGAACACGCTTTCATATTTTGTTGTTTCCATAATTTCTCCTTTCTTGATTCCGTGGTTGATTCCACCTACGGAGTAAGTTAATACTAAGTTAATTTAAAAAGTAAGCTATAGAGTTCTTTTATCTAAGTGGAATAGCATCTAATATCTATTCGTTTATTAAAAACTTAAAAACCACTTCTTGTATTCAAACAGTAAAACTCTATAACGAAATTCTGCTAAGATTTGATAAGTAATCTGAAAAAACTATAAGATAAGCTTTCGTATTATTAACATTACTACTAGAACGTGATGTTATTACTTCACTCGGCATTCCCCGTAGGACTTTACTCATGAGACAGATGAGTCAGCCGTTCTTCATAAAATTATCAATACTAAACTATGAAAAGATATGTAATTCGACATCTGAAAATCGAATGCTATGCTAGTTAATACCTAAAAAGATACAACGGGACTCCAACGGTAGGAGATTTATACCCATCAAATAACATTATAACTGAAATTATCTGAAAATCGAATGCTATGCTAGTTTCTGATTGTTTAAAGAGCCTAACAGTAACTATAACGTGCTCTTTTTCCTGTTATAGTAAGGAGTACTGTATATGATTCATAACTTACAACGGTTACTTCACTATCGGTAATACTTCTACCGAATTTTATTTTGAGCTGTTTATGTTTCAAAACACCCACTCTATAGCCTAATAGTTTATTCTAAGGCTGCGTGTACTTACGACTTTGTTCTTATTCTGCACATAACTTTAGGATTTCCACCTATCATCCTTTAATGTAAGGAATCAGCGTCACTTTACATATATTGTTGCGCAATATACTTTAAATGTTTCAAATGTCAGCAATTATATTGTACAGTCGAGGGTGGCTCGGATTTACTTTCGTCTTCTTATCACTACTCGTCCTAAAACCTACCATTGAACTTCCTCATTAGTTAAATTAAACATGTTTATTCTCTCGTGAATAGAGACTTCCTAAATAGATTTACATTCTGTCACTTCCCGTTAAGACTACTATTTAGTGCAATGCACAGATTTTTCTCCGGTCTGCTTCGTGTCCGTCTCTTAATGTGTCTGCTTCTCTTCAACCTAGGAGTAGGGCGATGCTCACTTTCACATATACTCTTAAGGATAGAGTATCTCACCTTGTGCAAATTTGATAAAACTCCAGTTATGCTTCTGGATAAAATTATTTAGTACTTCTAAGCTTTATGTCTTCCGCTTAGTATTGAAATAGTGTTATTGCGCACTTCATCCGCTAGTTATCTTTATGTTCCTGTTGCAAAGCACTCTAGGTTTATACTCAGATAAGATAACAACTGAGTTTATTATAATACTACTTGAATTCACATACTCCTTATTTCCTAAAGAGGTCCGTTGCAGGATTCCTTATTTATTAATATCGGATCATTGCTACTCAGCCAATAGGCACACAATCTACTACTCACTTTGTCACTCTATCTCTCTATACTGGAGTGTATAGTAATACAAGCTTAGGATTAGCTATGTACTGATTAACATAACATTGTGCATAGGCTTTACGCCTAATCCAGGTAATCTATCAATATTTTTCAATAAGTAGTGCTATAATATTATAATTAAGTACCTTCATATATACTATCTCTAAACTTATTAAGTTACAATATAACTGTTTAGATAAGTATAGAACACTATACTGCCATTTTTATATAGTCTATGCTATAAAGGGGAGTTTGGAGCTACCCTAGAGCGTTATATGCTCGATAATGTTCAGCACGTAGTCTTGGACACTACGATTTGTTGGGCATCATCGTGTTTATTACTCCTTCTTGATTCAAACTATGATAAGTCTGCGAGTAACTTAAGAGGATTTCGTTCCCCTTGTACTGTTTAATTTTGTAGACTGCTCTCTACTAATTGCGTCTTCTGTTTCTGTCTCCAGTCGGTTCTCACCAAAAACAAGAGGGTTGTACACGCTCTCCCTCTATCTTATTGCTTCTTCAGTCTATAGATAGTATATAGACACAATAAGTTATTATACTTTCAGTAATAGCCTATAGTTGTAGCTATACTCTATTCCTACTAATATTCTGTACTATCTTAATTTTAAGAAAGTAATCTAACCATTTACTTTCTAATCCTTTGATTTAGATATCTCTGGATATACACCATTATAGCTCTATAATCGCATTGGCTGTTCTAGTTGCGACTCAGATTTATCTTCTCTGATTGTTGTTGTTTCAGTCTTTGGAGAATATCCGTACAAGTGGTTTTATTCTCTTTAACTGATGGCAGTTCTCTTACCTTAATGTATTTAGGTACTTCCTTCTCTACAACAGAAGTTAGATAGATGATACTGTCTTTCTTTTTGATTTCAACATTGATATTTTGTTCTGGGTTGCTTTGTCCATTTAATTTTATAGCGTTATTGTTCAAATTAATATCAATATTAAAGTCTTTTGTCCGAGGTACATCTGTGAACTTCGGAATCACATACTCGTGTGCGGTGGCGGTATTTGTATAGTTAGTTACAAATCCTACATATCCACCGAAAGCTAGCATTGCTAGCGTAAATAAAACTGTTGGTTTTTTACTCATTTTGATAATGCGTTAATTGTTACTTTTTAGTAGCATACGCAGATTTCTCAACATAGAAAGTAAGAGGATTTAAAGAAGTTGATGTATACAAGCTAGATACTTTCTGCATTACTTGTTTCAACATCTTATCATTCATTTCTGCTCCATAAGCAATACGCATATTGTTTACAGTCTTTATTGCTGAAATGTGTTTACCTTTAAGATTTAGACCCTTGATTTCTGGATATACAAGTTTGTCTTCATCTTTACCTTCGTTATTAGCAGAAGTAATAATACGATTGATCAGATCGTCATTAGTTCCACTAATTAATTGAGAATACCGTTTTGCTTCTTCTTCGTAGTTATTGTTTTTTGCAGTTTCATCAGCAATCTTCTTAGCTAAGAATACTTTCACAACATTAGCAACTTGCGCATCGTTGTATGTTGTTAATTGATTCTTAAGCCAAGCATGAGATGCTAAAACTGACAAATTACCAGTTAAATTACCCCAAATAGCATTCGCACAACCTTCAAGTAATGTAGCGTTTCGTCCTGCTTCCTTCATCTTAAGTAATACAGTTGCTAATACTTGTGCTGGTTCTGCATCTTTGTCAAGTTTATAGGCTTCCCGTGCAAATTCAATCATATTTGCTACGTTCTTACCTATACCTCCTGACTTCTGCTTGTGCCGCATGTTCATAATAGTACACATTGCTGCTACTTTCTGTTCATCTGTGACACATTCTTCAGGTTTTGGCATTTTCTGAGTCTGCGGAACTTTAGCATCTTGTTCTAAAGCTTTCTGCATTTCAGGATTTGTCTTTGCGACAGCATCTTTGAAGTTAATCTCGAGCTGTCCATCAGATGTTTTGCTAGGAAGCAAATTAACACCGAGGAACAAAGAAGCTGTTTCATTCAAATATGCAAACATTTCTTCGTTTACAGTAAAACCTTGTTCTTTTGCATCATTCTTGAATTGGTCATTCCATTTCTGAATTAATACAAACATCATAAGGTCTGCCTGTTTTCCTGTTGCTTGATACATTGCCCGATCATCTTTAATCTCTTCACGGCGTTTCAGAATTGCGTTCATCAAATCTACTGAGTGATTTGCATCAATTCTGTCACTGTTCTGAGTTACAATGTTGGGCGCAGGAGCTGCGGCTGTTTTAATAGTAGGAGTATTGTTGATGTCAATTTCTTCAGCTTCTACTTCTTCTATCTTCTCCTTCTTCGACTTCTGCTGTTTAGGTTTCTTTTCAGTAGATGCGGGTTTAGGATCTTCCTTCTTTGGTTCTTCAACTGGTTTAGTTTCAGGAACTTCAGCAGGAATAGGATTCTTAATTCCTTCCTTAATCCGTTTAACGTCAATTCCGTCTCCCTTCTTTACATTAGATACTGGGAAGAGGACACTAGTAGTTTCACTAGTTTCGTTGTTCTTCCACTCGGCTTTGATATTTTCAATGCCTTTGCTGTCTTTCTCAATCTTAAGAGAAAGTAGACTCATATACGGTGATTTTGTGCACAACATATGAGTTTCATATGCTGATTTACCCATTGGAGTCTGATAGATACCACCTTTCTTTTGTTCAGCTGGTTTCTCTTCAGGCTTCTTTTCTTCTGGTTTAGAATCTTCTACTTTTGTTGTTTCTACTTTAGCTGAAGCTTCTACTGCTTCTTTAGCTTTTTTCAAAGCTTCTAAGTTTCTTGCTGCTTTTGCACTTGGAGTCTTTCCACCTTTATTTCTTTTTGCCATATTGATTATGTTTTAAATAAATTAATAACTTAACAATTAATACACTTAAATTATGAAATTAAGTGCAGTCAACTGTCATCTTCTATCTCTGCATTGTTAGGCATGGTAGGTATATCTTCTCTATCAGTTGTTACTAACGTCTCACCTCCGTCTTCCTGACCCATTTCATAAGATTGGTTATCTACTGTCCCTACAAAAGCAGTAGAACCTTGAGATGTGGGATTAGGAGCCATAGTAACAACTAACTCTTGAGAAGGAGTATTTGAGGTATTTGCAACTACCTTTTTTACTCCAGTACCTACAACAAAGCCTAGTAAAAGTACGCATACTAAGAATACGTACAAACTAGCACTTTTACACATTCTAGAAATGATAAAAGATGCTAATGCTCCTAAAAGGAGTAAACAAAAACTAGTCATATTGTTGAAAGTGTTTGTTAATAATCTGTTTTCTGTTTAAGTTTTTGCCTTGCTTTGTTTAAATCACCTTTTACAGCTAATTCATTCATTGCAAGCTTATTGGCTATCTCTTTATAAGATAAACCATCTATACGAGCATTAATTAAATCTCTATATTTTCTCTTAAGAGTAGGTATAGCTTGTAAGACTATATCTAACTTTTCCTTTAGAATCAAATCTTCTTCAGGACTTTTTTCTAAAGCAGATAGTTGAATTGGATTTTCATCTTCATCAACATAGTTATTTAATTGCTCTTTTTTGTTTCTACGTATATAATCTATTGATGCATTTACAGCAATAGTTTTTAACCACATATTAAATGAAATATGTTGAGTATACATAGATAATTTCTCATAAGCTTTAGTAAATACTACTGATGTTAAATCATCAGCAATATCTGTATTTTTGACTACACCCATAATAGTGTACCAAATATCAGTTTTATACTTATAGTATAATTTACTAAATGCTTTCTGAGAACCTTGTTTAGCTTGCTCTACTAGATCTATTATTTCTTGTGTCATATAGCTAAACTTTAGTGGATTGTAGTTAACCCAATAACTACAATCCTTAAATTCAGAAGGGAAGTTTTATGATTTCTTTACAGTAATAATTATTTACTGCTAGACATCTTTTATAGAATACATCTGAGATATGTTCTCTCCATTCTTCTTTCTCTTCCTCATTGAGAGGATATGCCATTTTTAATGACATATTAATAGCAATCCTTACTCTTACTAATCTTGTTTGAAGACTTAATATTTTATCTTCTAATAGATTATTAAGAATATCCATCCACAGTCTTCTATTTATCCACTTATTGATACTTAGACAAGTATTACTTGTAACTATTTTAGATTTTAAATCAGGTGGTATATTTGCCCAATCATCTAATACACTATCTGCATATCCTAATACTTTAGTATCAAAATTAGCAGAAGATACAATCTTGTCTAAAGTAAACCTATAAGGTTCCTCTAATTCAGCATTGAGTGCTTCAATAAGTCTCTTAAAATCGCTCATTATGGTTCTCTGTTAAGTGCTTTACAAATTACAGTAAATACATAGTTAGCTTGAGACATTTTCAGGCTGTATTTCTTCTTTAAATGCAGTCTAGTTCTTACTTTAGCCTGTTCTATACCATATAATGGTAAAGTTGATTTGTAGTAAGCGATACCTTCTTCAATGATTTTATCTTTTCTAGAATCTTCTCCTAAGCCTTCTAGAGTTTGTAAATCACCAATACCTACATTATCAACTACTTCAGTAATAGATGGCAATGCGAATGTATACTTTTCAGGATACATCATAATATCTACCACTTCAGGACTGTCTTTAGTAAGATCTTTAGCTTTACCATTCTGTTTAAAGTAATTAAGATCAATTGCACCTACTACTTCTAATAATGGTTCTACTCCGCTTAAAAGGAGTAATACATTAGTTTCTGGACCTTGTGCGATCCACATACCTGCTTTTAACATAATCCTTTTGTTTTAAGTATTTTGATAAATTCGTTTTTGAATCTTTTTACTACAACTGCTGCATCCATTGGACTAATGTTGAATTCAGAAGCTACTTTCTTTCTAAATTCCATCTCTCCACTGCATTGTTGCATTACTTCTTGTAGTCTTTCTCGCTCTCCTGGTTCAGTCCAGCGAACATATTGAACAATTTCCATGTTAATTCATTTGATGTTCAAGATCTTTAATTTTATTATAGATGCCTACCCAATATATCAAGCCTTCTTTACTCTTTTCAGCTTGAAACATTTCATAGATTTTGCATCTATTGTATCCGACTGTAATGTTATGTACACCACGTCGCCAACCTCTACCTCCCTTCATTACTGATGGAGTTGATTCATATACATACTCAATGAACGCAGTAAGTTTACGTTCTCTTGTAAGAACAATTTCCCAGGTCTTAGGCAATTTATTCCTAATAAAACCTCTTAAGCCTTTTTTACTCATGTTTATATTTAAATGTTTTTGAATTACTTCCAAATTCAAATTTAATTAGATAGATACTATTTTTAATAGTTGCTCCATCAAGTGTTATTTTAACTTTACATATAAAATCATCAAGATAATACGTACTATTAATATACCATCCAACTATACTATGATAGTTTCTTCCATCATTACTACTAATCCTCGCTTTTGCATAATAATCATATATACGATATGCTAATCTATCTTCACATATTGCTAGTAATCTATAAAGCTCTTTTTGTATAAAGTCTAAGATTTCTGCTCGAGTATTGAATTCTTTTTCTTTACTCTTTTTATGCCGACCACGATTCATAAGTAGTTTCTTTAATTGAAGATTGAAGTCTTTCTATAGCTGCTAATAGAGTATCTATTCTTATTACTATTTCCGTATCTCTAACAAAATGTTTAATGTGTTTCAGATTAGTAATCATACCTGCTAAAAGCATAAGAGATAGGTTTCTTCTACTTGCCTTTAATTGATTTAAAGTCTTTTTCATCTACAAAATGTTTTTAAGTATTGTTCATAATATCTTTTTTCATTTATTGAAGCTAAAGCATCTAATTGATTATAATTCTTTTTAGTTAAAGTAAAATCATAATCTAATAATGCTTCTTTTAAACTACAAAATACATTGTAATCAAACAAATCTCTGTTACTTATTTTGATTTGTTCAACGAGAGCTGTTTCAAATATAGCTAGTAATCTTAGAATATATTTGTTATTCTTTTTGACTGCTAGTCATAAACCTTTATCTCCTTTATTATAATCTAAAGGAATAATTGATACCTTGTTATAATCTATTCTCATACTCTAAAGTTTGTTTTATAATACTTTTTAATAATTCTTATAGCTTCATCAAATTCTTCTTTATTATCAAAAACATTACAAAAAGTGTAGTTGTTCTTGTCTAAGAATACAGGATGAAAATAAGCTACAAAGAATGTTTTAAACAATCTGCTTCTTTTAATAGGAATTAGATTATTTAAAGTAATATCGCTAGTTATACTTACTGTCCAAGCAATATTTAGTTCAGGATCTATTTTATAGATTACTCCATAGTGTGTACTTGGACCTATTTTCGCTCTAATGATGTCATATTTTTGTAAAGGTATTTGATCTATACCCTGACCTAATATTTCTGTAGGTAAAACTATATTCTGTTTAGGAACACATGAAGATTGTTCAATTAAATTAGTAACAGATAAAGATGAATTAAATGCATCTACTATACTTATTATATCTATTATTTTATTATCGTCTGTGTTTTTTAATTTAGTAGATGCTTTAATTCTTATAGAATTTAAAAAGTTCTGTTTTTCATTGGCAGTCTTTTCCTTTAATAAATCTAATATACTCATACTTTTTGTTTTTAATTTTGATAATTTGCAATACTAATAGGACTCGAACCTATAACTCAACCTTATCAGTGTTGTGATGTTACCCGTTACATCCATAGTATTTCTTAACCAGCTTTTTACGACATTAGCTTAGCCGTTGACTAATCATATTACGCTGCAATATGAGTATAGTCTGTTACAAAAGATTTGTCATTTCTGACGTTATTGACCTATTCATTTTCATCCTCGCTGTCAAAACCATAATGCCCCGCTTGCTTCTTTTAGGGAAAGAAACTTTAGAACCCAATAAACAATACCTTTATTGCGTCTACTTAATAACAATTACTTATAGCAGGGTGTTAAAACAAGCATGGGCGTATTGTATTATCATAATTTCCAACGTGGAGCATGAGGGAGTCGAACCCTCGTCCAAACGATTCATCCAATGACCTAACAGTCAATATTGTAAAAGAGCTCTATACACTTCTGCGCCTTCATACTTTGTTAGTAACGCCTCAATTAGAGAGATATACATCATACACGAATTTTCATATACTGTTGGGTCAGTATAATAGTATAGTATGCTCTTTTTAGTAGTATAGAGAGCGATCAAACTCTCTATACTTAATAAGGTAATCCTAAAGTAATAGTATATACTGTTGATTACGAGCATAAAGCATTGAATCTAGTATATAACAGCATAAAGCTTCTGTTACTTTAGAATTTAAAGATCTTTGACAGAATACATATTATACCAAGTGCTCATCTAGCAAGCTAGAGACTCGATTGAAATATAGACATATAAGTACTATATGTATATGTATTTTGATATACTTACTGTTTTTCGTCTATAAGACTATTCTTCGCCCTTAGAGCATAAAGCATACAGAGTGAAGAAATGATCTACTATAGCACATGATCAGTAGGCATGTATTCCTATTATTAGCATAAAAGCATTAAATAGAACTGTCAATTCAGTTCGATCTACCCAAACTCCTTAATGCGACAATGCGACTTATATAGTTTGCGGTTAGACTTTTATTCTATTTTAGCATAAAAGCATTTAGAATACGGATGTTGATTAAAGATAGATATTTTCGTATCTTGAACCAAAGACTTCTTCTTTCGCTTTTGCGATAGCTTCGTCTTTCTTATCTGTAAGTTCTGAGTACTTTTTGTCCCAAGCTTTGTAATCACCAGTAGCTTCAAATTCAGCTTGAGCTTTCTTCAGTTCTTCAGAAAAGTCCTTCATAATGTTCTTATGTTTTGATGCAAAACGTCCGTTTCTTTCAGCTTTAGAAACAGCTTTGTCACATTCTTTGATTCTACGTTTTACTTCCATAGAATCACGTTCCAACTGTTCTTGTTGTATCTGTTTCTTAGCTTCTGCAACTGCTGCTGCTTCAACTTTACCGTCTTTTTCTTCTTGAGCTTTCATTCCAGCTTCAAAGTTGTAACCTTCATCAGTTACTTTATCACACAACATTGCTGCACCTAACATAATTCCTTCAAAGTTCATAAAATTTTTCATAATTCTTTTGATTTTAATTGTTAATAATTGATTTATTTAAGTGAATGAATTAACCCCATAAAGTATCTGATAAATGTCTGCGATAGATTTCATCTCTTTCTTCTCGAATATCTATCTGCATTTTAATAATAATATTTATCAGTTCTTCTTTTGTTTTCTTTTCTAGTTCTTCTTTTGTCCACATAATAATAAAGAAATAGAAAGTTATACTATCTATTCGTACGCCTTATTTGATAGCTAGCCCTTTTCCTTCTCCTGACCTTAAATAAGGTTGACCGTTGTATAGTCCGTAGGTATTAATCACCTTTAGGGGTCTGGCGTTATAACCTTCTGTGTTGATTGGATTCTATCATAACTACTTAATTAGTAATTCTGTTTACTTGCCAATAGCTGCTAAATATGCTGCTTCTCGACGTTTATTTGCTTCTTTTATTCGAGGAAGTGTTTCACTTAAGAATTTCTTCTTCATTTCCTCTTTTTCTTGTAGCTTTGCATAAAGACGATAATAATACATTTCTAGATCATTAATTTTAGTTTTACTTGTTCTATGATGTATTCTAAATACTTCAAGAACAGATTTTCCACTTAATAATGCCTCATTTAGATATAGTTTATTATACATCTTTTTAGCTAAACTTCTTTGTTTTCTGCTCATAATTTCACTTATAACAAAAATTATACTATAGCTCTTTCCCTTTTATACGGTTGCATTTTAGAATGTCTAACTCTTTTTTTAGACTGATATTCAGCTGCTTTTCCTGATTGCTTAGAGCCTGGAAAATGAGATTCTTTATAGGTCTTTCCCATAATTATAACACTCTAATTGCTTGTACTAAAAGATCAAAGATATAAGCACATCCCTTTTTGTTGAGATACTCAATTGTAACTTCTTTTTCATCCAGCATCATCTCAATTTGTGGTCTAGTTAATTTACCATCTTCAATCAATTTCCAAAAATTGGCATTGATTGCAGCAATATTCATTAGACCAGCTGCGGTACATACAGTAATAACGTCTTTTAAGATGTTTTCAATCATTTGTTTATTTGAAGAGCTAGTTGCAAATTTACTTGTTTCAAGTATTTCTGTATGTACTTCTGATAAACCAAGTTTCTTAGCCATAAGAGCTACTGCTGTTACAATACTTTCCTGATTGATTGATGCAGGAATTCCAATAATTACAAAGTTTAAAGATTTCATTTGATATGAATTTAAAGTTGTTTATAAATTTCTTGACTATAGTACTTACCACATCTTTCACAGTAAGTTCTTTTAGTAATAGGAATGCTTAATTCATTGTTATTAGGCTCATTTTTCCATTTGTGCCCATGAATTAAACATTGTGAACGTAATGCAACTTCTTTTTGCTTTTTAGGATTGTCTAATAATTCTAATTCAGCAAGTCGTTTAATGTTACTATGATAGGCTTTTAGCCTTCTGTAACTACTGATTTTCAGTTTGATTTTCTTAAAAATATTCATTCTTTCATATTTAATAGTTTTAATTATACAATATTTTGAGGACGTCTAGCTGCAACTAGATGGTTTTATCAATCTTAATTATATATTAACACACATTTTCTACTGTACGCTTACAGTAAATAAAGAAGGCATGTAACAGTTTATACAATATATTGCAGTATATTGCAGGCTTGACGATTCACATCGTTGTGTAACTTCTACATTAATACAGCTTAATTGAAATACTAATTAAAATGACTCTCACTTAGTTTTAACTCATAAGCAGATATAGCTGTCAAACTAATCTTATTGGAGTACATGGTTTTAACGTCTGCACTAATACTAATCTCCTCCACCTACCTTCAAACGACAGCAATGCTGCCCTCTGAAATGATTAGATATAAGCCCCACATGTTTGTCACTGATTCTCACAGTAAGGAGGCAGCTGCATCTATTCTCACGAACCAATACAGCTTTATCTGATGATATTTAAAATCCTATTTTCTTCTTTATAGAATCATCTTTTTTACAAAACATTATAGTAGCTAAGTATTGTGAATCTGTTGCAAATAAATGAGTATGTGCTTCATCTTCACTATAATTCTCAAGCTTTTCTAATTCTTTGTTTACTCTAGTTTCATATTGCTCTAGAGATTCATCTTCGTGTTTTAACACTAATTTTCTAATGTACTGCGGCATGAATTGAGTCACTATTAAGTTGTGGTAATGAGGACCTTGGCATACTATCTGGTATATATTCTTTTTGTATATCCATACTCCTCTTTATTAATTTATCATAAAAGTCTTTGTTACTAATATAAATAGAAACAATTTCATGATTTGATAAATCTGTACCTTTGGTTACAAGTATTTGAGTTAGTACTTGTTCTGGCATAACCAAGAACACACTATCTACATACTTGTCTAATCTCATACTTTCACGCCACTGTAGCACTTCTTGTACTGTTGGTGCTACTACTTGTTCAATTGTGTCCGTTTTAGGGATTTGTTTTTCTTTAGGACTACGAGGTCTTGCACAACTGATAAAAATTGCTAATGCTGCTATTGCTGCAATTAGCCAAAATACGTATTTACTTTTCATTTTTGATAAATGTTGTTTAATCTTTTAACATGTTATAAATCTCTTCTACTGATTCTTTTGCTTCGAGAATCATAGTTTCTCCATCATCAAGTTTAGTAAAGATAGCTGATCCTTCTGAATAATCTCCTGATGGAAGAACTGAAGAAATAATACTTTTTCTTACAGTGGCTGGCTTTCCTCCTGATTCATTGTCATGTAATAATAAAAATTCACTCATTTTGATAATGTTTTAAGTTAATACTAAGTATATAAATGCTATTAATATTGCATCTATTACAATTAATACTCTTGTTACTGGATGTGTTTCATACCAGTTTTCAAATTTATTCCACCATATATCTGCTAAATCAGCTTGGTTTGATTTCTTTGTATCCATTGTCTTTATCTTTATATCCACTACCAAGTGTATATACAAAAGATAATACGCAGAATATAAATAGTGCGATTATCACTACTTTAGAGTAATACCAATAATTCCAATAATCGGTATATAACAGTCCGTACACTTCTTCATCAAAGAAATATATTCCTTGATGTTCAATAATCATTACAGCTGCAAATAATGCAGTTATGAGTCCAAATAAAAAATACATTAACTTTTGCATAATAATTATTTATTGATTAAATACTATTTGCTACAAATACTATTGCTATTACTACTGCTAATAATATTAGTAAGTATACTAATAATCTGATAGTAATAACAATGCGCCAGAATCGTTCATTTCCCATATGTTTTTATATTTATTGTGAAGTTTTCTCCAAAAATGATGTCCTTCTTTTGTATATCTCCATATAAGTGTACATTCAATTGCCATATCAGGAATTCTTAATATTCTATAAAATGATTCTAGGTTTATTTTATTATCATGAGCATATTTACTACTGCCGTCTAAAAAGCTATCTAATACTTTTTCTTTGATAAGAAAAGTAAGCAATAAATAAGGCATATTAAATAATATTTGCCTTCTGACTTTTTGTTGTTCTGTTAACTTTTTCATTGATTGAATTGTACTTTTTTATGAACTTTAAATGTTACTTCAGTATCACTCTTAATTTCAATAGTAAAATGAGGAGATGATTTACTATCTATTCTTCGTTTGATCCATTTAACTACATATTCAGCAGTTAATACTTCAAATTGTGAATAGCTACGCCATTTTCCACTTCTACCTATGTGTAGTTTTAGATTTCCTCTGTCAATGTTAGTGACAGGGTTAACGCGACTTTGTTTTGAGTTAACTAATTTAGCTACTACTATGTCGCCGATTTTAAGATTCTGAAATTGTTCTAATGTCATTTGATAAAGTTTTAAGTTTATTGTTTAAATTTTCGATAGTTCCTAGTAAGTCTTTTAGTCCATTTTCAGTTCTTTTTAATTTTTCAAGGTCTTTTCTATGAATAATGACAAACTCTTCTTTTAGTGCTTTTTCAATTGTAACTGAAATATTAGTTGTGTTTCTATTTGTCGGCTCAACTTTTTTATTTTCAGGTTTAATTGATATGTCATGTTCAAAAGTTTTGTTATTGATTTGACAAGTAAACGATACATCAGGGAGTGCTATTTTTAGTTTCTTAAACATATCCTCCTCTGTATATTCATCAGGAAAGTCTAATTCAAAATCTATGGCTCTAAAGTAAACTAGTTCTGCTATGTACGCAATATCTAGTAAATTATTAGTTTCTTGCACAGGTATGCTAAAATGCCTATTCATATATTTTATGATTTTGTTTCTTTCTTCTTTTGTGTTCTTAATTGCGAAAGATATTGTTACTAATTGTTGCATATACTTTAGTTTATTGATTAAACATATAAAGAGGACAGCTAATGCTGTCCCCTACTATTTAATAGAATCAGGATCAAACCACTGACGTAATAGTATTTCAAAAGTTGTTTTAACATATTCTGCACCACGTGCTGTTGCAAATCGTAAATCAGAACCGATATCAGCATAGGAACCACCAACCCCATCATTGGAATCAAGATAGAATAGACCTTTATCCGATTTATAATTTGAGTGAGTGCTGAATGTTTTCCAATAATAAATCTCATAGAATTCATTATTTGGTTTTACTATATGTTTCCACTGCGTACCTGTTTCAATATAATTCACAGCTGCCGTAATTGTAGATAGTTGTTCATATATGTTTATATGGTTATCTCTATAACGTCTAGGCTTGCGATTAATGATTTTACACGCATCTTTGTACGATTTGATATCTTCTAAGTTCATACTTTAGTTGTTTTAAATTAAAAATTAGTACTAATACTACATGTAGTTGGCTCTGCATTTACAGGCTTGCCACTGTCTATGGCTGCATTACTATTGTAGTATAAATAACTCTAAGTTAGTTTGAATACATCTTGCTAAGAGTTCATACTTTCTGATAAAGTGTTTTCTTGTTTTCATAATTTTAACTTTTAATATTATTAGTTAGATTAAAGTCTTCAATGATATTTTTTATTACAGGTATGAATTCATTCTCGTATCGTAAAATTATACGATGTTGAATATTTCCTACTTCTCCTATTTCTTGATTTATTTCTTTTATAAGATCAATTTTTGGATTTTCTTCAATAGCTTCTATAAAGCATTCAAATGTTTCTTGTGATATATTATCATTATTGTTGATAACAATATCTAAAATTGTGTACCTTAGCATTTTATCTTAATTTTAAGTTAATAATCTGTTTAAAAACACTACTATCTTCACAGACTGTAGTGTATGGTTAAGTAATAATAAAGTAAAGGATAGTATGGCTGTATCCTTATAATATAGAAATAAATAATTAGCATTTTACACCTAAAACTTATATCTTTATAGCTGCATACTGTCATAACGTTGAGTTATTAACTCCGAGTACATCTTTTCATCCATATAGGAACTATGACTTCTTCTGTAAGCCTTACGCTAATATAAGAAACTGGTGCCCTCAATGTCTTGGGATTGTTACACAACTCCGTAGCTTACGCTACTCCGAAGTTATTGAGTTTTTTAAAAATGCCGGGAATAGATTTTCACCCAGCTATGAGCCTTTTCTCTAACGCTCTTTGAATTGAACGGAGCAATTACGTCGCATTTTATATTTCAATACCCGAAACGCGAAAAGCACAAGAACGGTCTTTCCCGTCTGTCAACCGTCTAAAACTTATAAGGATGAGCCAATGGTGCTATTAACCGTAACCGGCATTTCCATCTTAGACTTATTATAAGAAACTGGTGTTGCAAGACGTCTTATCCTAAGAGGAACTAGACTGTCTTATAGTTTTTTATAGCGCTGGTTTTCTGTTTAGTTACTATAGAGATAATTAAATCTAGATAGTATTGTTAATCATATTAAGCAGCATTAATATTACTGCTATAAATGATATATTACTAAGCTTTATTAGCATGTTTTGCATGTATACACAATCGTATATATTTGTTATTGTTGCAAAATCGCCTTTGGTAAATGCTATTGCTATAGATAATGTAAATATTAATATAGCACAACATCCTAGTACTATTATGATTTGTGTTATAATATTTATAAGCTTTATCATAGATATTTTCTTAATTTTCTAAGTCTTTAGTGTCTTTACCTAACATGCCTAGTATTATATAGATATTTAGGTTGATTAAACTAAGTACTATGAATATTCCAAGAAAATAACTTGTTAGTTTCGCACTCTCAAATATTATTCCTGTTATAATTGCTGCTATTGCTGATAATGCTGCAATTGCTGCACTTGTTTTAATGATTTTAGTTAGAATTTTCATGATGTATTGATTATATCATTGTCTGGTTTTGTTGCTTCTTTTTAAAAAAGGGCGGTGCTTTTTTGCACCGCTCCTTTAGTTTATCTTCTGACAGGTCTGTTTGGTTGACGATTCTGAGGTTGTTGTTTTGGTTGTTCTGGTTCATCATTTATGATGTCAGGTTGTTCTTCCTCTTCTGTTTCGTCATTTGTATTTGCTAAATATTCTTCAGCATCATACCATTGACCTTCATCAATACGATATGCTCTGATAGCATTTGCACGAGTTTTAAGCTCGTTTTCACTCATCATTGGTACTTCCTCACCTTTTACAATTTTCATCAAGCAAGTAAGCTGGATGCTTGTGTAAATTCTAGCGTTGTTACCTTCCATGATTACGTCACCTTTAGAATAGTTTCCTCTTCTACTATCTGTTTGATAAGTCATAACAACTGGTGCAATCTCTACACTTACTCTGTCTACATAAACAGGCTCTTTGTCGATTTCTTTGTTGTTAAATGCATCAATGATAGCATCTTCAAACTCTTGGTTTATTGTACCTTCGTTATCTCTTTGAGGATAGAAGTTCATCTGATATTCTGATGAACGTCCTTTTGCCGCTCTTTCTAGTAGTGACATTTTCTCTGGCACAAATATTAATCTTAAATAATTGTGTCCTTTGTCTGCATCAGATTGAAATTCAACGATTTCACTTCTGTCATAGTCTACTTTTACTTTCATAGTTGCTGATATTTATGGGTTTGTAATTTGCGCTATATATTAATAAGAAAAGATAAAGGGATAAAATTAATTATCCCTTTATTTAACGGTTGGTTTGTGTGATAGGCACAACCACATCGTATCTTCCTTTACCAGTTCTTTCCATAATTTCACAATACCGGTGTGCATCACTGATACCTTGTTCAGTTGCTGGAAATACTTCTACGATTAAAGGAGTAGTGTGTTCATACACTTTTACTACGAATACTGAGTTGTCGAAATCTGATTTAGTCATACTTTTACTTATTAATGTTACTACTACGGGGTCTTTCCCCCGATTAAAGAGAGAGGGGGCTTGATTTTGTACAGCTTCCCACACGCAGATTTCTTCACCAAAAAAATTTTTTATATATTTTTATTTTAAATAATGTTAAAAAATAGCTATTAAACTTAAATAAATATTCATAATAAATGTTAATAATAACAACTAATATAGTTAAATATACGTTACTGTATACAGTAGATACAGTTAAATACAGTATGAATACAGAAGATATATTAGAAGAATTAACTAAAGTAGATGATGTAAGTCCCATTACTTTAGAATTACTATTAACTTATTATTAACAATATGTACTCAAATGATGATATAAACTTTATTGCAAATGAAGTATATAAACTAAGTTCTTCTACTTAGTAGAATCTAATGAGATTGTATGGATTTATAATAACAGAAGCATGAATTACTATTTCATAAGACAAAGAGATTAGCAGTATTCTAATTGCCTTTACTTAAGTAAGATAAGTAAGAACTATAAATTAAATGATAATTATAGATCCTTTACTTTACCAGGACAAATAGAATATACTTTCTCTGAGGATTTATATAAACAGTTTAAGAAAGAAATAAATACAGTTAAATGACAGAATTTACTGCACTATGTTTAGTAGGTATGTTAGGATGTCTAGCTTATATCATACTAAATAAATTAACAAAGTAATGTGCCCTAAGTACACGGGATCGTAGTACATTCCACGCTTAAAGAAGTTACTGTAAAGTAGAAGCGCACCAGGGAATCCTAATCGTAAGTAGGCTCAGTTTAGCTACCTTTCTGGCGGTCGTTGAATAAAAAAGGTAGCCCCTAAAACGGTATTACTATGGAAAAGAACGAACAAAAAAAAGCAGATAGAATTGAGTATGTTTTCAGGAATAAAACTTATATAGCTACTCCTGAACTTAGTAAAGGTTGTTGTGTAGGTTGTGCGTTTGTTAATAATATGAATTGCGCTAACTTTAAAGATAGAATGGATATATGTCATAAAGGATATATATTTAAGCGCAAATTTAATCATATGGATGAGTAACCTTACTTTACTTACTGCGTTAATAGATATTATAAAGTAAATATTATGGAAGATAAAGTACTAGAAACAGTGGTAAACGGATTGGAATATAGTTTTGAAAAAGATATATTGGTAAAACCTTTAGCTCCTATCATGGTTACTAAAGAATATACAGAGCAAATTCCTACTGGTGAAAAGGATGAAGAAGGTTTTAATAAGTATGAAGTAAAGACTCATACTAAAGAAGTTGAATCAGATTTTGCAAAAGGTATTGTTCTATCTATTCCAACCGGTGCTGATAGTACCATTAAGGTTGGTGATACTATAGTATACCCTAAGAAATTTGCTAAAGACTTTGATCTATTTAAAGACTCACAATTAGTTAAGCCATACGACGTTGTAGCCAAAGTCGTTAAATAAGCTATCATTCATGAATTGAATGTTTTTAGAGTATTAAATCGCTGCCCTGCCATCAAAGCGGGGCATTCTTTTTGCTATTACTTTACTAAACATTAATAAATGTTAAATATTTTAAACACTTTTTATATTAGTGCGTTTTAAGGGCATTATGGGAACAATAATAATAATACTTGTAAGTGTTATTGGCTTTGGTGCTCTTACTTATGCTCAAGGAAAACACGAAGGATACATTCAAGGTAGAATTGATGGTTACGAAGAGTGTAAACAAAACTTTAATAAGATACAAGAATTTAAACAAAAGATATTAAATAAAAAGTTAGACATATGGAAGGATACAAAGTAATTAAGGATTTTAGCTTCGCTGAAAAAGGTGATGTGTTTACTAAAGTTGAAGATTTAAACTTGTGGGAACTTCAGAAATCTGAAGTAGTATCAGATACAGAAACTTATACTTCAATGGCGTTTGATTCTTCTACTATGGAAGAATTAGCTAATAAAGATTATGTAATTTGGTACAGTGAAGAAGCACAAGAAGGTGTGGATGAATGTGAATGCTGTTGCGATAAGTTAGAGAAAGTAAAAGAATACGTTAATACTTTGATTGATACATATACTAAAGATTATAGCGAATTGATGAAGGATTATAATGAAGGCAATGTTCAACAGTGTGTTAAAGTAGAAGCAGAAACTGTATACCATAATTTAAATAAAGTTCTCAATAGTATTAAAGATTTGTTAGATGAATAAATTAGTAAAGACTGTTAATAAAGGCAATCTTTACTATGAATACCTTAACGCTTTAAATGGTATACTACAACTTACAAATAGGGAATTGGAGTTACTTACCAAGTTCGTTGAATTAGATGTGAACTTTACTCCAATACCTGGTGTAAGTAAAAATGTAGCTAATACTGACAATCGTAGGATGATTAAAAGTACTATGGGTATTACTCCAGATAACTTAAGTAGATATATAAGTAAGTTCAAGAAAGAGGGTCTTTTAGTACAGGGAAAAGCAGAAGATGAATTAGTAGTTAATAAGATACTAATTCCAGAGATAATAAAAGATAGGGTGCAAATAACATTAATACTAAGAGTAAATGAACAATAAAATAAATAATAAACATTTCTATATGATCTTTGATAATGGGCATATAGTACATGTAGAGAATAGAAGTAATAGGTTAGTACGATATTTTAGACATCTCTTTAACTTACGTTCTAATCTGAAATTAACTTCTTTTGTTCCAAAGAAACCTTACTCTAATAAAGAAATCAAGAAATTATCTGATATACTATACAGAAATCGTGACTTGGATGAAGATGATATCATAGTAATAATAAATTCTATTAGACCTAATACCATCAGAGAATCTTTAACAGAGTTAGAAACTAGTGAATATTATATAAATGCAACAGCAAAAAAAGATATCAATTTACTCAAGTCTCGCAAATAAATATAATCTACCATATCCTGTTATAGAAGTAATATGTAACAGTCCATTTAAATTTGCTAAAGAAGTAATGTCAAATAATGAGGATATTAAGGATATAATGTTTGCTTACTTATTTAAACTTAAATTAAAAAAGAAATACAAAGAAACAAAATGAGACAATTTATTGAGGAATGCTTAAATCCTAGTTATAAAATTCATTGGTTAGATACTATATACTTTGATCCTGCCTTAATTAACAAACTGCAATTGTATATAGCAATTAATGATAACAGATTGTTGAGAATATGATACTAAGAAAGTTTACTAATATATATCCTAGAACGCTTTGGATAGCTGTAGTAGATAGTGAAGAAGATATACAGTTTCTATGCAAGAAATTTACCATATTAGACATTACTCCTGAGTTTAATAAAATAAGAGAAAAGGCTCAAGAAGAAATGATTGATGCATATCACGATGATGTAATAGCAGAATGCAGACCTGTAGTTCAAAACTCTAATTCTTTTACTGGAATATTATGTATAATATACAAACCAGAATTAGTAGATGGATCTAATATAGCACATGAATCCGTGCATATTACTGACTATTACTTTGAAGTTACAGGTATGAACAGTGAAGATTTTTCAAGTAGCAATGAAGGATATGCATATTTAGTAGGTTGGGTAGCTGGATGTTTTATTAAAGTAATGGAAGAATATGGAAAGACAAAGTAAAGAAGATTCATTAGCTCTATGGGAGTTTGAGAAGAACAATACTAAACGATTAGGTTCTAATATCAGCGAAGAGTTAAGGGAATTAATGGAAGTTGCGGATAAAAAGATAAATGACTATTCGTTAACATATAATGAATTTCTAGATGATATTCTAGAAGGTTTAGCTAAGTTGAAAGATACAGATAGTATTGAAACTAGACAGCTACAGATAAAAGGATTGTACAATTGTTTAACTAATAAGTATATTGAAGATGGAGAATGATGGTAAGAAATATGATTGTGGTAAAGTAAGAATGGATCTAGTTCCATTAGATATTGTTGAAAACATTGGTAAGGTACTTACTTACGGAGCTCAGAAATACTCAGATAACAGTTGGCAAAACCTTCCAGATTTTTGGAAAAGATATAAAGCAGCATTACTAAGACATCTTACTGCGATAGACAAAGGAGAATTAATAGATCCTGAAAGTGGACTACCTCATATAGATCATGTACTTTGCAATACAGTATTCTTAGATTGGGGATTTCATCACGGTAAAGCAATTAGTATTAATACAAAAGATATTGAACAAGATGAATAATTTAGAAGCCATTTGGTGGGAAACATAGGATATAGATGTAAATAAAAACCGTATTGGTAATCCTACTTTACACGTTCACTTCATACGTAAAAATGAAGAAGGTATTACTCATGGAATTGTACACTCTAAAGAAATTACACAAGGTCTTAATGTTGACACAACTAAGAATGAAATAATTAAAGAGATAGTAGAAGTTTTAGAAGAAGGTTATAGAAAAGTAGAAAAAGATTTATGGAACAATTGAAATTTAAAAAGTTAGATTACTCAGTAAAGAAAGAAGACGGCACAGAAGAGATTAAAAAATCTGAAGGTAAGTTGCCTATTAGAGCTACTAGTAGTAGTGCAGGATTAGATCTATATACTACTCGTATTACTCAAGAAGTAGATAATAGTGGTAAGTTAGTACTAGTGTATCACACTGATATTGCTGTAGAAATTCCTGAAGGATATGTTGGATTTATCTGTATGAAATCATCTATCTCTAAAAGATCTATTATTATGTGTAATGGTATTGGAGTGATTGATTCTGATTATCGTGGAGAGTTGATGGCTAAATTTAAAGTAACTACAGATGCTATTCCTACAGTATATACTACAGATGAACCATTTGCTCAGTTAGTCATTGTTCCTTGTTCTATATTAGAACCTACTTTGGTAGAAGAATTGAGTGAAACAGAAAGAGGAGAAAAAGGATTCGGAGAAGCTACAGCAGAACAAAATAATGAAATTAAAGAAGTAAAAGAATAATTATGGAAAATTTAAATATTACAATTACTCCAGTAAGTGCATCAGGGGTTGGAAGTTTTATAGAAGTGGTTATCGGTGATAGTAGATATAAGACCGATATTGTCCAAGGAGAATTCACAGAGGATGTAATGAAGGAGTTAATGAATAAATTAATCACTAATCAGATTCCTGCTGAACAACAAGAAGCGGTAGAATTGAAATTCTATCAACTATTAGACGCTATTACTAATACTAAAGCAGAAGAAGAATATAGAGCTCAGCATCCTGAAGAATTCATGCCAGAGAATTTTGAACCTAGTGTTGAAGAAGTAATTGAGTAATTATGAAGAAAGTTTTAATAAGTAATGAATGTTATCCTATTGAATTAGATAACAATTTGAATCCAGCACCATTGGGGTCTAACAGCCTTCTTAGAAATGCATATTGTATAAAAGAAGAGAGCGAAGTATATATTAATGGTGAACATAAATATACAGCTAAACCTGGAGATATAATAATCAGTTTTTATGGTATTGAAGATAGATACAACAAAACAGAATATTTTTTAGTACCGGGAAAATTATTTGAAGATTACTTTGTAAGACTAGAAAAATATGAAGCTAGTAAGCAAAGCGAAATTAATAACGAAGGATTATGTTGTGATTGTTGCGAATCTATACGATGAAACTATTTGATATCAATGGTGGTAAAGTAGTAATACACCCTGATGCTTTAGGTCTCCCATTCTTTAAAAAGTTATGGGAGGCTGATAAGCCAGACAAAACACAAGCTACAAATGTAATAAGTTATATAGTACTTATGTGGTATTTTAAATCTCCATATGTACTTCAGTTAGAACCAGATATCAGAGAAAAGAAGCTTAAGTAGTTATACTTTGGTGATGAGAATTATAATCTTACAGTAGAAGAGAAGTCCTGTGAAGATGATTATAAGAAGCTAATATACACTAGGAATCTGAGGATGCTGGATAGTATGAGAAACAAAGTAGATACTATTAGTAAGTATTACGAAGATTCTCTAGAAGAGCAACTAGATGAAAAGAAGATTAAAGATCTATTAGCTGGTATGGAAAAAGTAAAAGCTACTTTTCAGACACTAGATTTCCTCGAAAAAGCAGTTAAAGCTGAAGAAGTTAGTACTACTAAAGTACGTGGAGATGCTCAGATTAATCCTTATGAATTAGCTTAATTTGTGCAAATTATACACAAGTTTATAACAATAAATTAATGAGTACGTTATATGAATATAAATAAAGAAACTATGAAGAAAGTACTTGATTTAACAAAATGCAATAGCACTGAAGAAATTTGTGATGTGCTTGAAAAAGAAATTGATAACAAACAAAAAGCAGATAAAGCAGTTAAAGAAGCTAGTGAATCTTTAATTGAAGAATATAAGAAAGAAGCAGTAGCTGAACCTAAGAAGAAAGGTATTATCAAGCGTACTATTCATTGGCTAAAGAGTTTGTTTAAGAAATAATCTCGTTGAACTGATAGAGAGGTCTGACAGGGACAGACATTAAATATTCCCTGGCACTGGAGCGTAACGTAATGGTAGCGTCGCCGGCTCTAACCCGGTATGTGTGTGGGTTCGAATCCTACCGTTCCAACTAATTAAAATTAATAATGACGTATAGAGATATAGATCCAAAACTAGCTGGAATTTACTTATTTAAAAACAATATAAATGGTAAATGTTATATTGGTCAAGGAGTATCTATAAGAAAAAGACTCAAACATCATCTTAGCAATATTAGAAATAAACGATACGATTTACCATTATATAGAGCTATAGAAAAATACGGATTACATAACTTTACTATAGATATAGTAGAATCTTTTATACCCGACGAATCAATTACTACAGAACAGTTAATAAATAAATTAGACGATTTAGAAATAAAATACATAGAGCAATATGAAGGGTATACTAAAGGATATAATTGTACTAAAGGTGGAGACTTTGGTGTTCTTGGTTTGAAGATGACAGAAGAACAAAGAAAGAAAGTTTCTGAAAATACTAAGAAATTAATACGAGATGGAATTATAGGAAAACGAGTATATATGTACAATTTTATAGATAAGTATTATATATATGCGCATACTATAAAAGCCGCATCTACAATAACTGGTCTAAGCGGATCAAATATAAGTAAATTATGTAATAATAAATATATACATCCTTTCTGTAACAATTTTATTGCTGACTTTTCTAAAGAAGAATTAGAGAAGAAAAAAGACAAAATATACAGTTTGTGGAAAGAATATGAAACTAATAGACATTGCAATTCTGACTGGTATAAAGGTATGCCTGGTTTAAATAAAGGAAAAAAGATGTCAGAAATACAAAAAGAGAAGTTAAGAAATTCTTCTACAAAATATTTTGTTTATCAATATAGCAAAAATGGAGAATTATTAAATACATTTAAAGGTATGCATAATGCTGCAAAAGCAGTAAATACGGATTATAATTCTATTAAAAGAGCTTGTAATGGTAAAGCTAAAACATGTAAAGGATTTACTTGGAAGAAAGAATTGATACAATCTACTTGTTGACATGTTAAACATATTAAGAAACTATGATTGACTTCTAGAAGAAAATTAAAAATTCTGATAAATTTAGATAGCCAGCTCTGTAGTTTTTAACTACAGGGCGTTATTGTTTATATCCAGCTGGTTCATCAGAATACTTTCAATACTGGGACGAATAGAAAGATCGTTGCATTAATGGTTATACCGCAGAGGATGGAGATTACATCACTGGGTATAACTATTTTTATATTAACTTTTGTCCAATGCAACGTATAGTTAACACTGTTACTAAACTACCTAACGGAGAAACTAAAGTAAAAAGAGATAGTGTAGTAACATTCCCTGATTTCTATGATTATGACTATTTCTACTTCTAGGCAGTACAAGAAGCAGAAGATAAAGGAAAACACATATGTTTACTTAAATCACGTCGTAAAGGATATGAATAGCCATATAGTGAACCAGTTCTTACACCTACTGGTTTTGTAGAAATGGGATCTTTAAAAGTAGGAGATTTAGTAATGAATCCTTGCGGTGATCCTTGTAAAGTTATTGAAATAATAGAACAAGGTGAACAAGAGGTATGGGAAATAGAATTGTAGGATGGTAGAAAAGTAAGATGTGGCAAAAATCATTTATGGTCTACATTAAATTCTACAAGAGGAAAATTACATATTAAAACTACAGAAGAATACAGTAAACTAAAGTTGTAGCAAGGTAGTCCTGGAAAATATTGTTATCCATACAAATTACCATCAATTAATCCTTTGCATTTTAATCAAACTGCCCCGTTAGTAGATCCATACGTAATGGGTGTATTGTTAGGAGATGGATACATATGCGGAACGCAGATAAGATTTTCTACAGACGATTAGTAGATTGTAGATATTTTAACTGAGAAACTACCAAATTATAGTATTAAAAAAGTAGACGATAGATTTGCATATGTGATAGTATCACATAATAAAACAAAACACCAATTAGGAAGATATCTAAAACAGTATGGTGTAAGAGTAAAAGCAGAAAATAAGTTTATACCAGACGATTATAAATATGCAGATGTAAACACCAGATTAGAATTATTACAAGGGCTTATGGATACCGACGGTTCATCTAGTTCTACAGGTAGCTGTAATTTCGTAAGTACATCCGAAAGATTAATAGATGATTTAATTTTTATATGTAGAAGTTTAGGTATAAGATGCAGAAAATCTAAAATGATTCCTGGTCGTACTGATGTAGATTTCGGAAATGGTTATAAGTCAGATACTTTACCTCATTGGGAAGTGTGTATTACTACAGAAGAACCTATATTTAAATTAGAAAGAAAATTATAGAATTTACGACACCGAGAATATAAATATAATTCTATAGGTATAAAAGCAGTTAGAAATCTTGGGTATAAAGAAAAGCAAAGATGTATTAGAGTAGATCATGATAATCAATTATATATAACTAGAGATTTCGTAGTAACACATAATAGCTATAAAGGTGGAGCTATGGCGTGTCGTAATTATTATTTGATACCTAATAGTAAAACATATATATACGCTTCTAACAAGCAGTATCTTACCGAAGATGGTATTCTTACTAAAGCTTGGGACTATATGGACTTTATAGATAAGAATACAGCTTGGGGTAAGAAACGATCTGTTAACAGTACTATGCGTAAACGAGCTGGATTCTGGACTAAAGATGAATTTGGCAATGAAGTAGAAATGGGTTATAAGTCAGAGATTATTGGCGTTACTTTGAAAGATAATCCTGATGTAGTACGTGGTAAACGTGCTAAATTAATTCTATTTGAAGAAGGAGGTTCATTCTCAGAATTAGGTGCTGCGTGGCAAATTGCTAGACCATCTGTAGAACAAGACGGTGTAGCGTTTGGTACTATGATTGTATGGGGAACTGGTGGTGACGAAGGCTCTGCATTTGAAACTATGAAAGATATGTTCTATAATCCAGATGGATACAATTGTTTAGGATTTGAGAACATATGGGATAGTACACCTACAGATAAATTGTGTGGATTCTTTGTTCCATAGTATACTAATCTAGATACTAGAGATGATGATGGTAATAGAATATACATGGATGATGATGGTAATACTATTACTAAACCTTCCCTTGAATTTATATTAGATGAACGTAGAAAGGTAATAAGTACAGCTACTAATACTACAGCTATAGACCGTTATGTTGCAGAGCGTCCTATTACTCCACAAGAGGCAATGTTGGAATTTAACGGTAATATATTTCCTAAGAAGGAACTGTAGGAGCAATTAGGACTTATTCGTACTAATACTTAGTTATAGAATCATAAACAAGTAGGTGATTTAATATTCGATGAGTCTGGTAGTATCAAATGGATACCTAAGAAACATGGCGATGTTACTAAGTATCCACTTGGTAAAGATGATGATCCTACTGGTTCAATAGTTATATGGGAACATCCAGCTAAAGATGCAACAGCTGGATTATATATAATAGGTGTAGACCCTTATGATCATGACTAGTCTGGTACTAATTCATTAGGATCATCTATAGTATATAAGAGGTTTTAGAACTTTGAAGAGTATTATGATATTATAGTAGCTGAATATACTGGTAGACCTGCAACAGCTGAAGAGTACTATGAGAATCTACGTAAGTTAGCATTATACTATAATGCACGTATAATGTATGAAAATGAACGCAAAGGTCTATTCCCTTACTTTACTGCTAAACATTGCGATTACTTATTAGCTGATCAGCCTGATATTATTAACGATATAGTTAGTAATTCTAAAGTACAAAGAAGAAAAGGTTGTCATATGAATAAGTAGATAAAACAATGGGGTGAAGGTATGATCAAAGAATGGTTAAATGAAGAGTATGCTCCAGGTAAGAAAAACCTAACTAGGATACTATCAGAGCCGCTATTAGAAGAGCTAATAAGCTATAATGATACAGGTAACTTTGACCGAGTGATGGCGTTGATGTAGGTTATGATATATAGAGAACAACTGTATAATGTAGTTGTTAAAAAGAAAGAAAAAGAAAATAAATAGAAGATGCTCTTTGATGGACCAATTTTTGCGCAGAGTTGGTTCAATGACGATACTCCTAGAGTATTTTCTAATGACGATAATGTATATACATTTTAACTATGAAGAATACTAAAAGTTTCCCTGCACAGAAACTACCAATGTCAAAGAAGACACAAGCCTGGAAAGAAGCCTGCGTAGACTATGTAGTAGGCGCTGGAGATTCAGGATTTGGTGGTAATGGTAGATCTAGATCTGACGAGATGTAGACTTACTATGATTTATATAATAGCATATATAATGAAAAGGATCTTAAATATGTAACTAATCCATTTAAACAAGATGATGGGTTTCCTGCTATGGCATAGGATTATAATATCATCAAACCATATGTAGATCAGTTACTTGGTGAAGAAACTAAGAGACCTTTTAATTTTCATCCACAACGTACAAGTGATATAGCTGCTAGTGAGCTACAGGAAAAAGCCAAAGAAATGCTAATGGATTATATTCAGGCTACTATAGCTAGTAAGTTAAGTCCAGAACAAGCAGCCAGATATGAACAAGCATTAGCTACAGGAGAAATCTAGACTCCAGAAGCTATAGCTAAGTATCTATAGAAAGATTATAAAGATATAGCAGAAACTGAAGCTTATCACGCATTACAATTCCTAAAGAGGAAGTTGAATCTTACCCACGAATTCTATAAAGGTTGGAAAGATGCTTTAATAGGCGGAGAAGAAATATACTACATAGGTGTAATTAATGGCGATCCTTACGTAGAAAGAGTAAACCCTATGTACTTTGATTATGAGCATTCTTTAGACTTAGAATTCATAGATGATGCCGCATGGTGTCGTAGAAAGATGATTATGTCTGCTACTGAGATATACGATAGATTCTATGATAAAATGTCTGAAAGACAACTAAATGAATTATTAGAACTTATTGATCAAAGACCCGGAGCTGGTAATAATCCAGAAATAAGAAAGACTAGTATGGATTATGAATCTATTAAATTGCATAAGATCAATAGTTTTACAGATAATCCGTTTGATGTAGATCATATAACAGTATATCACTGCTGTTGGAAATCTTTCAAAAAGATAGGATTTGTTACTTTACTAAATCCAGAAACTGGAGAAGCTGAAGAATTTCAAGTAGATGAAGATTATAAAGTAACAGGTACTGAACAATCTGTAGAATGGGATTGGATTATTGAAGTATGGGAAGGATATAGAATTGGTGATGATATGTACATAGGGATTCAGCCTATTGAATATCAACATATATCTGCTGATAATCCTAATTCACAGAAATTGCCTTACACTGGTGTAGTGTATAACAATACTAATAGTAAGCCTAGATCATTAGTAAGTATGATGAAACCGTTACAGTATATGTATATTGTAGTATGGTATAGACTTGAATTAGCATTATCTAGAGATAAAGGTAAAGTAGCAGTAATGGATATTACTTAGATACCCAAATCTATGAATATTGATGTTAACAAGTGGATGCATTACTTAAGTGCACTAGGTGTAGCTTTTATTAATCCTTATGACGAAGGATGGGATATACCAGGACGTGAAGGAGGTAAGCCATCTCAATTCAACTAGTTGTCTTCTTGGGACTTAACTATGAGTAATGTAATAGCTGAATATATTCAGTTGATGCAAAAGATTGAAGACATGGTAGCTAAGCTTACTGGTATTACTCCACAAAGACAAGGACAGATTGCTGCTAGTGAATTAGTAAGTAATGCTAATACTGCTGTTAATATGTCTTATCATATTACTGAACCTTGGTTCTGGAATCACAATTAGGTAAAAAGAAGAGTATTAACTATGTTGTTGAATACTTCTAAAGCAGCTTGGAAAGATAGTAAGAGATACTTGAATTATATATTGGATGATGCCACTAGAGCATTTGTACAATTATCTGATAATTTCTTCTATGAAGATATGGATATATTTGTAGATGATAGCACTAAGAATCAACAATATATAGATCAATTAAAGCAACTGTTACAACCTGCTATGTAGAATGGTGCTAGTCTATTAGATATTGCTGAAATCATTACTTTAGATAATATGAGTATGATTAAGAATAGACTTGAGGAAATTGAACAGAAAAGAATGGAACAAATGCAGCAACAGCAGCAAGCTGAACAACAAGCACAACAGCAAATGGCAGAACAACAGAATCAGCTTAAAGAAGAAGAGCTTATGCTTAAAGAAGCTGAAATGGATCTTGAAAAATATAAAGTAGATCAAGACAATGCTACTAAAATTACTGTAGCACAACTTAATGCTTATCGTGGTGCTGAGAATATGGATCAAGATATGAATGGAATTCCTGATCCAATTGAAATAGGAAAACAAGCTCTAGAATAGTAGAAGATAAATTCTGATATTGCTACTAAACAATTAGAACTCAACAATAAGCGTAGAGAAATAGAACAGAAGAGAGAAGCTGAAAATAAGAAGATACAGCTTGAAAAAGATAGAATGAAGCATGAAACTGAGTTGCAACGTATGTCTGATAAAGCTGCTATGGATAGAGAGAAGCTAAAGGCAAAGACAGCTTTGAGAAATAAAGTAGTAGGCGAATCTAAATCTAAATAACTATGAACTGGTTTAAAGAAACATGGTGGTTAGTAAAACAATTATTTACTACTACTAAGAATAAAGATAAAGTATAGTATAAACATATGGATCATTATCCTTTTAGTGGATACTCTGCAATGAGTTGGTGTGGATATATTTTGACTAAAAAGAAAGAATCTGATATTAAAACTACTACTTGGAATCACGAAAATATACATTTACAGTAGGCTAAGAATAAGGGTAGTTGGTTAAAGTATTACGCTGATTATGTATGGGAATGGATTAAGGGCAATCCTATTACTTATCCAGCATCATCGGCATACTATACAATCCCTTATGAAATGGAAGCATATGCAAATGAAGATAAATCTGATTACGAAATTAATACGAATAAGTATAAAATAAAAAATCGTAAAAAGACCTATAGAGAGAATAAGAAAAATTGGTTTAACTATATTAAAAATTTATAATTATGGCATGTGGTGGAAAGAAAGGTGGCAAGAAGTCATCTAAAAGTGGAAAGAAAAGTAAATAATTATGAAACGTGAAGCATTTAGATAGAGAATGCAACAGTATAAGTAGGCTAGGGAGAATAATCCCTAGCTGAAGTACTGGGATTGGAAGAAGTATGCAGATGGTGGTATTGTAGATGAAGATCCACCACAGAATACTAGTGAAAGACCTATTACTAACTTTGATCCTAAAGGAGATCCATATAATCCTACATATGGATATAACCCAGGTGCAGGTTATGTTTCAAATTCAGATCCATTAGGTAGTTTATATGTAGAAGGAGCTTTACTTAATCCAGTATTTAAATTAGCAGGTAATGCGATATCTAATATAGCTAGAGGATTAACTAAATACTCTTCTAAATATGTACCAGAAGTAAGAAGAACTGTGTAGGATAAAATAAATAGTTTGTTCCGTAGAGAAGCTGAAGATAAAGCTCGTACATATAAATTATATGATGATGCTATAGAATCTAGAAATAGAATAATTGAAGATCTATATTCTAATCCAGCTTATATGGAAAGAGCTAGATAGATTTAGAATACATATGGCGATGATTACGCTAAAGTATATGAAGATATAATTAATTAGTATAATACTAATTATTGGAATTTGCCCAATCCTGTTATAAAACAGTTAGACGCTAAGGCTAAAATGTAGGCTAAAGATGCAGCTGTAAATAGGTATATTACTAGAAGACAACCAGCAGGATATGATGATTTTGAGTATTAGATAAATAGAAATCTTACAGAGATAGATTATCCTACTACTAGACATGAATTAGGACACTATGTAGATTTCAATTTAGCTAAAAGTTCAAATCCTGATTATAGCAACTCTATGTTTGCATAGTTAAAAAGAGATTTATCAAAATAGAAGAATCCATTATTTCCAGATAAAACTGATTATTATAGCAAAGGTACAGAATAGAAGTCTTATATGAATACTCTTAGAGAGTATATGTTTAAGAACGGTATGATTAATAATATAGGAGATAAGGTAACTTCTAGATAGATTAAGAAAGCTATAAGATCATTACCTAAAGATATGAGATCTATTGAAGCTGCTTATCTTCAATTTGCTACACCTGGATAGTATACAAAATGGTTTAACAAGATACCTTTACTTGGTACTTATCCAATAGTAAATAAACAATTTTAGAATTATGAAGAAGATAAAGATAAAGCCAGAGAATAGAGGTAAGTTCAATGCAACTAAAAAGAAGACAGGAAAGACAACCGAAGAACTAACTCACAGTAAGAATCCTGTAACAAGAAAGAGAGCAATATTCGCTTAGAATGCTGCTAAATGGAATAAAGGTAAAAAGAAGAAAAAATAAATCTAATTAAATATTTTAATTATGGATAAAAAAATGACATTAGGTGGATTTGAAGCTGTACTAGATAGCTTTATCCCTAATCCAGACGGTGGTTTTAGAAATTCAAATGTTGATGAAAACATTAATGTTAACGCTGATGAATTTGAATCACTAGACGATGAAGAATTGGAAGATATTAAAAATAACAATATCGAAGTAAAGAATAAGAAAGAAAAACCAGTAGAAGAACAAGATACTGAGGAAGAAGAAATTGAAGAAGAAGATATTGAAGATAAACCAAAACGTAAGCCCGGTAGACCTCGTAAAGAAGAAACTATTGAGGAAGAAACAGAAGAGGAAGAAGAGGTTGAAGATAATAATGAAGAAAATGTTGTTACTAACTTCTTTGACGCTATGGCTGAAAAACTCAATTGGGAATTTGAAGAAGGAGAGGAAAAACCCAAGAGTGTAGATGAGTTAATTAATTACTTCCAAAATGTCATTGAAGAAAATAGTAAGCCTGAATACTCTAGTGAAGAAGTTGAAGCACTAGATAATTTCGTAAAACAAGGTGGAGATTTAAAGAAGTATTTAACTATTGATGCTGAATTAGATTTAGATGATATTGACATTGAAGATGAAACTAATCAGAAATTGGTAGTAAAACAATTACTTAAAGAAAAAGGGTTCTCTACTAAGAAGATTGATAAGTTAGTAAGTAGATACGAAGAAGCTGGATTACTTGAAGATGAAGCACAAGACGCTTTAGAAGATCTTAAAGAGATTAAAGAGGAAAAGAAGAAACAGCTATTAGAGGATCAGAAAAAGGCTTATCGTGAATAGTTACAGAGACAACAGCAATTCTATGATAACGTTGTTAGCGAAATAAAAGGCTTAAAGAATATACGTGGTATTACAGTCCCTGAAAAAGATAAAAAGGTTTTAATGGATTATATACTTAAGCCAGACACAGACGGTAAAACAAAGTACCAAAAGGACTATGCTAAGGGTGGTGTTAAGAATCTCATAGAATCAGCATACTTTACAATGAATGCTGATAAGCTTATTGAGGCTGCTAAACGAGAAGGAAATAATTCAGCTATTGATAAGTTTAGACGAAGTTTAAAATCTAGTAGTATTACTACTAAATCTAGAAAACAAGCTACGGGTTCTGATGATGATCCAATTTGGTTCTCAGCTGCACGACAACTGCGTATATCATAATAATTAATTATATAAATAAAAAAATTAAATTACTAGTATTTTATGGATAATAATATTCTTAATAACCTCCAATTATACAAAGGTAAATGGTTTTCTGATTTGATCGACACTAATAAGATTAGTCTCGCTTCTCAGCAAAGACCTTATGAGGTATCTACTATCCTGTCATACGTATTTGGTACTAAAGATAATGGTTACAGTACTTCTCTTGATATGTTGACAGGTGGTCTTGGAAATGTAATGACTATTGATCAGCCTTCATTTGAATGGGGTGTTATGATCGACCAAGATAGAGCTGTTACAATTCGTGACGCTAAATGGAATGGTGCTGCAATTACTGAAAATTCTACTCCAGGTTTGGGTAATACTCCTATTACTTTGTGGTTGGAAGATGCATGGTTTGGTCCTGGTGCTACTATCGAATTTGATGATAAGAGTCAAGCACGTATTCAGGACGCTCCGTATCAAGATGGCAACCTGTATGTTTATACAGTATTTGTATCTAATGGTAGTCCCGCTTCTTATATTGACCCTGCCGTTTTAGCTTCTGGTTGCCAAGTAAACCGTTTGGCTTCTGCTTATGAAGAATACAGTGAAGAGGCTGATATCCTGAATTACAATACTCACTTCAAGATGCGTAACTATTTGACTACAGTACGTCTGTCTTATGATATCACAGGTTCTGCTTACTCTACAGTTATGGCAGTAGCTTTGAAAGATCCTAAGACTGGTAAAACTTCTTATTTGTGGTCTACATTCCAGGAATGGGTTGCAATGCGTGAGTGGTACAAACGTCTTGAAAGAGCTTTGGTATACAATCAGAACAACGTAAACAAAGATGGTTCTTGTAATCTGAAAGGTAAGAATGGTCGTCCTGCATTTATTGGTGCTGGTTTGCTGGAACAGATTGCTCCATCTAACAGACGTTACTACACTCGTTTGACAGCTGAACTGTTGGAAGACTTCTTGTTTGATCTGTCTTACAATGTATTAGGTACTAATGAACGTAAGTTCGTTGCCTTGACTGGTGAAATGGGTATGCGTGAATTTGACCGTGTACTTAAAGAAAAGATGGCTAACATGAACTTGATTGACACAGTATTCGTAACTGGTTCTGGTGATAATTTGAAGTTCGGTGGTCAGTTTAAGACTTACGCAATGTCTAATGGTATTGAATTGACTTTGAAGTATTTCCCGTTGTATGACAATACTACTTACAATCGTCAGTTGCATCCTGTTACTTTGAAACCGTTGGAGTCTTACCGTATGACATTCTTGGATTTGGGTCGTCGTGATGGTGAAGCTAACATTGTTAAAGTAGTTCGTAAAGATCGTGAATTCGTTAACTGGTGTACAGCTGGTTCTGTAACTCCTGCTGGTTACGCTCACTCTAACACAGAAGTTCGTTCTAACGCTAAGGATGGTTACTCAGTACACTTCTTGGGTGAGGTCGGATTGATGTTGAAAGATCCTCGGGCGTGTGGGGAGCTAATCATGATGGCAGAATAATAATTAACTAACTTTAACATGTAATTACCTGACAGCCTGAGTAACTTAATTAAGTTATCTGCGTTTATCAAATATAAACAATTTTAAACAGATAATTATATGTTAAGTTACGAAGTATATAAGATTACAAATAAAGTAAACGGAAAAGTTTATATAGGTATAACTAATAGAGGAGCTGGTGCTAGATTTAAACAGCATCTATTTGAAGCTGAACACGGCTCCTCTTTTAGATTCCATAACGCTCTTAGAAAGTATGGAGCAGACGGATTTGATATCAATATCATATCGTTCTGTAAAAATGCAGAAGAACTTAAAGAAAGAGAAAAGTTCTTTATAAAAGAATACGATTCTACAAATCCCGAGAAGGGATACAATATGACAGAAGGTGGAGATGGTACTTTTGGTAGACCTTGTTCTGAAGAAACTAAACAAAAAATAAGTATAGCTAACTCTGGTAAAACAGCTAGTGAATATACTAGAAAGTTATTATCTGAAGCTGGTAAAGTACGAACGGAAGGTAGAGATAAGTATTGGAATTCTGGTAAAATCGGTGAAACTAGAAAAAAACCAGTATTACAATATACTTTAGACGGAGATTATATAACAGAATATAGTGGTGTAAACGAAGCCAGTAGAAAAACTGGAATAAGTACTTCATTAATAATATCATCCTTAAAAAGGAAAAGAGTATTAATATCTGAAAGAAACCCATATATATGGTTATATAAAGAAGATTATAAAGAAATTCCAAGTAAAGTAGATCCGTCTTTAGCAGCTATACTACCAGATTGGAAACCACAGATTTCTGATAAATGTAGACAGGCTAACATAGAGTCTAGAAAAAATAAAGTAAGAACTGCTGAAGAATTAGCTTTAATAAAACAAAGAGCTACAGAAGCATGTGGAAAGAAAGTACTACAATATTCATTAGATGGAAAATTGTTAGCAGAGTTTGATAGTATATCTGAAGCTAGTAAAAACACAGGTCAAGATAGAAAAACTATAGCTAATAGTGCTAATAGAAAAACAAAAGTAACTAAATCTACCAAGTTTATCTGGAGATACAAAGAATAACTTGAACACTCTAATTTTATAATTATGGAAGTAATCGTTAGAATAACTAAATAGAACCCGTGGACTGGATTAGTAAAATGGTCCAACTGCTTTGATTACTTGAGTTCATATTGGACAAGATCTGGTAGCCGTTACACAGGTCTAACTCAAGATAAAGCTAGAGAACTAGAACAGAAAATGGGTAAAGCTGAAGGAGAATTAGATCCTGATAGCACATTTTGGGATACATTTGCAATTAAGATTGGTAAGAAAGAATTAGTAATTAATACTGATAGACCTGAAGGAGAATTGCAATATTTATTCCTATTAGGACATAAGAGAGTAGCAAATGGCATTGATAAAGTAACTCCATCTACTGATTATGTACTTATAAATAAAGAAGCTGAAGCAGAACAAATTAATAAAGCTAACAAAGTTAAACGTGATGCTTATAGAGCACTGGATAAGATGAGTCTTGAAGATATGCGCAAATGTCTTAGACTTCTTGGAATTAAAGCTGACACTATGTCTAATGAATTGGTTGAAGCTAGACTTGGTGAAAACGTAGAAGCTGATCCAGCAAGATTTATTAGAATTTGGGTAGACAATCCTAATAAAGAAATTAACTTTGTAATTGAAGAAGCTTTAAGTAAAAATATTATTCGTAAGAACAGAGCATCATATTACTTTGGTACTGATCTTATTGGTAACGGTCTTGAAGATGTAATTGCATATTTGAAAGACAAAAAGAATCAAGATATTTACTTAAGTATTATGTCTGAAATAAAATCTAAATAATGACTAGAGAACAATTTCACTCATATTTTAAAGTAGCAATGGACAAGAACTCTCAAAGCGTAGCCTTTGGGGGTTGTCCTGCTTTCTTACCAGAAGAAATAGATTACTGGTTAGATCAAGGTTTATACCAAGAAATCAGTAATAAGTTTACTGGTAATAACTACTTAAAGACTAGCTTTGAAGGATCTGTAAAACGTATTCACGATTTAGAAAAATTAGTACGTACAGATGTTAACGTTGTTGCTAATACTGAAACAAATTCAAATAGATGTTATGTTACTAACTTATTCAATGGTGACAGAATGTTCTTTGTAGATGCAGTGTTAAACTTCAATAGTAACAAAGCTACTATAAAATTAATAGATCATTCTGACGCTACTAAGTTCAAGAAGACTTACAATAACAATCCTTGGATAGAAGATCCAGTAGCTGTAATAGAAGACAATACTCTATATATCTATTATGATTACTTAGCTATGAGTAGTAATAGCTATTCTGTAGATATTACCTATGTTAAGTTTCCTACTAAGATAGAAGACTTACCAGCTGAAGGTATGAGTGAAATACCAGAGTATATGCAGTTTGAAGTAATTAATAGAGCTGTAGAACTAGCATTAGAAGATATTGAGTCTAAGAGAATATAGACTAAATCACAGTTGAACCAAATAGATGAATGATTATGACAAATCGTGGTTTCCAAATCGAGTTTGAACGTAGGCTATAGTTAATGGATCCTAATTTAGTTATTAAGGATAAGCTATCCTCAGACACTATTATATCATTCATTAATGAGGCAATTGATAAATTTTATAAAACAAGATACTCAGGTATTAACTTTAAAGCTCAAGGATTTGAATAGACTTAGAAAAGAATAGATGATTTGCGTACATTAATTAAAAATAAGAAATATACTGCAAATTCAATTAATAAAGGTGATCGCAATTCTTATTCTGTAGAGTTACCAGAAGATTATGTGTTATTACTTGGAGATACAGCTGGCATACAACCAAGTAATTTAAACGAATGCTGGGAAGTTAATGAAAGAGGAGAATATATAACAAAATATACTGACACTCTAGAGTCTACAATAGAAACATTAGATAGACAGTTAAGTAATTCATTATCTGAACACAGATTAAAATATTGTCAAGCTAGACCTTTAAAGTTAATTCAAGACAATAATGTGATATTATATACAGATGGTAAATATAAAGTAAGTGAATATGAGATTACATACTTAGCTAAGCCATCTAAAATTAATTCAAGTAATATTACTAATACCGAATATACAGATTTGCCAGAACATACACATATGGAAATTGTGAAAATGGCAATCTAGATTTATCTTGCTACTAAACCAATGTAGCACTATAATGCTTATTCCAACGAAATTGCTTCAATGGAATAACAAATAAATTAATGCGTTTGTCTGACCTGGAAATCTGAAATAAGGAAAGTAGAAGGACAAACTAGACTAGCGCTAAGTCTAACAATTAATTATTTTTATATAAACTATGATTACACACGTTGATACCGTACTTATCGGTAAAACATGTCCAGCATCTTATACTACAGTAGATAGTCTTGCTCAGGGTGCTGTAGCTTTATTTGATGAAAATAAGAACTTAATTAAAAATGAAGCTAGTGCAGTAAAAGCATCTACAGTATATATTGGTGTAGCTGGCGATAATATGACTATCGCTTTACCTAATGGTACTAGTGCTACTAAACGTTCTGTAGAGTATTCTAACGCAATTCAGAAAGCTTCTAAACCTTCTTATGTAATCGGTGAATATGTTGCACCAGTACAGGAAAAAATTGAAATCAACTTGACTAGTGCTACTGTTGTTATCGGTCACAGATATGTTTTACGTATTGTTTACAAAGACATGTATGAAGCTCCGGGATAGTTTACTCATACTTATGAAGTGGTTGCTACAACTGAAACTGCTGACGATTTGGGTAACGCACTGTTGAAGAAGATTAATAAACATGCAAATCGTAGAGTAAATGCTGCATTTGCAAGTCATAAATTAACACTTACAGCTCTTCCTAAAGATGATAATGAAGGTGTTTATTCTTTGAATGAATATTCTGTAGTTTCTATGGAAGCTTCTCTGTATGTTACTATTCCTGGTGCATTGTTGTCTAATGTTCCTGAAGCAGTACCTGGTGCAACTATTACTAAGACTGCTGGTAAACCTGGTAAAGGTTACTGGAAACAAGTACGTGATGCGGAAGTACGTATGTTAGGTTACAAAGGTCATGTATTTACAGACGCATATCCTATTGTTGAACCGAAACGTAATGTTACCGAAGGTGCATCTTACGATTACATTACTATTGAAAATGATAATCTGTATTTATCACCAGACAATCAGTATATTAAAACTACTCCGTTGACTACTGAATTGTACGTTGAAGAAGCAGCTAACTTGAGTGCATCTCAGTTTGTTAAGAATCTTAAAGCATTTATCACTGGTGTTGATACTAGTGCTGGATAATACACGGTTTCTTTATTTAAACCCAGGCGAGGTTGAGGTTTATCCTCGGCTTCGCCTTTTTAATTTTTTTGTAGATATGAAAATAATTAATGCGAAGATAGAAAATAACCTTCTAACTATTAAATTAGATTCGGTAGCTGGAGTTACTAAAGTATACTTAGATAGTGTACTGTCAAGAACTTATCATTCTAATAGTGATGAAGATCACGAAATAGTTATTGATAGACCTCAAACAGACAGTAATAATATAAATATCAACATAGAAGAATATGACGCTACTTCATTTATAGTAACAGTAGTAGGGAGCGAAATAGCTCACGCTATAGCATATGATGAAAAGAATCTATACTATCAAAAAGTAAACACATTAGTTAATTTTTGTTACACTTGCTTAGACAAGCATCAAAAAGAAAAAATATTAATGCTATAGTTTAAATCTCAACTGTTAGACTACGCTAAAGTTAATAATCTTACAGAAGACGCTATATAGTATTATATAGATATATGTCGTTTATTAGATATACCTAACGAACACACATGTTGTAAGTATAATAGAATATTTAATTGTCGTAGACCGTGTAAAACTTGTAGGTCTTGTTATAATGGTTGTTGTTAGTTATGATAGAAAATAATTATAGAATGGGTAAACATTTGAACAATATGACTAAATATAATATAGATTTTGATCGCATATAGATATTAAATTTAGTGTGTTCAAATTACGTAGAAGATATACTAAAACAAGGAGATACGTTTAGTATATCAGAAGAAGAGAAACACAAATTATTAGTACTAATAGATAAACTATTGAAATAATGGCATAGTATGCAACAACAGATGACCTTAGGGAATTAACTAGTTTAGTACGAAGCTTATAGGGTGATGTAACCACATTAAACAACAATGTTGGTGAACTTGATACATTAGTAGAAAGAATTAATCACTTATCTACTTTAAAAGATGTTACCATTACTTATATTACAGAAGGAGACTTAATATAGTATAGTAGTGATGGTACATGGCATAATGTATCTCCAGCTGTATTGGCAGATTATATTAGTGGCGAAGGTGGTATTATCGACACTGCTGTAGTTAAAGCATTAATAGCATCAGAAGGCGGTAAGTTATTCTTAAGTAAACTATACGATGATACAGCATTGGGTGTTATTACATTTAAGAATAGTGTAATAGCTGATAGTATGATATATGCTAAAAAAGGAATTACTATTGGTAATTATATATCAGGACTACTTGGAGATGGAGCTATAATTGATGAACACGGCAATATAGAAGCCGGAAGCTTAACCCTTAGAGAATTCTTATCTGTACCAGAATTACGTTTTAACAGAGTAGATGTAGTAAGTGGTGAATTGTGGAATTCTATCGCTTTTGGTACAATTGAATCAGTAGATACTAAAAACTAGATAGCTACACTTAAACTAGAAGAAGGAGAATACAGTGGGTTACATGTTAATGATATATGTAGAGGTATATGGCATAATATTGATGGAGTAAATGAAACTACTCCAGGTACAGATGAATGTGGGTTTGAAAAAATGTAGGGATTTAGTACTGCTTATTTTACTCCTATTGAAATTCTAGATGAAAGGGGTAAACAATTTAGATATTCACTAAAGCCTAATACTACTCAACATCCTACTGCTAATATGAAATTTGCAGTATATGGTAATTTCTTAGATGAGACAAGACAATCTAGTGCGTATTCTACTAGAGATTATAAAAGATTCTTAAAAGATGTTAGTACTTGGGCAATAGATTGGACTAATATAGCATCACAATTTGGTAAAATAGAAGGGTTGACTATTCCTGGAGCTCCAGATGATGGAGTACTACATGGAGACGGTGCTTACTTAACTAATGTCTACATGACAGGTGCTATGATTTAGTTTACTCCAGAACAAGAAGATAGTCTCAAAGGATAGGATGCTTACTCGGTAAATCTTACTAAAGACAACCTATCTGTTATTGTGGATAATGAATTAAACATATTAGATAAGTATAGCTAGCTAGATAATTTAACATTTGGAGTACAAGCTTTTAAAGGTACTACAGAATTATCATATTCAGATGTATATGCTGAAGGATCTTACTTCTTAACTTGGGAAGCAACAGGTCTTAAGTGTACGATGGCTAATGGTATATTCACAATTACAGATATTTTATCTGTTACTAATAGTCCTCATATAGACTTGTTAATTAACTGTGAAGGTAATGCTACATTTAAAAAGACAGTGGTATTATAGTTCCATTTACAACCTAATTCATTATGGACTACATATAACGATAACGATGCTATACCCGATAGACCTACTGGTGACGGTACTACCAACGGTTGGCATAGAAATTACACAGCATCTGCAATATGGATGTCTACCAAAAGCTCTATCGAAGTAGATGATCCTAATGTAGAATGGGGAGATCCTAATAGATTCCGTGGTGCTTCAGTAGCTGGTAAAGATGGTGAGTATACTAGATTTGCATATACTGAATCAAGCGTACCACCACCTACTCCTATAGGTGATACTGTTCCACCTAAAGACCCAAACAATAAATACACTTGGACTATGGACCCACCGCAAGGAGATCCAGAAAAAGGTATTTGGGTATGGCAGTCTATACAAACTGTTTATTCAGATAAGTCTACTTCTGGTTGGTCAGAACCTTTCCGTTTAACAGGAGCTGATGGTAAAGATGGTAACGATGGTAATGATATAGAGTTTGTATATAAGATTACACAAAATAATTCTGCACCTACTTTACCAGCTAATAGTAATAGAGATGATTATACAGAACCAAACAATGGTTGGTATGATAACCCACAAGGTGTTAGTGAAACTTGGCAATATGAATGGGTAGCTCAACGTACTAAACCAGCTGCTAAAGCAGGTACTGGTAATTGGGGTAACTGGCAAGGTCCTACTTTATGGTCAAAATGGGGTGAAAAAGGTATGGATGGCGATGGTTATGAATATATCTACTATCGTACACAAGCTGAAAACATTGCACCTGATACTCCTGTAGCTGCTAATAATACAGATGATGAAGCGCGTCCTCAGGCATTTATTAATGGTGTAGCACAAACTACTACTTCTCCTGGAGGAATGTACTGGACTGATGATCCTCAAGGAGTTAGAGAAAACTTGATGTTTGAATGGGTAAGCGTACGTAAAAAAACAGATGGTGTATGGTCATCGTTTCAAAAACCAGCTATATGGGCTAAATGGGGTGAGACTGGTTTAAGTGGTGGTAATTATCAATATAGATATAAAATATCAGCTACTACTCCAAGTATACCTACTGATCAAGCTGCGTCTGGATGGTCTGAAGATTCTGAAATGGTTCCACCAGAAGGTCAATATGTATGGCAAATTCATAGATTTAAAAACGCAGATGGTTCATTAACTGCTTGGACTGGGTTAATAAGACTTACCGGAGCCGATGGTAAAGATGGTGAAGACGGTAATAGTATAGAATTCTTATACGCACGTAATAATGATAAAGACAATTATCCTCAAAAACCAAATTCTAATCAAACTACAGACTGGACAGGTACTGGACCAGATGGTACACAGTGGTTTGATAATCCATAGGGAGTAGACGATTCACATAGATATGAATATGTAACTCAAAGATATAAAGATAAGAGTACTTAGAAATGGGGAGATTATTCACAACCAGGCTTATGGTCTGTATTTGCAGATAAAGGTAAAGATGGGGATGGATACGAATACATATTCGCTAGGTTCTCTAGTTATGATCAAGCAGCTCTATGTAGTAGAAATGAGCAATATTATCCAGCTTCTCCTACTTATGGATCACAATATTTAAATGGTGATTATTAGCAAGATGATTATATACCTACTAAGACTTGTAAAGGTGCTACTTTCACTTATACCGATAATGGAGTAAGCGTAACAGAAAGCATACCATATCAAGTATGTTGGACACGTAAGAAAGAAAATGGTAAATGGGGAGATTGGAAAGATGGATTTATTTGGACTAAGTGGGGTAAAGACGGTCAAGATGGACAAGATGGAGATAAAGGAGATCAGGGTGATAAGGGAGACCCAGGAACACCTGGTACTGATGCTACTACTTATGTAATATCTCCAGGAGCAGCTACAATACGTTTGACTAGAACTGCATCTTATGAACCTAGTAGTATGACATTTAGAGCATACAAGAAAACAGGTACTGGAAAATTAACAGCTGTATCTGGTTATTGGGAAATATATGGTAGTAATAGTAGTGCACCAACTAGTTCATCTAGTGGTACAGAAATAGGCAGTGGATGGTCTGGAGTATCTAATATTACATTCAATATAGCCAGTTCTGCTAAATATAATTATTACACTGTAGCATTTAATCCATCTGAGTATCCACTTTATAACGATAATCCTGTGGCAGCATCTGCAACCGTTACCGTTGTAGTTGATGGTTAGGATGGACAAGATGGATCAGCTGCTAATACTCAATATACAGATATTAGATTTAGAGGAGTTTGGAATTCATCTACTAGATATTACTACGCTACGGCATCATCAATAGGTCTAAGTAATTATGAAAATCCTAGTAATGCATATGTTAGGGATTAGGTAATTTATAAAGGTGGTGTATATCTAGTTAAGACAGTTAATTCTGGTGGAGTATATGGTCAAACTCCTAGTTCTAGTTCATCTTATTGGGAATTAGTATCTAGTGTAAGTGCTATGGCAATTAATACCTTATTAGCAGATAATGCTGTATTAGGTGCATTTCATTTCTCTAATAATGTATTTTGGTCAGGTGATGGAGGTAGTTCATCTAGTGCAGCTAAACTGTACATGAACAGTAGTACTGGTGAATTTAGAGCATCTAATGGTACGTTTACTGGTACTGTAAATGCTAAGGCTGGTACGTTTAAAGATCTATATTTTGAAAATTGTTTTACTAAAAATAGATTTCTAAATATTACACATCTAAATAGATCTTCATCTGATATAGATGATCCTAAATATGGTGATACATATTGTTCAAATAGTAGGTTATATTCTTATCAATCAGATGGTTGGGAGGATGCATTAGAATTATATACTAGTTCTACTAATGCAATAAGCGTATATGCTAATCCTTCTTATTCTAAAATTATACATATGGTTGGAGCAAAAAGTGGCTATGCAAATAAATTAATATTACCAAGTGTTAGCGAAGATAATTACGGTACTGAAATGACAATTGTTTGTAGACAATATCCGTCATCTAGATCTATTACTGGAACAGAAGGTGATCTGCACATAGTTACATATGATAGTAGAGGAAGTACTTATACAGATGAAAGAACTTTAGTTTTAGCCAAAGGTAATAACGGCGGTATATTAAACGTAGTTAGTACTCCATAGGGATGGCTTATTACAAATTGTTCACACGATGGTTGCTCAGATTCTGGTGTTATTCTAAAGTTTAAAGTTTAGTATAATGGTAGTTCATATGCAGTGGTATCGTCTAGTATACACAGTATATATAACTTTAGTAATAGTAAAATTCGTTGTACTAAAAGTGGGGCAGGAGCGGTAGGAATAACTATAACTAGCGGGACTAGTTATTTTTGGACTCCGTGTGATGTACGAGTATATGGAAGTTATAGAACAGAAAGTGTAACTGGTAGTAATGCTCATCCAATATATGCAACTTTAATATCATATAGTACTGGAGTTACTGCTTTGAACATAAGTGTGCAATTAGCAGATGATGATACTCTAAATGATGGTAATTTCTATGTAGATATTTACGGTGGTTTTGCACAATATATAGGAAACAATCCGACTTAATTTTATGAATATACACAATCAAATTAAATAGTTAAGTGATAGAGAACTACTAGAGGGCATCTATTAGATGCTCCTAGTAGTAATGTAGGAACAATTAATTAGTGATAGCAAATAGTTAGGTATAAATGTTATAGCTGATTTATTAGTAGATAATATGTATAGAAACAGAGAAAGAAATGAAAACAACAACAATGCACCACATATTAGGCAATAAAGTATTAGAATACGATGTTGATGATAGAGGAGTAATCGTAGATGAGAGAGAATATGATACTGCTACTTATAAGAAGGACACACTAGTTAATGAGACTAGTAGTATAATTGTTGAAACCTCTATTTAATTTATACCAAATATTATATGGATAGAAATGAATTAATAAAAGAAGTAAGTAAGTACTTTAAAATATAGGAATTAGTGTGTCCTCACTGTTATTCTAAATTTGGTGAATCTTCATGGTAGTTTATAAGTACTGAATTACTTAGTACTTTGTATATACTACGTACTAAGATATTCAATAAACCTATTACTATTAATACTTGGAAAGCTGGTGGATAGTTCTCATAGAGAGGATTACGTTGTAATATGTGTCAACTAGTAAAGAATAAAAGTAGTATTTACTTATCCGCACACTGTTTGGGTAAAGCAATAGATTTTAATGTAAAGGATTTAGATAGTAATGCAGTGAATAACATAGTAAGATAGAATGCTGAATTATTTGAATACCCTATTAGATTAGAAGCTAATACTGATGGATGGTCACACATCGACGTATACCAGCCAAAAGACTCTTCTAAGAAGCTTTTAGAGTTTAATGGATAAGTTGTTCATTTAATAAAGAAAATGGCTTAAAACGCCTTAAAATGCGTTATAATAATATGGATAAAGAAACTATATTTTACAGTATTATGTATTAGGATAGTTCTGCTATTAGTATTATACCAGAACTAGCTAATGCATATAATATGACCCCTCATCGTATAGCTAAAGAAGGTGAGGTAATTAGTATACCTATTAATAGAACATTAGGTAGATTATCTTTTGTTGGTGGGCAAGATTGGATACATCCTATAGTAAATACAGATAATATTAGTGTAGTATTTGACACTAATAATACTGGCGCAGTGAGAGTAGCTAGACCAGTAATACAATATTGTGATCCTAACGGATGTAAAAATTTAGTGCAATTTGCATTACATTAGAATTAATAATTAAAATATACGTATATGACAAGAATAACAAGAAGCTATATAGCTCCAAATCCTAAAGAATTCGAGTATTGGGTTGATTTATCAGCAGATCCAAAAGGTAATGTAATTAAGTATTACGCCGGAGGTAGTAAATGGTTACCTTTAAACGATGATACAGATAATGATCAGAGTGCTAGAATTGCTGCACTTGAATTAGGTAAAGTAGATAAGGTGGAAGGAAAAGAACTATCTAGTAATGACTTTACGGATGCATATAAAACTAAACTAGATGGTATTGCTGCACAAGCAAATAAATATGTTTTACCAACAGCTACAGCTGAAATTATTGGTGGAGTAAAGGTAGGAGCAAATATTTCTTATAGTAACGGTACAATTAGTCTTAGTAAAGCTAATGTGACTAGTGCATTAGGATATACACCTCCTACAGCAGATACTAAAGTGACTATAAATAACACTTTAACAAGTATTAGTACTACAGAAGCTTTAGCTGCTGCTCAAGGCAAAGCTTTAAAAGATTTAATTGACGCATTAACTACAAGAGTTGCTGCATTAGAAACTCCAACAGCTTAATATAACAAATACATATGGTAACAAATAGGATAATATTTTTTGCAACATCTGTTCAACCTAATCCAGAAGAAATAGACTATTGGGTTGACTTATCTGATAATCCTTATGGTGGTAGCATTAAATATTTCAATGGAACCGAATGGGTAAGGCTAGCTGCCTCTGGTGGTACACCTGACCTTAGCAACTACTATACTAAAACATAGATAAATAATCTACTTAATAATAAAGCAGATGTTAGAGATGTAGATAGTAAAGTAGATGATGAAGAAGTAAAAGATGTAATAAAGGATGTACAATTTAATACTTCTAATCCTAATAATATTACTATGGTAATGTTTAAGTATGATGGAAGTAATAAAACTGTTTCAATACCAGTAGCCTCTACAAGTTCTGCTGGTATCATTACATCTAAAGATTTCTTAGACTTTGTTAAGCAGCATCAGTTATAGGAACTTCATACTGAGATGATTGATACCTTTGCTGATATACGTGCAAAGTATTAGAAGAAACTCATTGCAGGTTTGAACATTGAAATTGATCAAGAAACTAATGTAATTAGTGCATCTGGTGATCTAGCTGTACAATGGGATAATATTACTGGTAAACCAGACTTTAAACCAGTAGCTACATCTGGTGATTATAATGACTTGATTAATAAGTTAAAACCAGGTAAAGATGTTAGTATTAGTGAAGATAATGTAATTAGTATTGCTATTGATTCTGATTCATTGGAACGGTCTTTAGCTACTTTACAAAGTAATATAGATAAAGAAGCTGCTACTGCTCGTGCTGCTGAAACTAAATTAGGAAATGATATAGCTACTGAGAAGAATAGAGCTCAATCTGCTGAATAGACTATTAGTACTAATTTACAGAATGAAATTGATAGATCTACTCAGATAGATACTCAACATACTAATGCTATAAACAAAGAAGTACAAGATAGAAAAGAAGCTATTGCCACAGAAGTTAGTGATAGAAATGCAGCTATCTTAGTAGAAACCAATAGAGCTAAAGCTAAAGAAGAAGAGTTAGACAATAAGATTACCGATCATACTACTGCAACTAATGCAGCATTAGCATTAAAAGCAGACAAGTCTGATACTTATACTAAAGCACAAGTAGATGCTAAACTATCTGGTGCTTATAAAGTAAAAGGATCTAGTATATTTGAAACTCTACCTAAAGACAACAATGTAGTTGGTGATGTATATAATATTACTAACGCATTTAACTTAGGTGGTAAACATTATGATGCTGGTACTAATGTAGTATGGACTGAAGAAGGTTGGGATGCTTTATCAGGTTCATTTGATACTACTGCTATTGAAGGTAGCATTCAAGAAGTAGCTGATAACTTAGCTCAAGAGATACTTGATAGAACTCAAGCTGATACTACTATTAATAACAACATATCTTCATTTACTAATAGAGTAAAAGTAAATGAAGATAAACTTACTATTATTAATGGTAATGAATCTACTACTGGTTCTATAGCTAATGCTATTAAACAGGCTAAGTCATATACAGATACTACTGTAACAGCTGAATAGACTAGAGCAGAAAATGCAGAATAGAAACTAACTAGTGATTTAGCTAGTGAAGTAACTAGAGCTAAAGGCGCTGAATCAGCTAATGCTACAGCTATAGCAAATGAAGTAGAAAGAGCTACTGGTGTAGAAGAGACATTGAATAGTAATATTACTCAACTGTAGACTCAAAAAGTAGATAAAGTTGAAGGTAAAGGTCTTAGTACTAATGATTATACTACTCCCGAAAAGAATAAATTAGCTGCTATTGAAGCTGAAGCTAATAAGTATGTATTACCTGCTGCTACAACTAGTGCATTAGGTGGTGTTAAGATAGGTAGTAATATAACATTAGCAGATGGTGGTACTATCAGTATAACTAAGAATAATGTAACTAGTGCATTAGGTGTAGATCCTACTACTACTTATGTAAGGAAAGCTGGTGATACTATGACTGGTATATTGAATATTAAGAATTCAGAAGGAGCTCAATTAGAATTATTTAGTACGGCATCTGATGGTGGTGCATATATGAGATTCTATCCTAACAATCAAACAGATAATAAATGGTATCTTGGTGTTGGAACTAATTAGACTCTTAACCTTGGTTATAATACTGTTACTAAAGCTTCATTTGGAGATGGATAGTTATCATTAACAACTAGTGCTAATCTAGCTCCTATCAAAACTAATTCTACTACTCTATGTACCAATCTGAATGCAGATATGGTAGATGGTTATGGAGTTTCAAATTTTAATACTGATAGCGTATCTATTAAGCGCTCTATAAATAGTGTAAATCAATCCAATGCCGAAAATTGGATTAAACTTTGCACTCTACCATTAACTAGTTAGATGACAACATAGGATAAAAGAGTAGTATTTGAAATAGTTGGTGGAACTGATGTTGGTGAAAAATATGCTTATTATGCAACATTGACTGCTTCTACCAGAGTTACGGAAAATGTAGAATTGCGTATTTTGAATAGTGTGGATACTATTTCTATTGCTACGTTTATAGCTGGATATGTTATTACTTCTGATAAAGTAGAAATATGGATTAGAACTAGTAATTAGTGGGGGGCAAACACTAATATAGTATGTAAATATGCTTCTACTAATGCTGATGACATATTAAGTAGCCCAGCTACTACATAGAGACCAAGTAATTTTGTATTAGGTAATATTAAAACACTAGATGCTCCAGATTGGTACGGTGTATCTTGGTCAGAGACATCATCTAATCCAGATTGTACCCGTATTGGTAATATGGATATGCATAGATCATTACCTATATAGAGTATGATGAAAGGATATCTTTATTTTAAAGACGGAAATCCTTTATATAGAATGTTAAAGCTAAACGATAGTTGGACTAAATGTGAAAATTATTCTGCTGGAGGATGGAGAGATGTAGATACTTTGCTAGAAGATAATAACATAAATGTAATGATTAAAATACCTGAATTTTGGTGGATAGATGATTATATAGAATCTACTGAAACACATAATTTAAAAATATGTCCACATGCCAAACCAGGATGGTATCACCATAAAGAAGCTTATGTGTCTGCATATGAAGGTTATATTGATGGAAATTATTATAGATCTTCTAAAAATAAAATACCTAGTGTTAATTTCACAAGATCTACTGTAAGACCAAAAGCAAGAGCTAATGGTTTAGGAAATTCATGGAATATATATACATATAATGAACATAGAGCCATATGTCATTTATTCTTAATAGAATATGCTACTAGAAATAGCCAAAAAGCAGTTAATACTGCATTAACAGTTGAAGGATTTAGACAAGGTGGATTGGGTTCTGGTTGTACTACAGGTACGGTAACTATCAACGGAGCTACAACTTACTCGTTTATTCCTACTGGAAGTTCTGATAGTTTAGGTAGTGGTTCTGGTGAAGTTACAGTAACTATACAATAGACAGATTCATCTGGCTCTAATACTACAACTACTACAAGAAAGTGTAATAGATATAGAGGAATAGAGAATCCATTTGGGCATGTGTGGAAACACACTGACGATGTTATTAGTGTATATATTTCTGGTTACGGCGCTAGATTTTGGTATAAGTGCGATTCTCCAGATCATTTCGGTGATTCTATCTCGAATGATAATCCGTACTATAAAAATATAGCAGCAAATGCTGTAGTTACTGGATACAAAACAAAAATAGTAACTACGTCTACGTGTGACTTTTTCGCTTTATCTTGCAACAATGGTTCAGAAACAACATACTGGTGTGACTATAATTGGGATAATACGGATGGTTCATTACATTGTTTGTTAATAGGTGGTTACTCTGACCATGGCGGCAAGGCGGGTCTGTTCACTCTTTATTCCCATGATGGGGTTGGTGCTTCCACTGCTGATATCGGTTCTCGATTAACATATCTCCCGTGGGCGGAGTAATGACTTAATTATGCAATACGGTATAGTTAAGTAATACCCACAGGTTGCTTCTCTAGAATTAGAACGAGTATGCATTATTAGTTTTAAGTAAAAAAGTAGTAACTCTGACAATAGCAGCAAAGCAGGTCTATTCAATCTTAATTCCAATAATGAGGTTAGTAATTCCAATGCTAATATCAGTTCAATGAAATTGCGTATCATAATATTTTCAGTCTATCATATAATAGCCAACTACTGAGAAGGACCTTACCACTTGGTAAAAAATATAAATAATTTATTAAGGGTTAGTAGTGAAATATCGAAAGCTCTTTGTAATTTCAGACTATGAAGAAGTTTAAGAATTTATATTAGAAGATAACAGATTTAGATAATATAAAACTAGCTCATCACAATGCTAGAAAGAATAAAACTCACAGAGATGATGTAAAAAAAGTAGATGAAGATATAGAAGGATTTTGTAAGTAGATACAAGATATGTTAATCAATCATACTTATAAAACTTCTGAATATTTTACTTTTAAGTTATATGAACCTAAAGAAAGAATAATATTTAAACTACCTTACTTTCCAGATCGTATAGTACATCACGCCATTATGAATATAATGGAACCTTTGTGGATTAATTAGATGATACCTTAGACTTATAGTTGTATCAAGAAAAGAGGAATTCACAAAGTTCTTAAGTAGATATAGCATGATCTAAAAGATAGAGAGAATACTAAATACTGTCTTAAAATAGATATTAGAAAGTTTTATCCTTCAGTAGATCATGATACATTAAAACAAATAATTAGAATAAAGATTGCAGATAGAGAACTGTTATAGTTACTAGATGAAATAATAGATTCATCAGATGGAGTACCTATTGGTAATTACTTATCTTAGTTCTTTGCTAATCTGTATCTATCTTACTTTGATCATTGGGTTAAAGAAGATAAAAATATAAAGTACTATTATAGATATGCAGATGATATAGTAATACTTTATAAAGATAAAGAGTCTTTGTAGACATTACTTAGAGATATAAAGTAGTATTTAAAAGATAACTTAAAACTATAGTTAAAGAATAATTATCAGGTATTCCCAGTAGAAAGTAGAAGTATAGATTTTGTTGGATATAAAATATATCACAACTTTACTTTAGTTAGAAAAGCATTAAAGAAAAGATACTGTAAGAAGAATGCTAAACTAAATAAAAGAAGTACTAACTACAAATATTATAGAAGAAAAATGGCTAGCTATATAGGATGGTTTAAACATGCTAACTGTTATTCTTTACTTAATAAAACTATTAAACATAAAGAGCTATTAGATTACTTGGATATACGTAAGGGAAATAGAACATACGAATAATGAGTACGTTATAGTTATATAATCGCAGAGACTTTAACATATGCTAGCAGTAATAAATATTGACTAGCATTTTTATTTCAGATAAAATTATTTTAAGTTGTGTTGAGTAGAAGTTTATATATAATGAATCTTGCAAGACGTATATTTGCTAATGGATATCAATCTATAGTAGGTTGGCTAACAGGTATAGCGACTATACTAGCACCAGCTGCACCATTAATAGGTGTGTCATTTCTATTCATAATATTAGACTTAATCTATGGATATAAAGTGTGTAGACAAGTAACCAATAATAGTTACTTTGAATCTGGTAAGTTCTGGTCTACTATTGAGAAACTAGGATTTGCAGCTGTAATGATAGCTGGATTTACTTTATTAGATAAGTTTATATTTATGACATATGCTGATCTGGTGTTAGCTAAAGTTGCAGCAGGAGCAGTATGTTTTGCAGAAATAATATCATTATTAGAATCTAGGAAAGCATTAAAACCTAATTCATTAGTCACAAGACTCTTCACAAAGATTATAAAGTCGAAAGCAGAAAAATATTTAGATGTAGATATAACAGACATCTTAGAAGAACAAAATACTATTACAAATGATACCAATACTGATAAGTCTAGCAAAAAGATTAACAAGTAACATTATCGGTTGGTTTAAAAGAAATTACAAAGCAATGGCAGTGATTATCATTATGATTCTCGCTGCCATTTGTTTTTATTAGAATAACTAGCTAGATAAGAAGAATAGAGAACTAGATAGAGTAACTAATAACTATCTTTACTATGAATAGCTAGCAACATAGTAGAAGAATGATAATAGAGTTCTATAGCTTACTCTGGATGAATTTAAAGAAACCAAAGATAGCTTGATACAAGAAGTACAGGCTACAGTAAAGAAATTGAAAATCAAAGAGAAGGAGTTGAAATAGATACAGATATAGGAGTAGAAAGTAGTACACGATACTACAATAGTAGTTAGATCAACTGACTTTAAAGTGGAAATCAAACCAAACAACTTGACATCAATCATAATAAATAAAAGAGATACGCTCCTAACACATAGTATCGACATTCGCAATACACAATCACTATTTATTCATACTAAAAAAGAATATAAGCGTAATTATAAGAATTGGTTCTAGCGACTCCTTCACTTTGATTTTAAAAAACGAACTATTTATAAGTACCAAATTGATAACAGTAACAAGTTAATCAATGTAGAAAATACTAGAATAATAGATTTATCAAAATGAACTTTATAAGTCGAATAATTAAATCAATTAATGCAATGAGAGAAAGACTGAAAATAGAGCGTCATGAGGCTATGTATGGTCCACACTTTAATGAAGAATGTGCACTAAAAGCAGTCTCAAAGATGGAAAACGAAGATGGCTCTCGTGGAGAACATTGGAGTTTAGAAGAAACTACTTCAATCGCTAACCAGTACGGAATCAATCTGAAAGGTGAGAAATACAACAAGTATGATTGGTACGTTGCTCTCAATATGATACGTTCAGACTATTATCGTGCAGTTGTTACTATGACAAGCAGTGATCACATTAAGTACTTTGTAGAACTAGCAAAAGCTTGGTTGAATGATAAAGACATAGAAGAAGGAAAGATGTGGTATTACTATTGCTATATTATGTGTGATAAATTGCGCAAAGAAGCTAAGACGATGTTAATGCTTGAAGACGATGAAGATGAAGAGCATGAGTATCGTTACGCTCGTGGTGGTAGAGGACGTGGAAGAGGTAGAGGAGGAAGAATGACTCGCTACGGTTATGACTATGACGAAGACGATGAATATTTAGATCGTGAACGTGAAGAGGAAAGAATGCATAGATATGAACCTATGTATGAAAGAAGAATATCAAGATATTAATTTAATCAAAATTTATGAGAACTATGTACGAACCTGAAAAAATTTTAGTACAAAACGCTGGTATAGATCCAGGTGTAGCTGCACTTTTGCAGAATGCAAACAAAGGTAATATGGACCCTGCTGCTCTTATGGCTATGATGAACAACGGCGGTTTCGGTGGAAACGGCGGTTGGTGGTGGATTTGGATCATCCTAATCTTCTTCTGCTGGGGCGGTTTTGGAGGTAACGGTTTTGGTAGAGGTAGCGATGATGCTAGTCGTCTTGCTTCTCAGTTGAATACCGATACTAATACAAGTCTGTTAATGCAGGCTATTCAAGGTAACAAAGATGCTATCAGTTCTTTGTCTAATACTTTAAATTGTGATATTAACGCTGTACAGACAGCTTTGAATACTATTAATACTAGCGTAAGTCAGATTGCTTGTGATACTAAATTGGCTAGCTGTGAAGTAATTAATGCTATTACTTCTGGTAATGCTAACTTAGCTTCTCAATTGGCTAACTGCTGCTGCCAGACTCAACGTTCAATTGACTCTGTTAATTTGAACTTGACTCAAATGAGTGCTGATAATAAACTGTCTATCTGTCAGCAAACTAATACTTTGCAGAATGCAATCACTGGTGGTTTCAATAACTTGTTAACAGATAATACTAATAAATTTAATGTAATTGGTGCTAAGATAGATGCACAAACTCAAATGATTAACGATAAGTTCTGTCAACTTGAGATGCGTGAAATGCAGAATAAGATTGACACATTGCGTGCTGAGAAGTCAGCTCTTGAATTAGGTCTATCTCAATCTGCTCAAACTGCTAATATCGTAAATCAGTTGCGTCCTTGTCCAGTACCTGCTTACTTAACTTGTAACCCATTCGGATGTAACGGTGGATTCACTGGTTACGGATACGGATATAACGACGGTTGCGGTTGTGGTTGCTAATAAGAAAGGAGGTAATTATGTTTAATCCTTTCTTTAATCCTTATCGTGTAAGACGTATTGACCAAGGTGGTATACCTACATTAGATACTATATTCTCTAATGTAGATACTACTAACAATACTGTTACTTATGGAATATGTCCATTTCAATGGAGACAATTGCCATGCAGAGGTTTAATATTGTTAAATATTAATCATACTGCTACTGGTGCAACAGAAGGATCACTAGTATCTGTAGCTACTTCTGTTAGTTCTAGTTAGGTATCATCTAATCCAACTAGTGTAAATACTAATAGTGGTAAAGCATTACTAAATGGTTCTGGTGATTAGATGCCGACAGAAGAAATTTCAACTGGTAATAAATATCTAATATACTATGATAAACGTACTGGAGTATTTCAGACTATAAATCATATTGTAGCACCAGCTGCTTAATAAAAAACTTAGGGCTACTGTAAAAGGTAGCCCTACTAAAACCAATTCAATTATGTTATTTAGTCAATTAAAAATAGGAGATCACGTGCACGTATTAGAAGTTCTAGGAACATTTAAAAAGACTACTGTTTATAGTCTTGGTTCCATTACTTAGGTTTCAAATCCTTATGATGAAGCTTTGCCGCAAGGTTAGTTTCCAATACCAGGATAGAACAGACGTAAATTAGTCGATGTATTTATTAGTTGTAATGGAGAATCTAAGAAACTATCAGTACCAGCTGAACGTTCAATAATCAACGATACTTCTATAGGACTTACTGTTGCTACTAATAAAGAAGAAATAGCTAATATGGTTAGATAGAACTATAATGAGTTCAAAGCTAAAAAAGAAGCAGCAAGTAAGTATGATGAAGAAATGGATAAGTGTAAAGATATTTTAGATCAACTAGAAGCACAGGTAGAAGATCCTATAGTAACAAATACTATTGACAATAGTAAAGAAATAAATGATTTAAAGAATGATGTAGCTGATATTAGGAAGATGATAGAAGATGCTAAGAAGATGTTTATGGGAGGGTTCCCAAAACCACCAATGCCACCTATGCCTAATGTACCAGCTCCAATGAAATAATACTCGGCAACGCTCACAACGTTCGCTCACCTCTACGAGGCTCGCTCACTGTATAGTGGACGAGCTTTTGTTGTTTATGTATGTTAATAATATTTCCTCGCTTCGCTCAGAGTTCCTTCGCTTCGCTCGGAAAATTATTATAAAGCTTTTTAAGAAAGGCTATTAGTTTCTGTTAAGGAGTGTATCTAAGATACTATAAAAATTTACAGTAAGTCTTAAAATGCGTTTTATGACTATTATAATTATAATTTAAATATATAGATATGACATTAAATGAGCTCATTGATGATATTCTATTAGAAGCTAGAAACAACTAGATTGCTGAGAGTGAAAAGCTCAGTAGATACTAGATAGAATTGTGGATTAAAACATATCGAGCTTACCTATTAAAACAGAAGTTAGATAAGGGAGAGCAATTAGACTAGATCTTCTATTAGACTATACGCATGCATTTGGATAAAATAGAAGAAGATCCAGGTCATGCAGAATACCAAGGAGATAAAGAATTACCTACTTTACTTGGTACTAAACTTACTACTTCAGTAATAACAGTAAAGGATGCCTATGGTAATATTATTCAATTAGGTTCTGAAACTAAGATGAAATTCTAGAGATATAGAAAGTACACTTGCAAAGATTATATTGCTTATGTTAAAGGCAATAGGATATATGTAGAAGGTGATGCTAATCAACTAGAATATATTGATGTAGAAATAATTGCTGAAGATCCTACTGAAGATAAACTATGTTACAATCCTGATAAGGATGAATATCCTTTACCAGCTTATATGTGGGGAACAGTTAAGTAGTTAATCTTTACTAAAGATTTCTTAACTATGAGATAGCAAGTATCTGATACCACTAACGATAGTAAGGATGATACTTAGAATGTAATGAATTAGAATGTTAACAGAAGTATAAGACGATGAATGAATTAAATAAATCAGCTAATAAAACGGTATCTTATACTATACCTTCATTCTATAACCATTACTTAAGTAGTATAGAACCAGATACAGTATACGATATAGATTATACTACTTATAGAAAGATAGTAACAGACTACTTTTATCACTTAAGAGATTAGTTATTAGAAGAAAGTAAAGAAGTTAAATTACCTTATAGAATGGGTAGTATTCAAATAGTAAAGAAACAACCTAAACATTTAGATGGTAGAAGTCTTAGAATAGATTATAAAGCTACAAAAGAATTAGGTAAACTTACTTATTTACTTAATGAACACTCAGGATTCTACAAGTATAGACTTTACTGGAATAAATAGGACATGCTAGTGTCTAACAAAAGTAAGTATTAGATTGTACTTACTAGAGCAAATAAAAGGCATTTAGCACAAATAATTAAATAGAATATTCACGATTACGAATAGCAGCCATGATATATAAAATGACAAGTAGTAAAGCCGTGATTGCTAAAGTAATTGCGGACTTAGGTTTAAATGAAACCGAAATGCCTATTACAGATATACGTCAATGGATTGGAGAAGCTTTAATGAACATAGGTTCTGTTAATCAACTAGATCATAAAGTAGAAGTAATACCTATCAATGGTTATTAGGCTAAGTTACCATGTGACTTAGAAAGACTGAATAGTGTAGCTTACTCTACATGTGATTGTGGTGGTTGGATACCTATGAAAAAGAGTACAGGTACATTCAGCGTCTATGACAGAAAAGATAATTGTGATTGTTGTAATATGATTGTACACGATGATGTATTAATACCATTGGTAAAGAATCTTCACAATATTACTAAAGATAAAGACGCATTAGAAATACTTAATAAAGATACTAATACTAGATAGACACTTAGTGCATTAATTAATAATTATACAGTTTGTAGCAAAAATGGTAGATTACAGCACACTAGTTTTAATGGTACTAATTTCAGTTATACGCCACAATATGATGTTAAACCAGGATATCTCATCTCAAACGTTCCAGAAGGATATGCAAAAATATCATACCATGCTATCTATACTGACGAAGATGGTATGCCAATGATGCCAGATGTATAGTCTTACTTTGAAGCTTGCTTCTGGTACTGTGCATAGAAAATACTTTATATTAAGTATATAAAAGGAGAAGTACACAGATAGTTGTGGATAGATGCTAAGAACTCTTATAACTTCTATAGAAAGCAAGCATATGCTGAATCTTTGATGCCTAATCAAGATGAATTGACTAATATTAAGTACACGTGGAACACATTAGTTCCAGAAATGGATGAAGAACGTACTTTCTTTAGTACTACTGGCGATAGACAATAGATTTACAATTAGAATTATAATAGATTATGGAGATAAATAGCCAAGTAAATACATTTCTCGAAGGAATGAATCTAGATTCTGATATTACTATGCTATCTGACAAGTAGTATAGATGGGCATAGAATGTTAGATTGTTAACAGATAATGCCGGAACTACTGGAATTCTATAGAATATAGAAGATATTAGACAATATTTAGGAGGTTTAGAAATCTCTGAAAATATACTAGGTACGGCTGTTAGTAGATGGTATAATACAGATAAAGAAAAAGTAGAAGAATGTGGAATAGTATTTACTAAAGAATTGTATGAACAAAATAGAATTAATAATCTTTGGATAGTAACTGATTTTAATAGTATCAGTCCAACTTGGACTCTAATAGTATCTGCACAATTAAATATTACAGACAACGTATCCATTGTTACTAATTTTGAGTCTAATAATGTTAGTAAAGTATATATATCTGACGGTAATACTTCTATCAAATGCATTAATATATAGAAGAAATATAATACAAGTAAGACTAGTCCAATAACAGATAGTACATACTTTGATCTGTTACCAAGTTCTACTATTGCCCCATTTAAGTTTATTGAATGGACTTCTGGTAATTTGCCAGCAGGTATGGTACAGTATTGTTATTAGCTATTCAATGTGCATGGCGGTGAAACTACAACTTCATCACTAAGTTCTATGATACCTGTATCTTCTAGTAACACTAATTCATCTAAAAACTTTAATGGAAACAATAAAGACGAAAGTACAGACAAAGGGTGTCTATTGTCAGCTACATTATTTAATGATGGTAGATTTGAAAGAATTAGAATAATTGGAATACAGTACACTAATAAAAATCAAGTACCAAAAATATACATTATAAATGAATTAGATTTGCCCAAATCTGATAATCCTACCATTACTTTTACATATAATGATATTGGTAAGAATTATATTAATGAGTTATCAATTGAAGAGTTTAACAATATAATTCCGTTTGAATTTAATGCTAAGAGTATAGCTAAAATGAATAATAGGTTATTTGCTTCAAACTTACAAGAAATAACATGGGATGTAGCTTACGATGCTAGGGCATATAGGTGCAATAAAAATGGAACAATATAGCTAAATTCTAGTATAACTGAAAATTCTTTAACTTTAACTTTTGATTAGTTATTGGGTCAAGGTAACGACTTTATTATACCAGAAGAACACGACTGTATTAACCCTATGAATAGTCAAATAGTATATCCAAATAATGAAACTGAAGAATATGCTTACGGATATGATGATAGTAGAACCGTTAGAGGTGGCAAAGGAGTAAATATAAGTTATAGATTTGTTACTACAGACTTAATAGAATCTGACAATACTCCATCTGTAGATGAAGAAGGTAATAAATTATTAGCTTATAATATGGAATTATCTGCATCTAAAAGAGTAGACGCTACTATTAAGTTAAAATGTCCAGAGAACGGTCAAACTGTATATATCTATAATAATGATAATACATCTAGAATAAGAAATTATAGCGATCCATTTTACGTATCTAATTTTTTAGGGTATTAGAGAGACGAAGTATATAGATTTGGAATAGTATTTTATAATTAGAAAAATATACCATCTCCTGTACATTGGATCGGAGATATTAGATTTCCGTCTGGTGATATTGAAGGATATGAACCATTTACTTTTGCTGATACAGTTGATGGAACTGGTAATTATGAATTAATATCTCATCCGTTAGGTATAGTATTTTATGTATAGAATCTTCCTGTAGATGTAGTAGCTTATGAAATAGTAAGATGCGACAGAACGTTAGCGGATAGAACTGTGGTTACTTAGGGATTACTAAACAAAACTGTTAGATTCAATGGGTGGTAGAATAATACTGAAGATTATAGAGCTGAATATTCTATTGGTAGCATAGATAGAAGACCTACTATTATGCCAACATTTACAGACACTACCGTATCACCGTTTGCACAAGGAATATATCATATATATGATAACAAAATGGTATAGCAAGATACTCAAGCTATAAACCCAATGGACGTTAACGGTATATTTGATTTAGTAACAGCTGATATATGTTTTAATAAAGAAAATTCAGATTCTATTGTTACTAGTAATATGAATATAGTTCCATTATATTGTGCTCATTCCGCTACATATTGTGATGATAATAGATATAAACATCACAGACTAGGAATACCTTTCACAAAAGTGTTAGGTAGAAATGATAACAATTAGACTGAAAATTCATTTGGTGGTGTAGTAGAAGGATCGGATTATGATGGAGATCGACCAGCTATTAAATTGGAATCTGGAGTATTTGATGGATTTGAGCAAAATGATGGCAGACTTAGTGGAGGGGTATGTAAATATTATTAGATGTTTGGTAAGAACTATGCTCATAAAGACAATTCTAATTTGCGTCAATCTTTTCCTATAAAAGACGTCGTTAAACCTACTAATATATCTCCTTACCAAGAAGCTTTTGATGCTAAACAAATAGTAAACTATATAGATAGATTTGGGTTTATCAATTATAGCATTGGTTCTAACGAAGCTCTTGGACCTCACGGAGTATGTTTAGCTGTTAGTGCCCCAGATGTATATTCTGGTGGTTTTACAGGTATACGTACAACACCAATGTTAAGAAAGTTTAGATATAATTCTGTGCTTTTTGTTAATATAAAGAAGAGTGCTACTTAGTATGGTGGCAATACATTTATAAGTAGAAGTTATTCTACTTATTATAGTACTAATACTTATGTCAAAACATCTTGGGAAAAATATGATACAGCTATGTGTTTCGGTGGTGATACATATTTAGGAGTATTAGATTATGCACACACCTTGTTGTTTACTAGGAATGACCCAGACGATAGAAACGGTTTTAAGAGATTTGTTGCAGCTTATATACCTTTAGAATCCAGTGTAAACTTGCACTATAGAAACGATGAACATTTTTCTCAAGATACTACGGTATCTACAGGTAATGCTCAGACTGGAGAAGCTAATATTTATTTTTTAACAGAGCCTGGAGCATTAAATACAAATTACACTCAAGGAAAGCCTATGTATACATATAATTCAGCATATTCTAGTACTAATACCGCTAAAAGTTATATTCAAAGTTCTATATACGCTGAAGATAATGTAAAGAGCATGAATCGTATTACTTGTTCTGAAGTAAAATCTATTAATGAATAGACAGATAGTTGGACTAAATTTAAATTTGCTAATTATTTAGATACAGATAGTACATACGGACCAGTTACTAATTTAAAAGTATTCAAGAATAGGTTATACTTCTTTTAGGACAGTTCTGTTGGTATAGCTTCTGTCAATGATAGATCATTAATTAATGACAACAACGCTGGAGAACTAGTATTAGGTACTGGAGGAGTATTAACTAGGTATGATTATTTAGTTACACAAAATGGTAGCAGTATCATAAATGATAAAAGTATTACTAATTCAGAAACAACTTTATACTGGCACGATTTTGATAAAAATATAATATGTTCATTGGGTAATGGATTTAATGAATTATCTAAAGTAAAACAAGTATAGACATATTTAAATAGATTGCCAGACTCAGCTAGAAAAAATCCAGTATCATTCTATGATAAAAAATATAATGAAGTATGGTTTAGAATATACGATAGATGTTTAATATTTAATGAATAGTTAAATGTATTTACATCTTTCTATACTCATAATCCAAACTGGTTCTTCCCATTTTCTACTAGATTAGTTACTATTAAAGACAATAATTGTTACTATTTACACAATATGTATTACGTAGATGATAGTAAAGAGAAAGAAGAACGTATATCTTATATAAGATTTGTAGTGAATAAAGATATTGCATACACAAAGGTATTTGATAATCAATGGTTTTCAGCTGAATTTGAAGATGTTGGAGATGAGGAAAAACCTACTTTAATAACTGATATACATTTTGAAACTAAGACACAAGTTACTGAACCAATAGATTATAATCAGATAGAAGTTAGAGAGGATAATTACAGATTTGCAATAAGTAGAGAAAAACAAGATAAACCAGATTTACAACAATAGACTAATATGTCTTACGCTGGAAGAATGAGAGGAAAATATTTGATTTGCAATTATACTTTTGATTGCAACGATAATAAAGAATTTAAGCTTCCATATATTAAAACAACTTATAGATATTCAATGTTATAATATGAAAAATAAGAAATTAAAAAGAGTTCCTCGATATGCTTTCGGCGCTGATGCTATTTCAAATTGGGGAAACATGAGTGGAGTAGATAAAGCAAATGTAGTTACACAAGGAGTTGGAGCTATAGGTAGTATGATAGGTAACGCTACTAGTGGATAGAAACCTACAGCAGCTGGTGTAATAGGTGGAATAGGATCTGGAGCTGCAATGGGTGCTTCTATTGGTGGACCTTGGGGAGCAGTAATAGGTGGAGCTATTGGTGGTATTACTTCAAGTATAGGTTCTGGCGGTTCTGTTAATGAACAGACTGGTGAGTATGAATTACCATCAGGAATAGCTGGTCTATTTGGTCATAGTAAAAGCTATATACGTAACAAGGCTGGTAGAATTAAAAATGGTATTCAGGCTAGACAAATGTCTGAACAAGTAGCAGCTGATTACTATTAGGAAAATGGATATAATGAATTAAGTTTATCTAAAGGTGGAGTAGTACCATCTACTATGGCTTACTTAGATGATGGTGAAATGCTGAGAACACCAGATGGAACTATAGGTTCTATACCAGAAGAAGGTAAACCTACAGATTCTAATTTATTAAATGTACCTGTTGGAACTCAAGTATTAAGTGATAAGATTAAAGTTCCAGGAACAAATAAAACATTTGCAGAAATGGGAAAGAAATTAATGAAGAAAAGCAACAAGAAAGCCAATAATATATATGCTGAAAATAGTTAGATGCTAAATGAGAGAAATAATTAGATAGCTTATCAGGCACTATTAGATTAGCAAGAAGCTTTGAAAAGTAAAAAAATAAAGAAGAATACTGCTGCTTATGCAGATGGCACTAAAGGCATTAAACCATATGGATATAATAAAAATATGTCTGATTTTAAATACTGGGATTCAGATAAAAATAATTATACACAAGATTACTTAAACTGGGTTAATAGTATTACAGATCAAGATGTAAAAGATATCTATGGTGGTAAATACGGAGACATGTCTACTTACTTAGGTAAGAATAAAGGAGTTATACCTACAGTAGAACAAGCTAGATCTTTAATGACAGATAGAAAGTATGGTGACTGGCATAAGATTGGTCAAGCATATGTAGATAGTAGATCTAATCAAAGTAGTGGACCTATACATGTACCATCATCTGAAGTAGCAAGTAGATTAGGTATTCCTTATAACATTAATGCTCCTATTGGTAATGTAGATACTGCTAATGCTAGAAGTAGTAAATACTTTAACTATACTGGTAATCCTGGGCAACTTCCAGTAGGTAATACATATAGTACAGATAGTAAAAAACCAAAAAATCCAAGTGATAATAACTGGTTAGATCTAATAGACAATATAGCTGCATTAACTGGACCTATTGGTAATATATTCTCAGGTAGTCCTGAAAGAGTAGAAACATATACTTATGATCCAGTATATGATCCTACTGATTATAACATAGATCCTATACTTAGAGAAGCTACACTAAGTGATAGAATTGCTAGATACAATATGGCTAATCTTAATCCTAATACTGGAGCTAATATGGCATTTGGTTTGTAGTCAGCTGTTAATAGAAATAAAGCTATTGCTAATGCTTATGCTACTAAAAATAATGCTGAAAATCAAATGGCATTTAACAATGCTCAAATAGCTAATCAATGGGGACAACAGTATGCTAATGCTAGACATTTAGCTTCTGTAGAACAAGCTCAAAATGATGCAGCTACTAGAAATATTCGTAGAAAAGGATTTGGTGATTTATCTACAAGAATATAGTAGATAAGTAGAGATAAACGTTTAACTAAAAGAGACTCTGCTGTACTAGAAGCTATGTTACCTTATTTGGAATATGGTATGACATCAGATCAATTAACTAAATTATATAATAATTTGAAAAGATAATGGCAACGAATAGATTTGATAAACCAATAGAAAGTGAGTATATTAGTTAGTATACACCAATACCCTTTGAATAGTTATATGCTATAGGTAAAGCAAATAACGAAAGAGTAGATAAAGCTTATTAGGATTTAGGTAATCAGTTTACTAAGTGGTCAGAGTTTAGATCACCATCAGCCGTAGACACTAAGAGATGGTATGATTTAACAGTTGGAGCTGGACAAGATGTAGTAAATAAATTAGCAGCTAATCCAGATTTGATTAAAACAGCAGAAGGTAGATCTTTAATACAATCGTTTATTAATACCAGACCTTATAACGAACTAAGTTAGTTACAATAGAGTAGAGAAGGATTACTTTAGAGATAGAAAGTAAATCAACAACTTATGCTGTCTGGTAAGTATAATCCTTTATGGCATGAAGTTGATTTTACTAATTATAATACTTTAGATAGTGGAGTATTTAATGACGTTGCTCCATTAGCTTATAAGTCAGAAGTAGACTTAGTAAAGCCTTATGTTGATAATTTAAAAGCTGGGTATATTAGATCTGATGGTAGTTATGATTATTCTGGTGTATCTACTGATAGAACTGATGAACAGATAGCTAAGAATATATCTGCAATATATAATACTCCAGAAGCTCAAATGCATATAAATACTTTAGTAAGATAGGGATTTACTCCTGATCAAGCTAGAGCTTTATTTACAGATAGAATTTATAGAGCAGGCAGAGAGTTTGCATATGAAGACAGGGAGGCAAATGAATTTGCTAAACTAGAATATAGTAATAGATTAAGAGCTGCTAGAACTGGTCAAGACACAGTTAATAACGGTCCTTGGTATTTAACCGATTCTTTGGAATATACTGGGTTGTAGAAATTTAATAATGCCAGAAACTATTACTTATCTAATAATCCTAATTATGAGAAGCTAAGAAACGATGTTAATAGTAATGATCCAGTTATTAGAGAAGTGGCTAGTAAACAACTCAGATCACTTGCAGATAGTGCTACTCCTTATAATATGTTCAGAGATATTATGAGAAAGTATGGTACAGAGAAGGATGGAAAATTACAAATTACAAATACAGATATAGATTATGCCGTTAATGATATATTCAACAACTTTGGATATACAGTTCGTAACTCTAAATTAAATGATCTATTAAGTAGCACTATATAGGGAATTACAGAAAATGAACAAAGTACTCCTTTAGGTAGGCGCAAAGTTATATCTGGTGGAGAGAATTTGAATTTAATGTCTAGAGTAGTATCAGAAATAGCTGGATTTGAAGCAGTAGACCCTAATCGTAATAAAGTAATAAATGCTTTGAAAGGCGGGAAGTTTAACAATATGATATTACTTAACAATGACAATATGATAACTATTCCAGTTGTTAAGAACGGTTAGCCGAGTACAGCTAATTTACAAAGAATTAAAGTAGCTATATCTGAAGATGATATTAAGAATGCTGGTCTCACTGAGGACGATATGAAAAAAGCTGGAGCTACAATACAAACTTCTAAGCAATCTATATCAGAAAGTGAAACATCTAACTTATCTGGAAAAACTTCTGGCGAAAGATCTGAATTAGGAGAACAAATAGCTAAGAAATGGAGTAGTAATACTACTAGAACTGTTAGACCTGGTATTAAATATTATGTATTAAGTTTAAGCAACAGCGTACCAACATCTGGAGATGATTTAAATGCTGAATATTTAAATCAACAAGCACTTAAACTAAATGTGACAGGATCAGTAGCATCTGGATTGTATCCAGATGTACAAAATGAATCTTTTGGATTTCAATAAATAATATAATATGGCAAAGAAACAAACATTTACTGTGGGTAGTAAAGATAATATGAGAAGTAGGCTTCAAGAGTTAAAGGATTATACATTTAATCCTTTAACTGGAGTCAATCCTTCTGAAGAACAATACGAATTTGATATGGCTCAAACTAAGCCATTAAATACTTCTTCTTTAGAAGAAACTCCTAAGTAGGAAAAGATTGTAACTACTGAAGATGCTAGTGCCACTAAAAGTGGAAAAGGACCCAACTATATAGCAGATCCGGTATTCTCATTTATCAATGGTATTCAATAGGATATGGTAGATAGACCTACTGGCGATATGCTGTTGAATAATAAAGAAAAAGATGAATTAGAGTTTCAGAAAGTATTTCTAGAAACTGAAAAAGAAATGAAGTTGTTAGATCAACAACTTAATAGAGCTTACTTAGATAAAGATACAGATAAGGTTCATGAATTATATCCTTAGTATAAAGCTACTTTTGATGCATACTCTAGTATGCTAGACGAATATAAAAAAGTAGCTAGTAAATACTATAATCAGTATGGATATCAGCCTACTGTAGAAGAAAGATTACAAGCTCTTAATGAAGGTATTTCTGAAAGAGAACAGAAGTCTAAAGAATTAGGTGAAGATATTCAAAGAGGTAGAGATATATTACATTTTACCAATAGTATATACTCTATAAGCGATGAGTGGAAACAATTAGAACAAGAAAATTGGGCATATCAAGTACCTAGAGCATTAGGTACTTCTTTTTCGTCTATATAGGCTACAGCTGCTAACTTTGCAGCTATTGCTGCTGCTAATTATTTAGCAGCACAAGTTGCTGCATCTCCTACTGGTCCTTATTCTCCATTAATTGCTGGCGGTGCGGCATTAATAGGAGCTGGAGCTACAGTAGGTACTAATATATGGTCTAGAGATAGAGAGTCTTTATCTGAAGTAGCTAATAATTATAAACAGAATGTTTATGAATATGCTAATAAAAATAACATAGATATCAATAGCTTAGCGGATATAGGTAGAGAAAACCTTAGCCGTATAACTGGCGTAGAATATTCTAATGATAAGAATTCTTCAAATTATAGAAGCAATGACGAAGTGTTTGAAGATATGTTAGCCTATGATATACCTACTGGTAATAATGAATTAGATGCATTGAGATATACTACTAAAAATAACTTAAAAGACATCTATAATAGAAACATGGCTTTAGCAGCTAGTGATGTAGCTCAAGCTGCTACTATAATTCCTGGAGCAGGTAAGGTGTTTACTAAAGTACTTGGTAAACTTAATTTGCCGGAGAGAGCTATTGACGGTACGGTTAAGGTATTAGATAAAGCAATTGACTATACTACTAAGAAAGTAGCTCCCAAAATGTCTAAGGTAGCTAAACATAGATTATCTAAATATATACTAGAACCTACAGTTAGAATAAGTGCTAATGCTGCATTAGAAGGTGTTGAAGAAGTAACTCAATACATGATTGGTAATCGTATAAACGAACAGAATGTATCTGATACCAATCTATATAATCCTCTCGATGTAGCTACTATGTTTATGGAAAACAATGCTATGGCATTAAAAGGTTTAGCTGCTGTAGCTGGTATTAGCGGAGATCCAGCTTTAAATGGAAACAAAGAATTGGTAGATAATTTTAAAGTAGGTGCAGCTATAGGTTTACTTATGGGAGGTGGAACTACAGCTGTAAGTACTGCTAACAATTTAAGATCTTATAATGCTGGTACAGAATTATCTAGAAACTTAATGGCAGAACATATATCTGCAAAAGAGGATATATATAAGTATATTCAATATGCTAATAAAGCAGATAAAAGGATGCTTAATAAGGAAGCGTTCTTAGACGCTATTGATCAGCAAATAGAATCTGCCAATATTCCAGATGGTTGGACTAAAGAAGATCTTGAAAGTGAAAAAAGAAATATATCTTCTATATATGATATTGTAAAGAATAACAGTAAAGTAAGAGAATTTAAAGGAGAAGATAGACATATTGCTGCTGCTATATATAAGCACAAAACTGATATGTATAACAAAGCTATATCTGATTACGAAACTCAAATAAAAGATATAGCTCAAAGCTATAACTCTATTAATTCTGAAATAGATAATGTATTAGGTAGTTTATCCGATGATAATACAGATAGTGAAAATATCTTACTGTTGAAAGCTTACCTGTTAGACAAAGCAAGATTAGAAGGAATTAAAAATTACATTAAAGTATTAGAAGAATCTTAGATAGTAGACAAAAATAAACTAGATGAGTTTTATATAGCTGAAAAAGGTATAGAAAGACGTTTATCAGGTTTATCAGATATTAAAGATAGATTCTCTGTAAATCCAGATGATATTGTTTTAAGTTCAAGAGATGATATTGAATCAAATGCAGTTAAAAGTCTTTTAGCAGAAATTGCATTAACAGATGCTAAGCAATCGTATAAGAAATTTATAAATAGTGACAAAGCCTTAAATAAGGCTGTCGATATATATAAGAATAGTATTACTGAAGATACTATAAATCAAGATGAACAGATTCAAGAAGAAGAAACTCCACAACAAGAACATGCTAATATTGATGAAGAAGATACTTCAGATACTATAACTCTACAAGACAGTATTGATAAAGCACAACAATAGGCAGATAAAATTCAAGAACTAATTAACCAGCAGTCAGCTATACTTGAACAAGCATAGCAGCAATTAACTGGAGAAACTGAAGAAGAGGAAAAAGCTGTTACTCAGCCTACTCAAGTTACTTCTGAACAACCTGTACAAGAAGAAGAAAAAGAAGTTATATCTCCTAAATCATTTTGGGAATTAGGTACAACTGTAGATACAAACGAAGACTATGAAGGATTAGTAGAAGAAGAACTGACTGAAGAAGATTTAATTAATCCTAACGAAACTATATCAGAAGATAATACTAATAATGTAGCAGACAATCCAGAAGCTACAGTAGATCAAAACGCATCTGATTATGAAGGCACATAGAGTGCTGAAGATATACCCTCTGTTTAGGAACAACCTTTAATGTAGACAGAAGAAATCATCCCATAGACTCATACTGTTACTAGTAATACAGAACAACCTTCTGCTCCTATTACTGAACAAGATGTAGAAGATAGCAAAGTATATGATACTGATGATGTTTAGATTAATGATGAAGAACCTACAGAATTAGTATATGGAACTCTATACTATCAGCCAGATAATGATCAACCTATGTTCAAAGGTTATGAATCTGGAAGATCATTAAATGAATATCTATCTACTCCAGGTATGTTAGCTGAAAGTAAAGTTACCGCTAAGATTGGTCCTAAAGATTCTAAGTTTGGATCATATGATCCAGCAAATAAAGCTACCTGGGATGAAGCTCCTATATATATAGAAATAGAAGCCAAAGATGGTCGAAAGTTCATGGCTACTTTGAAAACTATCGAAGGAGCTAAAGGTATATATAGAACTCATGGTAGAGAATTATCTAAATCAGAAGAAGATAGAATCCGTGAGTTACGTAATCAAATCATTGAAGCTAAAATTAATGATCCAAATTGTGAAATAACATTTAAGAATATTACTATTACTAATGGTAACTTTAATGTTAATAGAACAGAAGAAGGAGAAGTAATAAACAGAAACCTGTTGGATATAGAATCTTTAGGAGTTAGAGATTTACACAATATATTAGATTCAGAAACTAAGTTTGGTATAGGTAAAGGTGTAGCAGACCATTTTATAATTATGGATAGAAATGGTCTTCCTATGGAAGGTAAAGGTGGATCTGGTAAAATATTTGTATATCCACCTGCACAAAATACCCCAGCTGGTGTTACTAGAAATATTAAACTTAACGAAGCTAGATTCAGTAATGAAGATAATAGTCCTTCAGAATTAGCTAGATACTTAGCTAATGTAATACTATACAGATAGACTGGTAATGAAGCTGTGTATCCAGAAGATGTAATTCAACTAGTGGTTAACTATGGTAATTCTACTATATTAGATCCTTCTGATCCTAGATATGCATTTTTAGCAGATAAATAGTTCTTTGTAAATTATAAGGAAGGTTGGGCTTAGTTAGGTAGAGAACAAGTTCTTCTATCTAAATTGAGAACAGATGCTGGATTTGAAGACTTAGTAGAATTTATTACAGATAATTTACATTGGAATACAGAAAAAAATCTATTGTGGGAACCATTGCCTAAATCATTTAGAGAAGCTATGATAGATGATAATGTAGATCATTTAGAATTAGTTCCTGGACTAGAATTTGATTTAGAAGATGTTGGATTAAAGAGAGTAAATGGTAAATTAATAACTGATGAAGATAATCCAAAAGGATTAACCACTTTAGCTTACTTAATTAAACACGGTAAGTTATTGAGCGATCTACAAGATAGATTGTTTACTAGACCTTATGTATATATTGATTCTCCAGTAATATCTTCTAAACCTACTGAACAACAAAAGAAGTTAGAAGCAGAATCTCAATCTCCTACTAAAAAGAAATTCAGTTTGTATGAAGTTCCTACTTTTGATGCTGGTGAAGAATTAAGTAGCAAAACGGAAGATAAATCATATGATGAATTTACAGATGCTGATTCTGATGCTGTATCTAGTTTCTTAGGATTAGATGGAGCTCCTAAAATATTAAATAGTAACCAGTTAAAACAAAGTAAATTTATCAATACTAAAAAGGCTAAAAAGTGGTTACAAAAGAAGTTAGGTCTTACTGATGAACAAGTAGAAGTAACTGATGGAGTTATTAGAGAATTTGCTAACGGTTCTGCTGTGTATGGTATAGCCAGAGCAGATGGAATTGCTATATCTAATAAAGCTATTGAAGGAGTATAGTATCACGAAGCCTGGCATAGAGTATCTCTACTTATGTTAGATAGAGATACTAGAAATAAATTATATGATGAATTCAGAAAACAAAATAATCAGTATAGTAATCTAGACAATAAACAACTAGAAGAAGTAATAGCAGATAGATTCATGGATTATATGCTTAATGATAAAGAATCTACTTTAAGATACTATATCAATAAGATATTCCGCAATATTAAAAAATTCTTGCATATTAATTCTAATATTGATCCTACAAATCTTAATAAAATATTTGATGCTATTAAGTATGGAGATTTTTCTAATTATCAGCTTAATGAAGAATCTCTTAAAGATTTCTTAGATTCTTATACTGATGGAGCTTATTATAAAGTTGGTCCTAATAAAGATATAACTTTGAAACACTTCCCAACTTTACAAGACTTCCATTCAGCACTAGATAGTTTAAAAGCTTGTTTATTTATAGCCAATGGTGCTAAATATATATCAGATGTATAGAATTTAAGTAATACTAAACTTAAAGATCTTTTACAGTCATTTATTAAATCAAATAGAACTACTACTGAACAGAAGGAAGCATTACAAGAAATAGTAGATAACTTTGATGTATTTATGTATCATCTACAACCAATGCTGGAATAGATGGGAATTAGATCTATAAATCAAAATATGGATGAAGAGTTCCTAGATAGAGAAAGTAATGGTATACAGAACTATGATAAAGCTGGGTATGAATTTGATAAGAAGAATAATGCATTAGCTAGCGCAAAAATGTTCTTCGCTACATTATCTGATACATATTTTAGTTATAAAGATGTTAGTGGAGTAAAAGCTAGGACTCTTAGTACTAGGATTAATACTATTACAGGATTGCCTATGATTGTTAATTATGATACGGCTTACGCTCTAATTCTTAAAAACTTAAGTACAGTAGAATCATTTAGTACTGAACCTGGACAAGATCCAGAAACTTCATTATTAGGTAGATGCGCTAGATTAGCTAAAGGTAATGCCTTCTTTGCTTTCTTATATAAGAGATTGAATGGAGATATTGATATAAATCTTCAGACACAAATATTACAAACTGTTAAGAGTTTTGATTAGAATTTTGTAGAAGTACATTATCAACAAACTGAACAAGGTACATCATTTGTAGTAGATGATGGAATAAACAAAAGAGCTACTAAAATGTATCCTTCTACTTGGTCAGATTTGTTCTTTAATTCTTCTTTGGTAGAAAGAACTGAAACTGAAACAAAACCTAATAAATCTGAAATAAGCGCAGTTATAAGTAGATTTAATGAGTTATATAAGTAGGTAGAAGATAATAGAAATACTATTACTAATACTGATGTAGATACTTATATCAATAAATTAGTCAATATATTGAATTCTGTTGGTATTACTGTAGATCACGATACTATAGAAGGATTATTACCTAATGACAGACCTTATGGTATATCTAAATTAATATTAGGCAATGAAGCTGGTGCGTTGAAATATTTATTTAATGGAACACTTCAGAATCTTATAGATAATAAGACAAAATATACTAATAAAAAAGGTATAGCTACAGTAAGACAATTAGACTAGATATACATGAACTTGGGTAAGAACAACTTCATTAACACATTAGCTCAAGCTCAAGCTGTAACACATCCTAGTGATACTGAAATATCAGTATTAGGTCCTAATAATAATATTATTTTTACTAAGACTTTGAACTGTTTTGTATCAGATCAAGTTAGATGGCTTAATAGTCACGATAGCGCTACGTTAACAGATTTAAATGCTGATACTTATTGCAGAAGTTCTTTGATTCTATCTGCTGTTAATAATAATAGTCCTATTAGACTAAATACTTTTGTTAATTTCTATGGAGAGAATAGAGGCGATAAAGGTAGAGATTATCTAAGTATTTCACCAGTTGAAGACTACTTAGCTAAAATGACATTTACTTATAATAATCATATTATATTCCCAACTATGGCTGATAAAAAGACATGGTTTACTATTAGTGGAGTAGGATTATTCAATAAAGAAATGTCAATTACGCAAGTTGGCAATAGTTTAAAGTTATAGTTTAATAGAGAAGCTTTAAAACACTTATATCGCAGTTGGGAAGATGAATACAATACTATAGTAGAATACTATAATTCTCTTCCAGATGTTAAGAAACCTATTAAGAACTATCATACATCTGGCAAAGGCGGTCTGTTTAGACACTTTACTGGATACTATACAAAAATAGATGGTCAACTTAAATGGATAGATTTAAATGAAAGAATTAAAAACTCTGTAAAAGAAGGTAATATAATACAGACATTGGAAGAGATTAAATAGGAACTATTTACTACTCCAAAGGATACTTTCTAGAAGATTAATGACAATCTACATATGCAGCTTAAACAAGAAATAGATACTTGTGAAAAGTTAGGTATAATAGAAAGAGATAAAAAGAATCCTAAGGTTATCAAGAATAAGCTATTAGACAATGTTGTATTAAATAAATTCAAAGAAATATACTTAGCACATCCTAATAATAATGTATCTAATCAAGCAGAAAGATATGCTATTTTAACTATGATTGGTAATCATATGATAAATTATAACATATCTGTATTAGAAACAGAAAAGATATTTACTGGTGATGTTGCTTTCTTTAAAAATGATGATGATAAGATCAAACGTTTAGGAGCTGTATTGTCTACTGGAGATAATCTAAGAACTCAATGGTATACTAGTGTAGATAAGAATATTAAAGAGTATAGAAGATTATAGAATAGATAGACTTATACAAATACTACTATTAATGATAATGAAATACCTAGTAGACAGCATAAAGAACTGGAAGATTTATTTACTTTCTCTAATACTAGAAAATTACTTATCGAAAAAGAAGGTTTAACAGAATCTCAAGTAGATGAGTTAATGAAAGATCCTAAATCAGCAGAGGAAAAGTATCCTATAATATTCCAGTTAGCTAAAGATTTAGCTGTAGAAGATGCATCAGCATATGGTATGAATAAAAAAGGTACAAAAGGTAACATCAATCAAGCCGATGCTGCTGTGTATATTAGACCCCAGATGTATAGAGATATTGTTAAAATGCTTGGAGAATGGAGTGATGAAATTGAAGAAGCTTTTAACATAATGGAAAGTGATGCAGACTGGTTAAATGATGCAGAGCTGTATGCTAAATCTTTGAAGACATTAATTAAGCCATTAAAGACTACTTACTTTGGTTATACCTATGATGCTAATCTAAAACATTGTATACCTGTGTTTAATAAGATGGCTATGTTTCCTATGTTTAAAGTATTAGCTACTGGAGACAATAGAGAAATATACGATAGAATGAATGCTATTGGTAAGTATCAAGGACTTACCCCTATAGATCAAGTAGCATTTGAATCTGCCGTTAAAGTTGGTATACAAGGTGCTACTGATATATATAAGGATTATAAGAACGATGAGATAAATGATCTAAGTAACATGCATATTACTACTTAGAAATTCAGAAATCTTAGAAGACAGCTTATAACAGATCCTCATACACATGACAGAACATTATTTGGTACTTAGGTATCCACAGTTGCTGTATCTAACCTAGTAATGAACAGAGTATATCAAGAAGGAACCGATAATGAAATAACTGGTCAGCAGATTAAAGAACAATTATTTGGTACTATTAATGCTATATCTAATAAAGGCTTTAAAGAAGTAAAAGATATGTTCTTATCTGATAATGCTCTTGATTATGCTAAGGCTTCTAAACAGTTGATTAAAGAAGCTAGAGCATCTAATATGGGTAAAGATGTAGAAGAAGCTCTTGAAGTAAATCAAGATGGTACAGACTTTAAAGTACCTTTATCAGCATTACCAGATAGTAAATGGGTAGAAACTAAATTAACATCTACTACTAATAAAAAAGCCATTGATTTAGAATTACCTGGTGGAGCGTTTATTCAGATGTCTTCATTTGGATTTAAATCTATAAAGGCTGTAGGTAGTAGAGCTATTAATAACGGTAAACCTCTACTTAACATAAACAAAGATGGTAGTATGGATTCTATTATATCTATCAATTTGTTCTCTCATATAATTCCAGATTATAAAAATAAAAGTTTTGTAGAAGCTAGAGATTGGTTGATAAAGCATAAGATTATTGGTCAAGAAGCAGGTCCTATGGCTATGGGTTATCGTATTCCTACACAAGGTCTATCTTCTATTGCTGGACTTAGAATTGTTGATGTACTTCCTTCTGTAGTAGGTGATACTATTATATTACCAGATGAATTTACTACTCAAACTGGTTCTGACTTCGATATTGATAAGTTGTATATAGCAAGATATAACTTTGATAAAGAAGGAAATAAAATAGAATTTAAGAAACAGAAGAGTAATGAAACATTTGAAGCATATTTAAGAAGAAGATACACAGAAGAACAAGGTGGAGAATTAGAAGAATCAGTTAGAGGCTATTCCGCTACTTTTACTTTGTATAACAGATGGCTAGAAAGTATAAATAGTCCTACAAATGTATATGAAGCTAATAGTAGAGAAGCTAATGAAAACTTGTTACTTGATACGTATTTAGCAGTTCTTACTGATAAGAAAAATGTAGATGAAACTAGATTACCTCTTGATAAAGTAACTGGAATAATTAAAGAAGAAATTCTTCCTATTGTAGATGGGCAAGGTAAATTAGGCGATAGAATACCATTTAGAGAGCTATCTCCTACTTATCAAATGAATAAAAAGTACGAATATTCTGGTGGTAAGACTGGTATTGGTCCGTTTGCTCTTAATAATAAAAATCATGTATTAACTCAGTTGGCTAATCTTAAGTTCTCAGACATATCTTTATTACAAAGATTAGGTTTTGTTGGACTTGATGGTATTAAGAGTAGAAATGAAATAGTATATCAAAGAGATGAAAAAGGTAATATACTATTAGATGAACAAGGTAATCCTATAAAGATCCAAGAAGAAGGATTGCGTATATTAGATTGGATATCTGCTATGATTAACGCTCATGTAGACGTTGCTAAAGATCCATATGTTATTAGACTTAATGTAAGACAATATACATACAATATATGTAATTTCTTACTTAGAGTTGGCTATGGTAAAGATACATTCTATTTCTTACCACAGCAAATACTTAAAGATATGGCTAGTGCATATGATAGAGCATCTGGTATATATGGAGTAGATGATAGCAAAAGTAAGACAGCTATAGTAAAAGATGAAATTACTACTATACGCAAATCATACTATGACAAATATAAGAAAGCTGCTACAGAATTAGGTATAAAGAAGTTGGATCTCGAAATGGGTAAAACTGGAGATATCGTAATGCAAAAATTAGATAGTGAAGGTAGATCTATTGGTTTATACTCCATTGAAGATTTTGCTACTGATATTACAGATAGAGATTTCTTAATACAGCAATTGCAACTAAGTCAGAAAGATAATCTTACTAACGAAGAAGCTTATAATTATTATAAGAATCAAATACTGATATCAGAGTTATTTATTCAACTTAATGATTTAGCACAAGATATGTCTAAAT